>TARA_R100001163_G_C5068378_1_pt1 | contig 12848 bp, 8 predicted proteins | sample TARA_R100001163 | Tara Oceans TARA_R100001163 (sample SAMEA2621285) | marine metagenome | biome: marine biome (ENVO:00000447); feature: deep chlorophyll maximum layer (ENVO:xxxxxxxx); material: "saline water (ENVO:00002010), including plankton (ENVO:xxxxxxxx)" | depth 120 m
TTTTATTTATTAGTCGTGTAATAGTAGCTATTAAAGTATATCAGCCAACTGCTCTAAAGTTCTAAATACCATATCTGGCTGTACACAACTTTTCTCTAAATCTCTCAATGTTGTATTTCCTGTCAAAACCAAAGCTGATACCATCCCATTTTCTTCCGCTAACTTTATATCTGTATTTAAACTATCACCCACAAACAAAATTTCATCCATATTTACATTATCTTCCCGAAAAATATTAGAAATTGCTCGAGCCATTAATGCATTTGGCTTTCCAACACAGTAATAATCAGTTTGTGCATTCAATCTAACCATATGCAATATATGCCTGGGCATACAAATACTAAAATCCCCTTTTAATTCAGGATCTACAGTATCTGGACAACTTATAATAACCTTTGCACCACTCTTTATCCACTTCAACGCCTTCTCCAAATCCGCTATATCCAAATTATATAATGTCCCAATTACTAAATACAATTGATAATCACCGCTCTCAAATGGAGGAAGATTAGCCATTTCTACATGTATTTTTTTATCTGCAATACGTCTTATTGCATCCTTTACAGCTTCTTTTAAACCCTTCTCCCCAACTACACCTATGTATCCTGTCACATTCGGTTCATCAAATTCATCATATAATTTAGAACGACTCATACTCCTTACTAAGTCAACACCACTTGATGACCTGTTTCTAGTAATACCGGATTTAACACTACTTTTTGTTCTTGGTGTTAAAACTTCATCATCACTAAATACAGCTTCTAATGAAATCTTATTTGGATGTGAGCCTCCTAAAAAACTCTTTTTTTGTATTGTTTTCACTAGAAAATCAGTGACCGAATTAGCACTTGTATAAATTGACCACTCATCCAACCATTTTATCTTCATATCATAAAAATCATGCCTAATCTTTCCCTCTGTATATCGACATTCATTAGTAACAACCATTGCTTTTAAACCCTTTGTCTTGATCTTTTCCAATAATGAATGAATTCCATGAATCGGTCTTTTGCCTATTCTCATTACACCATCCATATCAAGTGCTACAACCTTTATTTTATCTAGCAAAAGCTTATAATTCTCCATTTCGGTTGAATTGTTTATAAATTATTATATAGAGGTTTTTTTATATCAAGCAAAATTGATTAAATATCATTGTTTTTATACTATTAGGGATTGAAAAATACTAAAATACAATGAGCGCCAAAGCACAAAAACGTATTCAAATGGAAATCAAGAAACTAAGGGCTAAACCAGTTCCAGGAGTTACAGCTGTTCCAGATGAAAATAATATTAGATCTTTTGATGTAACGGTTGAAGGTCCAATGGCTAGTCCGTACGAAGGAGGTATTTTTAGACTTGAACTTTATTGTGATGAAAATTTCCCTTCAAAACCTCCTAAAGTACGCTTTTTAACTAAAATTTATCACCCTAATATCGATAATCTTGGCCGTATTTGCTTAGATATTTTAAAAGATCAATGGAGTCCTATTCTAACACTTCAAACACTTCTTACAACAATTCGAGCTCTTCTTGATACACCTAATCCTGATGATCCACTTAATAATATTGCTGCAGAACATTGGAAACGTGATATTAAAGATGCAGAAAACCAAGCTAAAACTTGGACTGAAATGTATGCCACCGAGAAGGCTAATAAGCTAAAAGAAGAAGAATTCAAAGAAATGGAAAGAATGGAAAAAGAAAGAATGGAAAAAGAAAGAATCGAAAAAGAAAGAATGGAAAGAGAAGGAGGTCTAGAAGAAAGCGAAGATTACATAAGTGAAAGTGAATAATTCCTTATCATTTAATTACTTTGTTATAATTCGAAGTCAACCATTCCAATAAACTCTCTCATAATCACAAAACTGACACAATTCTATGGTTTACACTTTCTTTTACAAGATATACTAGATGTGACTTTTCCTCATGTCACCGATGCAGAAGGCCATAAATCATCTAAAAACATGAAACATTTATTTCTATCTCCCTTTTCTAAATATTATCATTGACATTTTTCCATGTTTCAGTCATTATATTATATAAATGATTGAAATATTTTTAATTTAAACAAAGTAATTTTTAAAATTAATAATTTATTCCTTTAATTTTATTCTTCATCATCAGTTACAATACGGAAATCAATTCCCATACTTGTAAACTCATGAATAAGTAATTTCATTGCATAAGGCATTTGTACCTCTGCAACATCTTCAGGATTAAGTGTCTTGTTATCATAGATGTAGAGATCCTTCTCTGGATTTCCTACAACCATAGTTTCAGACTCTTTGCCAACAAATACTCGGAATCCATCTGCTGAATCCCAAAATCTTTCCTTTAAATAACCAGCCAAACCATGACTGATAAATACATCACGTTCCATTTCTCCTACGATATACCTTGCTCGATAAGGCATTTCCTCCTTATGTCATCGCTCAGATTCTTTCGCAATAAACCGACTTTTGCATATCGTCAATTTAAGACTACGGAATCTCCCTATTACTAGGGGGACTAGACTTTATCTTAAGCCCATGATTTTATAATAATAACCATAGACCCACAACCATAAAGTCGTTGCACCTTCTTCCTTCTCATTTTAATGAGCTGGGAAGCTTGGCTCAGGATTTTCCCTAATCTTGAATTATAACCATACCCTCGAGTTTTCCCCGAAGCCATCAACTTATCTCTAAGCTGACTTGGTATCAAGATGTTTACTAAACAAACTTTTTCGGTTCGTTAGTACAGGACGTTCCCTGAATTTGATTGTGTTGCCCCGATATGCTGGGACTTGCAGAGATTTTACCTCCACACAGGCCTTTTCAAACCTAAGGCCACCTCCTTGGTTACGACCCTCTACACTTTGCTTTGTGAGGTTGTTAACTCTTCCTGTGGCACGTGCGTGAATCTTATCTTTCACCATATGCTTCAATCTTTGATAATAAACTGGACCAATAAATATTGTGGTCTTCATCATTTCACCAGTGAAGCCATTGTACATAACTTCTTCTCCATTCTTTTCATAGCCAAAACGCTCAAGAGTATTATGAATCTCTTCCTGATCAAAATGAGTAAACGGCGTTGCATCCTTTACTTCTGCCTCCAAACATGCGGCCTTGCCAAAAATACACTCCAACATTTGTCCAACAGTCATACGACTCGGAAGTGCATGTGGATTCATTACAATATCTGGTACCATACCACTATCCGTGAATGGCATATCTTCCTCAGCAAGAAGTAACCCTACTGTGCCCTTTTGGGCCATTCTACTAGCTAATTTGTCACCAATGACTGGCTTACGTAACTGAGAGATTCTTACTTTGCAAAATGGATTATTGTCTGCATTGAGATTTTTAACCGAACCCATACTCGGAATCCTTTTGTCAACAAATCCAAAATCTCCCGGCTTAACTTGTACACTAATATCATTATGAGTAATTCGTTTTCCAGTAATAGACTTAATCTCATCCTTCAGTTTTACATATTTGCCAATCAAAACATCGTTAGTCTTAACATAACTTCCAATCTTCGCAAATCCATCATCATTTAAATGTTCATAAGCATCAACTCCATGCTTAATTCCTTGAGTTCTACTCGGATCTGGACGACCAAATCTTTCTTCCTCAGCAGTACTTGACTTATGCGGATTCATCTCCGATACATACGTCTTGAAATACAAACTATTAAACTTACCACGATCAACTGCAGCCTTATTTAACAATACACTATCTTCCTGATTGTATCCTGTATAACTTGCTACCGCAACAATACATTGCTGACCATGCGGTAATCTTTCCAAATTTGCATATCTTGTTGTCCTTGTAGTTACCAATGGTTTCTGAGGATAACACAAAATATGAGCCATCGTATCCATACGCTGATTAAAATTAGTAGCATAGATTCCTAATGCTTGCTTACCCATCGAACTATTGTGAACAACAATACCAGATTCTGTAATAAAACTGTGACAATTAGATTCGACTGTAATGTCAGCAATCTCCACATTATCCATTTTCTTCATAGATTCAAATGGAACATATAATGAATATTCTTTAACTGAAACTAACTTCATCCATTCATCAACTTTAATGTAATCATTCGGAACACGAGAAGTCATATTTCGTGATTTCCATAAATCCGAAGCTTTTCTTTCGGTAATGCCTAAAATCTTTCCGACCGTAGCATGAGTTTTACCCTGATTTCCATGTAATTCAACAATATTTTTCTTCATATTATCGATATTATCCACCATCATTTGGTGATATTTTAGATACTCATATACACTGAGACTATCAAATATCTTGTGATGATCATATCTGTAACCAATTCTTTCGAAATAGTTAATAATATTTTTACGAGAACATTCGAATGGAAGATAAACGTCAGTTCGATCTTCATGTTTTTTATATTTTTTTGTATAAATATCCTTGCAAATAATTCCAAATTCCTCAAACAAACTCTTGATTTCAGTCATTCGATAGACCAAACTTTCGAGATGCTCTTTGCATTTCTGTTGGGAAGTGGTATTTAAAATAAAATTAGGTGATTTACGACCTTTCAGAACATTATATCTAATTTTACATCCATCACCTCCTTGAAAACCAGATAAAAACTCTCGTTTGACAAGTTGAGATCCTTCCATAATCCATTTTGGAAGTTTTTCAAATTTTGACTCGGTTTTCTTTCCCAAATCCACCTCAAGGGCTATAATTAATGAAGCAAAAGCATTGTTGTAGATAACATGCCATCCGTGATGAGTAACACCATGAACAATACCTCTTGTCTCAGTGATAGAATTTTCCTCAAATCCAAGATCAGTAATATCTCGGACATATTCGTGAGCACCCTTCTTGCTTCCAAGACTCATTTGAACTTGAGGTGTTTCTCTATAAATTGCAGCAGACCCATCAGTATTACAGAATCCAAATATTCTAGCTAGGATAGGGATTTGTTCCGAATCTTGTCGCAATGGAAGAAGATTTAACCCTTCCAATTCTGCTACATGCTTCATAATAAGTGATTCTTTGATACCAACTTTGGTAGTAATTTCAATAAAGCTTTCCCGATCCATCACCAAATCCTTCTTATCAAGAGGATATTGGATTTGTTTTGGAGAAATACAAATAGAATCATTCTTGTCGAGTGATCCCGATTTTTTCCATCCATTTAAAGTTAATATTGGGTGGTCATCAGTACAAACCAGATTACGTCCAGAAAGTGTTCTGATCGAAATGATATTTTTATCAGTAGGTTTTACATACTGATTAATGACTTTCGAAGACTTTTGAACCAATGTCTTCGGATCAACAGTAATAACCGAATCACCTATAACAATATCCTTAATTTTCTTGATTGTCCCATCTGCCATGTAAACTCCTTCTTCTTTCCAGAGGCACTGATAGCAATTTCTAGGACTTTGGTTATGGTCACTAAACGGAATCATTTGACTTACCACGCCTTGACACATGCTCGGATGCAATTCAAGATGAGTGTAATTATAAAATTCTTCTAATGTATCATCATTCTTATTCAAGAGATTACCAGTCATCGCTATCATGACATTTTCACCTTCCTCAGGATCAATAAACTCAATATAACCATTCCTTACTAGCGTCTTAAAATCCATACCCTTAGCTTTATCCCAATCTAATGCTATTTTTGGTACCCATCGATTACGATACTTTTCAACCACATAAAGCGGTCTAGTATATCTTCCTCCATCAGTCCTAATATGCAACTCTCGTTGCTCAAAATTCCAATAAATTCCAATATACGGACTAAACGTACCATCTCGCTTAAACCTCTTAGCCATCAAATAAATCTTTCTTGGCTCTTGAGTACATCCTAACCACTCACCATTCAAAAATACCTTTACCTGATAATAAATAACACGAGGATCCATCTCATTTAACATTGTTACTACCTTCAACTTCCTTAAAGCTGTCTTAATACCTAAAGTACTACTACTAATAGTAACAGTTGTCGTTAACGCCAAATTCTTAACAATACCTACTTGTTGACCTTCTGGTGTCTCATTCAAACAAATATAACCATACTGTGTCGGATCCAACTTGCGTGGCTCAGTAATTTTACCACCAGCTTTCTCCATCGGAGTCTGAATACGACGAATATTAGAAAGATAAGCAATATACGACAAACGCTGCAATACTTGAGCTACACCCATATTAGCACTGCTAAATAAATTAGCATTCTTACTTGGCGTAAAATCACCAGTTGATAAAGCTTTTTTAATAGGTGCTTCCATATTACAGTTCTGAATAACCTTACGCAATCCAGGATGCAATAAACCACGAGTACTATCCTCAAGTGTACGATTAACTTCACGCTTAATTTCCTTGATTAATCTTCCAAAACTACCCTGAAATAACTTCTTCAAAAGAGGACCTACAAGATCTGCACGTTTATTAGAATAATGATCACGTACATCAAAATCACGCAATCCTAATTTGCAATTTAACATTATACTCGTCATATGACCCAAAAACATAGCCTTCGCACGAAAATCAAATCCCATGTGTGGCAACAGATCACGACGCAAAATATCTAATACATACTGCTTCTTGGCTATCTCACGCTGACGAGCACGCTCACCTTCACTTAATCTAGCAGGTAATTTGTTCTCCAAATATTCCATATTCATCGCAATATGCCGAGAAATATATAATAATGCCTCATCCTGAGTTACTATCTTTTTCTTTATACGCTGTCTGCTTCGACGAATTCGCCCATCTGGACCAACTGCATCATCAGTAACATCGTGTAACTCCTCAAAACTTGGTAAAATAAGTGCTACCAAATCATCACTAATATCTGTTCTATCAAATCTACTTCCCATTATCATCTCAAATATTTCTTGATCTGTTGTAATTCCAATTGCTCGAAAAACAACAACCAACGGAATTGGACTGCTATTTGTCAAGTAAGGAAACGATATTCTTAAGTATTGATCCGCCTCACCTTCCTTTGGAATAGTGAGTGCAATCCAATTATTTCTAACCGGATAAAAACGCTGATCAATAGTAGATCTTACCTCTACTACTTCATCAAACTTAGAACCTTCCTTCTGCTTAAAACATAATACTTTATTGTCCACAGGACGCTCCTGCGAAATTACAACTTTCTCACTTCCATTAATAATAAAATAACCTCCAAGATCATACGGACATTCGCCCATCTGTCTCAAACTTTCAGCATTACTCGACTGCAAATAACAATAATCCGAATGCAACATGCACGGAAACTTAAACGGTATCTGATTCTCCGTCTTTTGATCTTGTAATACATCATTTTCATAAAATCTATGTGTTACATCCAAGTACATATAAGCCGAATACGATAATCCACGCAATCTAGCTTCATTAGGAAATAAATTACGAATCGTACCAGAACCCTCATTGATCTGAGGTCTACTCATATATGGCTGACCCGCAAATTCAACCTCATACTTGATTCTAAACTTTTCGGTTACTGGATCCCAATCATGTCCTACTACTATAGGATTATGATTCTTTATTAAACTTGGTATGACATTCTCTATAAAATCATTATATGAATTCAACTGATTATGGGCTAAAATTTGTGGTTGAGAAAAATACTTATCTAGCGTAGACCATGTATCTCGATCCCACTTAAAATTCTTGAGATTGGTCTCAACCTTCTTATTATCCCCTTCTGCATCAACTGACATTGAGATATATATTTAGGAAACTTTTATATTTAAAAAAGTAAAATCAAAAATATTATACATATATTAAACATGTTTCATTCCATTCGGAAAAAATTGAAAAGCTTTTTTTGTATTTAATATTATTAAACATGAGTTTCCAAACTGATGATGATTGGACCGTAGTAGGTGCCAAAAACAAAGCTAAAATTGCTAAAAAAAAGGCTCGCAAGGCACAAAAACAAAAACAAAATGTAAATAATAGCAGAATTAACCAAGCACCAGATAATTCACCAAGTGGAGCTGCTAGTGCAAGTTTCAACCAAGGTTCTCATTTTATCCCTTTTGATAGAAATAATAAGACTGTACAAGATTGGGACGGAAAGGTCTTTAGAAACAAACAAAAACCACAAACCACAAAAGAACATCGCCATAAACGAACTGTAGATGAATCCAAACATTTAGCCAAACTCGAGAATGAAACAGAAACTTTTAGACACAAAAAAGTATCACACGAGTTACGTAAAAAAATGACTGATTACAGAAGTTCACATAAAATGACTCAAAAAGACCTTGCACTTAAACTTAATCTTCATCTCGATATCATTAAATCATATGAAAATGGTAGTGCCATTCCAGATAATAAGGTAATCACCCAAATTAACAGATTAATCAGACAGGTTTAAGTAAAATAAAATATAAATTATAAAAATAATAATGGATATCATAAATTTCTACCAATATTATATAGTGGTAGAAATCATATCTATTAAATATTTATTATCATGAAAATAATTTGTCAAGATGCACTTAAATATCTTGCTGCCGCAAAAACCGCTTCTCTACCAAATATTGTAACTGGAATCCCAGACTTAGATGAAGTTGGTATGACTTCAGCTAATTATATGAATTTCTTTAAAAAATCAGTAGATTTACTGTTCACAAAAGTTCATCCCGATTCTTACATAATTTTCATGGTAACTGACAGAAAACACAATAAACAATGGATCGATAAATCTTTTCACATCCAAAAATCAGCTTATGAACATGATATTCCACTCAGATGGCACAAAATAATACTTTTACGTCCCGTAGGATCAACTCACATTCAAAGACCAGCTTACCAACATTACTTATGTTTTAGTAAAAATTCTGGTCCAGGTGAGGCCACTCCAGATGTTATGCTTTGTGGTAAGAAAGCATATAAAAACGCTTCTTGTCCAGCCGGTACAGAACACGCAATACAATTTATTAAACGATACTCCAAAAACAATATAATTCTTGATCCTTTCGTTGGTAGAGGAACTGTATTAAAAATCGCTCAAGATCATGGATTTGATGGAATCGGTATTGATAAGGATCATAAACAATGTAACATGGCCCGAAAATTACTTAACATTACCAGTAGAGGAAATAAAGAACAACAACAAGATAATTTCCCAGGAATCAAAAAGAATAGTAGAAAGAATAGCAGAAAAAGAAGTAGAAAGAATAATAAAAAGAATAGTAGAAAGAATAGTATAAAGAATAGTAGAAAAAATAGTAGAGAGAATAGTAAGAATAGTAAGCAGAAAAGTAAACGCAGAAGTAGAAGAAAATCTAGTTCAAGAAAGAGAACAAAGAGTAAATCCAGAAAATCTGGAAAATAATACTTTAAAAAATTTATTAAACCTATTTAATTGACTTTAATTTATAAATCTTCTAAATCTATTTCTTGATCATCCTCAAGAAACTCAAACTCATCCGATTTTTCACCAAATGTTACACCATCCTCATCCGCATCCGCATCCTCCCCAAATCCAATTTTATCTAGCTTTAGATGTGTTATAACTCCCATCTTCTTTAATTTCTTAAACTCATCCGATGTATACTTATGAATTATATCACACTTATCATTCTCAAATTGACGAAATCCAACAAGCACTAGATCTCCCTCATTCATCCAAATCTTCTTTCTCATCTTGCCTCGGATATGACACAAATATTCTCGGGCATCTCTCTGTGCTACGCCTATAAACCTACAATCTCCTAATTTTTTCTTTAAAATTACATAATCTTGCTCCTCGCCATCCTTATATATAAACTGACGTTGCTGAACATCAGCTCCAGGTTTCTTACCTTTCTTAAAGTTCTTTCCACCCTTAGTATTCTTAGGCATATCGATATATTTATTTAGACAAACATAAATTATTTAAAATCAATTTTAAATAATTTATATAAATACTACAAAGTATATTAGTATTTATTATTAATATTATTATTATAAATAGTAATTTTCCTATAGTTTTATCATTTAGTCTTTATCCTAAAATTTAATGATCTTTTTATCTCCTTATATCCCTCACTTTCTTTTTTATTGACATTTATATCTATATTAGAATTGCAAGATTTCAACTTCAATTTCTCAACCTCATCTGGATCTGATAAATTGGGATTATTGTTAGGATTAAACTGCTCCTTCCCTGTAGTAATCAAACCAGAATTTGTTGCTATCACATCATCAACCTTAACACGCATCTTACTTGTAACCAAACACCAGCCAAATTCCTTATGTTCTCTCTTCAAATTAACATAAACATAGTAGAAATTATCATGACCCTCCGGCAAACTAGAGTTCCTAAAATATGATCCCTTTCTCCCCGTCGAAAAAGCTTTATATGCAGGATTCCAAAATTTAGACCACGTACCCGACCTACTATTGGTATTCGTCTCATCTAACAACGTGACACCCACAAACCCACCATTCAATAGTTTAGATTTATCTACCCAACCCATATTCAATATCCTACTCAAAAACATCCTCTGAAATCTACTAGAATATTGCGAATATTCCTGTTTTAGATCTATCAATTGATCTAAAATATCCTCCGGTAGCTCACCTCCCATTGGCTTCCTACTCTCAAACATTAATCCATCTCTCGCCATCCTTTTCCTAGACTCACAACCACTATTACCAACCTTCACATTGTTACTACCATCAGGAGTATTCTCAGGATTAAAATCACTCTCAACTAACTTCACATAAGCCTCCAATCTCTCCTTATAACAATATACGATCACGCCATGATCTTCTTTACCATATCCAGTACATCTACCAGGTAGACCCTGAATAGTAGAATCCGTCTTGGCATTGGATGTCTCATAAACTAATGCTACATTCTCAGTTTTCATTTGAATGCCTGCTCTCAAGCTATTGTATACCTCAATTATAGTAAACTGATCAGGGGGTTTGCTTAAAATATCATTAATATCCCTCATATCCATACTCTCACTATGAAAATGAATATACTTCACCGGAAAATTTATTAGAGTTTGCATTGCTTGTCTATATGAATCTCCATGGCCACTATTACTGAATCGGATTATACAATATTTATATTGATTCAGGGACGATTGTTCTTGATATAACTTGCGCAACTCATCCACAAAATCAGATCTAGATTGTGGACTACCAAACCCCGTAGAATCCCTCACTAGATTCAATTCCAACATCCTCTTAAATCCATAATAGCCATTACCAGGGATCAATCTAACTAAAGCTTTAGGTTGATTAGGTGTCAGAAGATGAACAAGCTCAGACATAGGAGTGGCAGATATACTGACAATGTAAAGATTTTGACCAACCCACTTATTAGAATTGCCATCCATAGTAACACCAACAAAATTCTTCATAAATTTATCAACCATACTATTCACATTCTGAGCATAGTGTGACTCATCAATGAAAATTAATGCATCCTTAAAGTGTTGCTTGGGATCCTTCGCCGATATCTTATTTCTCTTTCCAAAATACTGAAGATCCTTACTAAACATTATATTACTCTTGGATATCAAACCATCAAATTCCCGAACCTGCTGTGATTTTAGAATATTATCATTCATACCACACAAAAAATAATAGTTTTTAATACCCAAGGATTTAGCAATAAATTCCTTAGACAAATGACAAATAGCTTGGCAAGTTCCTGTTTTGCCAGACTGTGTCTCAGCTGTGACTAGCGCATAGCGTTTACCTCTCTTAAAATTATCAATCACCTTGTTGGCCGCTTCAAATTGATTCGGATAAATCGGAAAATATGAACTATCACGCAACCTTACACGCAAACTATGACATGTATTATACAGCCGTGAGATAGTACCAGTCGAGCAATAAGATAGTATCTTATCTAGGCACAATAATGGTATGTTCTCAAACTTAGTTTTCTCACATTCAATTAGCTTCTTGAATGATATTTTTTTTGCTAGTATAATCTTCTTAGGTTTGCTATCATTATTAATTTGATTATATCTAGGTTTAAAATTTAGTTTAGTTAATGGCATCTTTTTTAATTCTATAGTCGTTTGTTGTTAACAATCAAAGCTAAAATCAAAAATATTAGCTACATATCATTTAGATTTTTAATTTAGAATTTCAACATGTAGATAAATAAAAATTATACTATATAGCTACACAAATGGTATTTATTAGAGAAAAGGGTATTGGATTTATACATATCCCAAGAACTGGGGGAGGAACTATTGAACGTATTATTGGAGCTTTTGAAAATAACTCATGTGGATATGGAATAAATGATAATAAAGCTCAGCATCATTTTACTATACAAGAATCAATTAATAAATGGAAATTTTTAGAAAATTATGCTTTTTATAGTCTTATTAGAAATCCAGTTGATAGATTTGTATCAGAATATTTATGGTGTGAAGCTCGAGGATTGGGTTATAAGTCTGGTCAAAACATCGATGAATTTATTAATTCTGTTTCACAAATAGTTAAAGAAAAAAGATTTAATGAAACAATATATCATGATCATTTCATCCCACAAGTCTATTTTCTAATAAATAATAATAAAATAGCAGTGGACCACATATTCTTGTTTGATGAATTAGATAATTGTGCAAAACATATTTGTGAAAGATTATCTATAAATAGTCCAGCTGATTTGCCTAAAGTTCATAGAACAACTGTTAATAAACCTAATTTGTCATCTAATCAAATTCATAAAATTCAACAAATTTATCATGGCGATCTTCTTTTCTATAATTTTATTCAAAAATCACAAAAAAATATATTTATAATGACCTCAGTAGTTGAATCTTTAGTACCTCAACGAGGTATATACGATAGATCAACCAGATTTAAACAATGCATTGAAACTGTCAAAAGTAT
>TARA_R100001163_G_scaffold31022_1_pt1 | contig 12790 bp, 4 predicted proteins | sample TARA_R100001163 | Tara Oceans TARA_R100001163 (sample SAMEA2621285) | marine metagenome | biome: marine biome (ENVO:00000447); feature: deep chlorophyll maximum layer (ENVO:xxxxxxxx); material: "saline water (ENVO:00002010), including plankton (ENVO:xxxxxxxx)" | depth 120 m
CCAAACGTGTCATATATATTAAAAGTAAACTCCACACCAAGAGGTATGCAGTACTCTGTTGTAAGATTCAACCCCTCTGTTTCGTAAAATCCTATATCCTCACTGGCTAAAACAACTGGTATGCTATCTGTTGTAACTATCTCCCAACTTGTTTCCCACTGAGAGTATGTATCTGCTGTAATACTTACATATACTTTTTGAGTAAATGTATTTCCACACTCTGACACCTCTCCATACTGACAGGACTCTCCAAACTCACTCTCTATACCAGCAAAAGGATTATAGTTTGTCGCTAAAGAATCTAAACAACCAATACCACAGTTAGGATTTTCAACTACAAGTGTATCCATAATCTCGCCAGGAGACTCTACTATAAAATAGTATTCATCATTCGACACAGGTGAAGATGGAACACCTCCATAAAAACTACCATTAAACCACTGGCCATATGGCACAAACTGTAGGTCATCTAAGTCGTCACCCCTATAGAATCCAACTGGATTACAGCCAGGCTCAGGTATGGTCCACATAACTTGTAATTGACCTTGATTTGGAGCAAATGGAAAACAATCAATTTGACCTTGAAGATTTTCAACACCACTGCAAATAGGCGGTATACTGTCGTTACCTGGTTGAGCGAACAGCTCGCTTGCTAGCAACCAAAATAATACTACAAGTAAATACCCTAACTTTCTTTTAATCATATCATTGTGTTAATCTGCCAGCGTAACGTTTAGCTAAACCTTTTGCTGTAAATTCTTTATTGTAGAGAGTGTTTGACATGTTCCCTCCTTGCACTTCATAAATTATTTCTCCTACCTTCTTCGCAAGGTTTGACTCTACATCTTTCTCTGTAGCCGTTCGTGTACCTACAATGATGTCAGAGTGAGAGCCATATCCCCTACTCTCGCCAAACTTTCCTTTACCCTTTGCGTCTTTTTCAAATTGACCATAAGTTTGAGGACCTAGTGGACGACCCTTTTCATCTCTCCTACCTTTAAATAAAATGTCACCAGATTGGTACTCAGTTTTTTTAGTAGCCTTTTCTGCTGTGTAATTTCCTTCTCCATGAAGATAGTCTTCACCCTGGAATCCCCTTCTAATATAATCAGAGTGCCTTGCACTTCCTTCGAACGTTGGGTCGAAAGCTTGTGCTAAAGTACTTACTGTAGCTGCTGACCATGGTACGCTTGTAGAATCCGCTCCATACAAACCAACATTAGGGAACAACTCCTCTTCAATGTACTCCCTTTGTAATGGATCGTCCTCCTTTAATAAATAAGGTTGACTAACACCAGGCTCCTGTTGTCTAAAAAGACCATACATATTAGCCGCAGCAAAGGAGAGTTTATCTTGTGGGGTGACTTGATATGGCTCTTCAGATATGGGTTCAGCAACGGGGTCCACTTCCATCTCTGCCTCTTTACGTTTTTTTCTACTTCTTAAAGCTTCTAAAAACTTTCTTCCTATTGCAGCAGACTTTATGTTCCCCTTGACGAGTTTCATTTTATTTCTTTGACTTTTTTTCTATAGTTCTGCCTGCAAAGTAAGCACCGAAAGCAGTAAGCATAAGTAGTTCAAGCAAAGATACATAAGAGTCTTTTACGTTGAATGCTACGTTATCCATGCTGTCTATCATCATAGTAACCATAAACATACCCATCAAGCAGATAAGAGTTACTGGACGTATAAGCTTTGCTAGCTTTACATCACTACCCATATCAGCCTTCCAGCGTTCAGTCACGTTCTCTTGGAATCTAACCTCTGCATCAATCTGACGCTGAGCTTCTTCTGAATCTACCTCTGGATCTTTATCAATAAGATTTTTTACAATCCCTAAACCTCCACTATCAGGCAGTAGATCTCCAACAACACCCAATACTTGTGGGGCTTTTTCTGCTAGCCAAGATCCTAGCTTTGTGTCTTTAATTTTTTTACTCATCATTTATATATTTCATCGTATAACTTATTGAATCTCATAATCTCAGTTCTCTCTAACTGCATGAGTTCTTCTATTCTTATCATTCTCTCTGCGTAATCTTTAATATCTCTAGCATCTCTCTTAGCTTTTCTTATAGCCTTGAGTCTTTTGTTTATAACCTTGATACCTTCATACAGTCTACCAACGTTTTTATATCTATCAGGATCTTTTTCGAACTGCTTCTTTCTTATCTCTGGATCCTTAAGCTCTCTGTATAGCTGAGTTATTTCTTCTTCACGCTCTTTATATTTTTCAAAGTCGTAGTACTTTGATGGCTCTCCATATAGCTTACGCAGAAGAGGTACGTCATTAAATGACACTCTAATATCATTGTCTACTGTAAGCTTTTGACCTACTTTGTAAACAGTCTGTCCAGCTCTATTAACAAACTGAACAGCGCCTCCTCCGAAGTAGTCAAGTATGTGCCAAACCTTGTCTGGATTTATATCTATTAGACCTGACTTCTCTTTACTACCTCCAGTGGCTTCGTTTAACCATTCAAAGAAATTCTCAACAACTCTAGGAGATTTAAAACTCATACTAGACTCTGGCTTTACAACCCCATATGTAGACTGCTCTGCATATACTGGACCTCCAAAATAAGTTTCATTTGCCATAATTTCAGCAATAGGTTTAAGCGCTGTAAAAATACCAGCTTTACCCAAGTAAGTGACAAGATCTTTAGATTGTCCAAAACTTATCGGCGAGAATGAACTCATAATAGAGTTGGCTAAGAACATCATAGACTCATCAACTTCTTTGCCTCCTGCTGCTGTGTCTACTGCAGCAGTTCCTAGATTAGCAAATATATTAAATCCGTATGGCAAAGGTATCTTAATATAGTTCTTTCCATCGAACATAAATATTAAGTTCCTTTCTTTAACGTAGTCTGGAATTTTATCCCAATACAAAACTCCATCCTCATCTTCATCAGACATCCCTCTACCAATCATAGCTAACATAGCTGAGAATATTGTGAAACCTGCAGCCATCTTCTGACCAGCGCTGATTCTATTTTTGTAATCTTGAGCTTTACCTAAGAACCCTTGTTTTCTTAATAATTCTGTTTGAGAGTTAGGAGCCTTAAACCCTAGCGATCTAATTACACGGGCGCTACCTTGTACTGATGCGTTAAAGAATAAGTATAGTGAGTTAGCAACTTGTCCATACTCCCCATGCTTGTTAAAGTTTACAGTAATATTCTTAGCAAAGACAGCAGCGTCTTGCCTGCTTACACCTGCTTCCCTTGCAGCAATGTATGAAGACAATCTAATAGAATCCTCGAAAGCTTCGTTGACTCCCTCTACGACATCAATGGTATTTTCTTTAACCTTACCTAGTATCTCTTGAGCTTTGGTCTTACCACCAGTTTCTTTTTCTAATCTTTCTGCTATTTCTTTTAATGGTTTAACATAACCCCATCCAGTCTTACCTCCATCATCCTTAAACTCTTGATAGTACTTAGCAAGCAAAGGGTTTTCTTCAAACAACTTCCCAAGACTTTCTGGATTTGTCTCTTTCATTATAGCTTTAAGGGAAGGGCCCACTAGCCTAGCCATATCCCCCATCACTTTTTTACCAAGTATCTGCCCCCCTTGTATGTCCGCTTCAGCAGCGGCACTAAATAAAGCTGACTGTATATCTCTTGCGAAGTTTGATATAACGAACTCTGGGTTCAGCGTAGTAAATGATCTTCTCAACCAGTTGTTAGGAGCTCTTAACAGTCTAGCAAAGAATTTCATCCTAGGTATGGTCATGTTTTTAAGAGTAGCAGCATAGCTTGGATCTACAAACCTTATATACTTTTGCTCACCCTCTACTCTTATCGGGACTACATTGTCTTTATCTGCGTAATCAGCTTTGTTTTCAATACTCCAAACTTTTGAGTTAGGGTTCTCTTTTATTAAATCATGTAGCGACATAAGAACTTCATTCTTTCTAGCCGCCATGATAGTAGCGTTTGCTTGAGCTATAGTTTGTGCAAGAAGATTATCAGCCCTTGTCTTTCTACCTTTAGCTTGTCTATTTATAGGTCCTTTGACCTGAAGTCCTGCCCCTCCTGTAGGATGAGTAGTAGTTTTTGAATCAGCTTCATCAACAGCCAATCCAGCTAGAGTTACGTAATTTTCAAACTGATCTTCATACACATCCATGTTTTCTCTACTCTCCAACCCAAACTCTACCTGAATATCTCTAGTATCCTGCTGCATCTGCCTAACAAGTTTAACAACTTGATCTAGCTCAGCTTTTCTTTCGAGTGTCAAGCCGTCTAATATTTCTGCAGCTTCAGCATCAGATAAACCACTACCGTTTTCCACGCCCTCACGCTCTAGAATAAGTTTATTTCTTTCAGGCGCATGAAGGGCATATAGATAGTCGGTCATTTCACCTGAATTTATACCCAACTCTTTCATCTTGGATGTTATAGCTTCTATCTTCTTTTCAAGTCTTTCTAAATCCTGAGCAGCCTTACCATACATAAGCTGCTCTACGCTTCTAAAGTCTTGATTGCTTGCAACTCTTCTGCCTAAAAAGCTTTCTACATCCTCTTGAAGATTGAGTATATCGCCAAACTTATCAACGAATCTTTTGTATGCTAAGTTTTTAAATAACTGGAATGGATTATACTGCCTCTGAATAAACTCTCCTTCAGGTCTAACGCTAGGATCTGCCGTTGCAGCACGCTCAACAAGTGATGCAACATCAAATACACTACGAGATCTAGATTCAAATGTATCTGTTTCTTCTTGCCTTGGCGGCCTCTGTATAGGCCCGTCGTTGCTAAGCATAACGTCATTGTCGTTAGCTATCTCATCTCCATAGTTTACATTCTGCCCTGCACGCACAATATCTTTCATCACAATTCCCTTTCCTATAATAGAAAGTTTATCGACAGCCTCACGTGTCGTGCTAAATATCTCTTCTGAAACTAACATATCAATAACAGACCTATACGTTAAGTTCTCGTCATTCAAATAGTCATAATTAAAATCCTCTATAGGGTTTTCTTTTATAACATCGCTTAACAGGTCTACCGCAGAGGAGTTAGGGTTAGACTTTCTAATTGACAGAAGGATGCTTCTTAATGCCGATCTTGATACTTCCGATTCTAATATGGTATTATAAGAAGTTTTTTGCTTAGGAATGTCTACAAAATTTCCAAAGTCATACACAACCTGATACTTCTTTGGACCATCGCCAGTCTGTATAGTGCTAAAGAAATTGTTTAAGTCTTGATCTGTAACTACTTGACCCTTAGTAGGTTCCATCTTATTGGCATTCTTGCCAGTTGTATATAACATACCTACGCTATGAGCCACTGACTCTTGATCAAACTTCTTACCTAGCTCCATAGCTTTGTCAACAGGGATGTCTTTAACAAAGAAGGACTTCTCTGGTCTGTCGTAAAACCCATCTATCTCCCTATATGTATATCCTTCTTCATCAAGAATAGCTTTAAGTTCTGCATTACGTCTTGCGTTTTCTTCAACAGATAGCTCGCTATTTCCTGGATTCTCTGCAGTCATGTGAGCGAAAGCGCTCTTACCATCTAAGGCTGGCTGTATTTCATTTGCTATGAACGATTCTAAAGAAGCAGTATCCACTGCGCTAGGCAGCTCAATAGTTTTCTTTACTCCATCTTCTATGTAGTATAAGCCGTTAACTCTAGACCCCTTTGGATCTTTCGACATCCAGTCCATCCATCTTTTCATATGGGCTGTATCATTAAACTGAATAGACTTTCTGTTTCCGTTTTGATCAGTGTAGAAAAACTCTCGACCTCTCATCTGATCGAATAAGCTTCCATCCCTTGATTCAAAGAAGTCTGGCTCAAGTCCTGAAGGGTCGAGCGCATCTTCAAAGTTCTGTATAGCACGGTCTGACTCTAACTGTTTTCTTTTTATCTCAGCATCTCTCTCCTCTCTCTTAACTCTAGCAATAGCTTCTTGAGCAGACTCACCTGGTAGAGCCTCAATCTTTCGTGTAGGTTTTGCTTTGGGTTTAGGTTTTCTTTTTGCCTTAGCCTCCTTTACAGGCTTCTGAGTTCTTTCTGAATTTTCAACTATATCTTTTTCTGCGCTGTAGTCCTGAGGGTTGCTAGCTACTTCAGTCTCTTTACCTTCGGTAGCCATCTTAAACTTCTCGGCAAACCTGAAGAAACTTTCATCACCCTTAATGAAGTTACCTTTAAATCCAAGTCTAGTTAAAGCATTATTAATAGTGTCTCTAAGTACGTCAATTCTTTTTCTGCCTTTACCCTTTCTTGAAGCTTCATTAAATGATTCTGGACTAACAGTATACTGCTTGATAGCTTCAACAATAGTTTCTTCTCTACGTTTCGCTGGGTTGTAGTCTGGGTATAGGTCTTCAGTTACAAGTATCGCTCTTGCAAATGGATTTCTTGTAGCTAGATTTTTTAAGTCTTCACTCTCCCTAAAGTTTTCTGGTAGAACCACTAATCCGTCTTCACCAATTTCTAACCCAGCTTCTGCAGCCACCTCTTTATATACCCTTGAAGCAAACGCTGAATCAGATTTAAGTAGAGTCCTGAACATAGCATGACCAAACTCTTCCATAACATCTTGTGACTTAGCCTTAGGTCCAATGTGTATTGTCTTTGTTGAAGCATCGTACATCCCTAAGGAATCAGTACCCGTCGCCTCTTTCATTGACTCACTATCCAGGTGTAGCTTTATGTTTACCCCTAGCTTAGATAGAGCGTTACCAAATGCACTCTTCATTCTTTCTATTTGAGAGACAACTGATAAAGGTATCTTACCCTCTCCCTCTCCAATCCAATCTGCATTAACATCAATAGGTTCAGTAGCAGAAATATCTACAGAGCCTCGTGAAGAAACCTTCTTAGCTGTAGGCTCTTTAGATGGCTTTCCAGCTAGAGCGTCTTGAATCATTTGCTCTGTCTGAGCATCGCTCATGCCTAATGACTTAGCTAAATTTCTAGCTTGAGTCGTCATTCTTTTTACTGTACGTGCATGCTTTGTAGAGTTTTCAGGATCGCTTGATATCCTCTCTGTTGCTCTGCTAATTGATGCGAGCTTGGAGTCTAGCTTTCTTTGTACTGCATCATCAATATCTAAATCCGATTCATCTTTTTGAACCTCTAGGCCGTCATGCTCTTCAGCCTTCTTTCTTGACACATCTCTAGGTTCCGCAGTAGTTTGATTACCTTCAGCGTCACTAAACGAAGGGTTTGGTCTCCCTGCCTTTCTACTCTCTGCAGCTTTTTCAATAGCTACCTTTTGCTCATATAGTTTGTCGTATCTATCCTTTAGATTCTTTTTTCTCTGACTGTCCTTCTCTGCATTCATTTCATCTCTAGTCAACGCTAACTCTCTATGCAGAGTATTTACCTGTCTCTTTTCGCTATCAGTAAGCTTGCTATACTCTTGCTCAGACATACCCTCAAGAGTGTTAAGCATAGTTTGATATGCTTTTTTTCTCGCCCTTAATCCAGCTATAACTTCAGGGTCTGATGTCATAGACATCTTCTGATCAATATCACTCATAGCTTGAGCTAGATCCCCTCTCCTTTTTTGAAACTTACTATGAGCCATGTAGCTAGATCCTGTGCTCATCGCTGTTAAAGGACCGCTACCAATTAAACCTAAAGTGCCAGCATCCATAATAGCATACCAATCAATCTCACTCGTTGGCCTACCAGCAAGTCTATCTTGTATAACTCTAACGCCCTGATCAATAGCTTCAATACCAGCTTCTTCTAAAAACTCTCCACCAATCGCTTTACCTCCCGACTGAAGTATCTGACGCTTAGTAATGCCTTTTATGCCTTCTCTCATAGCCTGTCTTCTACCAGCAGAAGTAACCCCACCTAAAGCAGTAAAACCTTTTGATATTGCCATATCAGCACCCCTAAACAAACGACCCAATACAACTTCTGCAGCACCTACAGTAGACGCTAGAAACAGTTTCTCTGATTTAGATCGAGTAGGATCATCAAATACAGACTGATATGCACCACCAGCACCACGCAATCCAAAAGCAGTATAGCCTGCAGCTTCAGCAGAACCACCCATAACTAATCTCAATGTGTTTTGCCTTCTTGCTTGCGTCCCTAAATAATATTTTAGTTTACTTTTTGCGTACTGCTCAGCACCTTCTTCTAATCCCTCTTGAGCTCCTTTTCTTATAATAGTCCCACCACCTAAAGTCGCAGCACCAAGCACTACATCTCCAAAAAGATCTTCAAAACCAGCAGCCACCTTCTTCCCTGCTAGCCCCCAGTTGCCTTCAGAAACACTCTCCCATATCCCCATAGCTTGCTCCTCGTCATTCATGTTGTAACGAGAAAAATTTCTTTGCCTTGTGGTTTCGTTAAGGAAAGTAGATATTATTTCTGCTTCCCTGAACTTCTGCTTTGCCCCTTCGTTATCCCCAGTTTGATCTAAATACAACCCATGTATTTGTCTAGGCATAACTGCCAGAGTCTGATTAGAAAAGTTTCTAAATCCAACTTTTGAGTTTGCTATGAATGAGCCCCAGGCATCCACATCATCTTCATAAAATTGCAATCCAGCTCTTCTAGATATTAAGTTATCTTCAAACGCTTGAGTCGTTTGCTCACCTTCATCTGATATTTTAAAAGCCTCTAATATCGCTTGACTCATATGTATGTCGCTGTCTGCATCATACTGCCAAGGAATATTCAACTCATTGCTTAGTCCAGCTAGATTGCCCATATTAATCTGAGCGTTACCTTTAGCTTGATCGTACTTTATAGATAGGAAATTATTTATAAACTTAGTGGCTTCTGGATCCCCCTCTAAATATTTATCGTAAGCATCATCTCTATCCCTTGTGTTGTCAAAGTTTGGAAGGTTTAAATTAGACTCAAAGTATCCCAACTCATCTAGCGCAGTCTCTACATCTTCTTGCTGATTGTTTTTTAAAGCAATCAAACCATTCGTTGATAGATTCATAGTTAAACCGTTGTTAACTAAAGCTCCATTCTCTTTATATAACCTAGCTAGCTCTGGAGTATCATAACCCTCTGGCCTAACGAAATCATCAATAACATCGTCTACATTTTCATACTCCATTGCAGCAACAGGATCTGCTACTGCCTCAGTTACTTCTGTAGTGGGGGCAGGTGGATCTTCTCTTTGATTAAGCAAATCATTTAAAGCGCTTTGCCTCTCCATCATGTAGGCTTCAGCTTTTGCCTGTTCAGCTTTCATCCTGTCGTTGTCCTCCATTATTTCCCTACGCTGGATCTCATACTGAGCATTCATTGCCCCTAAAACATCGCCTCTACTTCTACTGCCATCATGCGTCATCAAACCTAAGATATCCTCAGGACTATAGTTTTTACTTCTATAGTAATCAAACAACTTAAAGTCATCTTCATACCCTGCATCTCTTGCTTCTATCATAGCAGCAGTTGAACTTGCAGGATCTGGCGGTTGGACAAGCTGAGGCCCACCTTCCATACCTACAGTAGTAATACTACTAGCTTGTACTGGCTCTGTATTTAGTTGCAGTGGATCTGTGTTATCAAATTCGTTTGCCATATTACTCTAATTTTAACCAGTTATGCTGCTTCTGTATGGCTCTCGGGTACGTCTTTCTATCTGGAAGTGAATCAAGAGGAACGTCTCCTGCAACAATAGCATAAGCTGAATCAGCCAACATTTTTGCTTGATCTTGATCTATCTCTTGTGAAGCCAAATAATCTATATCTTTTAATTTTTTAGATTTTGTAATAAACCAAGCAGCAACTTTACCTGCGACCTCAGCATTTTCATTTATTAAATCTGGATTTTCTAAAAGCCTATCATCTCCGTATATATCCTGGCTAGCATTAGCATAATTAGCTCTTCCAGTTATCTGTATTAAACCTCTACCCCTAAACTTATATCCGTCTCCTGGCTCGGTATTACCTAGAGTAGCCCCCTTTGATGAATCTACACCATATACTTTTTCAAAGAAAGCTTCATCATCTTTTTTAAGAACTGTTAACTCATCTTCACTTAAATCCTCGACTCGGCTTCCAAATATTTTTCTTATTCTATCGTTAGAAGTTCCTCCATAGCCTTTTTCTGAAGCTGTGTGATCACCGCCTGATTCTTTTTCACTCACGGAAGTGAAAGCTACCGCCACCTGCTCGCTCATACCACCAGCTATTAAGGAGTTAACCATATGTGATTGTCCAGGAGTCATTTCTACAGAGCGACCAGCAGGACCACTTCTTTCGAGTGGAGCGCTCACTTCTACCGCATCTTCTGCTACATCAGTTTCAGCAGCCTTAGCTTCTGCGGCTCTTCTGTTTATCTCTTCTTCTTGATTTGCATCTGGCGCACCAAAGAATATTTCAGCCATAGCTCTGTGTGGTGAATCAGCTGGAGGGAAACCATACTTATCAATAGCTGCTTTTAATTCATTTTGATAATTACCGCTCTCTGGATTTAAGATCCCAAGTACTTTACTATTCTCTGGATTTCCTATAGGGCTGCTCCATAAATATTTTTCAGTGCTACCATCAGGAAGTGTATACTCTCCTCCATAATTAGCTAATGATTCCTCAACTCTGCTAACTGCATCAGCAGCAGATTCTTTTTTAACCTCAGGATCTTCCTCTCGTGATTTTTTTTCTGCTAACTGCTCTCGCTCTATAGTTAATAGTCTTTCTCTTTCTGCAGCCTCACGCTCTTCTTGAGTCGGCTGAATAGGCTTCGACGTTATTTCTTGTGTTGTCTGCTCAGGAGCCTTAACACCAAAAAAGCTAAGTACATTTTGGACTCCTTTAGGTAAAGTCTCAATTCCTGAAACTCTTTGTGGCTCAAGTCCCCTATTAAAACCTTCATTAAACTTTCGAATTGATTCCGATCTACCTGCATCACCTCCACCAGTATCGCCCTCTTCTTCAGCTACTTTTTTTTTATTTGCATACTCTGAATTAATCCTAGCCGCAGCTTCATCTCCTGTAGTTATAGCGCTATCAGAACCTTCTGCTGTACCTCTTATCTCTCTAACCGCAGCATTCTTCTCACCTGCAGTTAAATCATCGTCAGATAGCACAGAGCTTATAGCTAAATTTTGGAATCTACTTAATTCATTAACAGGCTCTAAAGCTTCATTACTTACAGGGTCTACTGTCTCTGCGAGAACTGGAGTGTTGTCAACGGTAAACCCAGCGTTAGTTAGAGCTTCATTGGAAGAAGCAGTACCCGCATCATCTTGTTCCCCTGCTCCCTGACCTTCTACTGGTATATCTTCTGCTGATGTAACCTCACCTTGATCAATTTGATATTGAGTTCTTAGCTGCTGTATAGCCGCACCAAACGGAGAGTTACTTATGTTTGCATTAACTTCTCTTGATAAAGCATTGTCTGCATCAAGGTTAACTGTCGTGACTCCTGGAACCTCAACAAAAGTTTTACTTTCAGGGTCTATACCAGCAGATATCAGCGCTTCATTTGCATCTCTTCTAATCACTTCAGTATACTGTATTGTTGCTAGTCTCTCGCCGCCAGGCCCTATCCCGTATTCTACAATGTTATACCCTGACTCTACACCAGGTATGTTATCAGTAAGCGGAACGTTTACTTGATTGTCCTCAGCTATTGATGTCATTGTATACTCACCACCAACTTGAACATCATCTTCTGTAGCAATCCTGCCACCTTCTAATTCCTGACCCACAGCAATGCTTGGTAGATTCCTAACCGTAGTGGCTTGTACTGCTGGAGGTGGAGTTTCTACAAAGTTGTAATTAGCATACGAAGCCACCCCCGCTTCTGTTATCTGATTAAGAACTTCTGGGTTTATATCACCATAATTACCCTTGACATAGTTCTCTAAGTCCTGTTGTTTAAATCCATTCTCCCCCACCTCTTCTTGCAGTGTAGCAACAACAGATTCTCTAAACTGTAGATCTTCACTTTGATTACCAGAGTACTGTTCAAATAATTTACCTACAAGATAATCGTTCTGTGCTCTAGGGTCCAAAGTATTAAAGGCAACCTGCTGACCGTCAACATCAACCATATCACCTTGAGCTGCAGATGCTATTACATCAAATCTTTGTTTAACTTTTTTGTCTTGAGTTACGTCTATAAGCTTAGGTATGGGCTCTTGTATTGTTTCTTTTTTGAAGTTTGCAGGGTTTGCATAAGTTGATGCTTCAAAAGCACTTATTGGTTCTTCGCTAATAGGTTGTCCTTCAGCGTTAAGCTCAAACCCCATCGGCTCCCCTTTAGCATTGTACTCACCATTCCACTGAAAGTAATTGTTATGCATGTTTACTGCATTATCATAAGATGATGGAGAGTCATTGTCGTATATAGCTACACCGCTGCCGTCTCCGTAAGGGTTTGTTCTTACCCTCTCATCTGCTGGAGTATAGCTGCTAGTTTTCTTAGTGTCTTTAGCGTCTTTAACTTCTCCAGCATAGTGACCATTAAACTTTTGGTACAACCCATTCAGTGCATTAATCCTATTTGCTGCTTCTAATGAGCTGTATTCAACACCTTCGTATTGACCTGCCCCATTTATGTAGTCCTTAGTGTCTTGAATTCTATCCTCCATAACCTCAGAATACATCCCGTTTTGTGCAAACGCTCCTGCGTTAAATCCAGATAGAGCATTTATGTTGGCAATCTGCGCTCTCTCTTGAGCGTCCTTACGCTGTCTTGCAAATCTTAGCGCTTGCCTTTTATCTTGTATACTTCTTGCAGTGGCTGATTGAAACCTCTTTAAAGCGTCTTGATATCCGTTAGCCATTATCCTTGAAATCTTTGCTCTGTCGCTATCTCATCCATAAAGATTTCG
>TARA_R100001163_G_scaffold14902_2_pt1 | contig 12699 bp, 6 predicted proteins | sample TARA_R100001163 | Tara Oceans TARA_R100001163 (sample SAMEA2621285) | marine metagenome | biome: marine biome (ENVO:00000447); feature: deep chlorophyll maximum layer (ENVO:xxxxxxxx); material: "saline water (ENVO:00002010), including plankton (ENVO:xxxxxxxx)" | depth 120 m
TAACGGTTTAATAGTAGATAATCCAGTTCGATCAGTAACAGCAGCACCAAAGACAAAACCTATTTTAGATAAGAAGTTTTCTACAGCTGCTTCACCAAGCATATCAAAGTTATCAACAACATTGACTGTAAGTGCTATCCAATCAGCAACCGGTCCCATCCAATCATATGAGTATCGTTTGCCGTCAAGTCCCTTAACAGTACGTTTTTTCCAATCAGAGTTCTTTACTCTAGACATTTGGGACTCTTTATCGTAAAGACCATCACCAGTAATACGGTCGTTCATAATAAGACCAACAGTACCTGTTACTGCTAATGCACCAATAGCCTTACGACCACGTGTCATATACTTAAGATCAGCAATTTTATTTTGCTTAGCAATAGTATCCATACTTTCAATATCGATATTACGTGCTTTAAGTAATTGATCAATACGTTCTTCGTTACCAAGTAAATCGTCTAGTTTAGTGTAAGCTAGTTCATTTACATCACGTTGAAATGGTGTCCAAGGTCCATACTTACCCATCATATCAATCATGTTCATACCAGTTGTGGGAAACATAAGAAATGGACGCATACCAGGTACTGTTTTAATAAGATCACCAACACCTTGTGCTAATGGTGTGTCTAAGTTAAGAGCCATTTCACTGTTAGCATACTTAACAGCTTCATCTTTTAACAACCCATTATCACCAAACATCTCTTTATAATATTTATCAGCAATAGGTTTAACGTTTTCTTTAGTAATTGGTTTACCAGATGCTACAAGTTCATCCATAGCACGGAATCTAGCTTCAGCTGATGCATTAAATACACCAGTAAATCCATCCAATGCTGTCATAGCATTAGGACCAAATCTTAGTACAGGATCTTTACCAAGATCACTTAGCATTTCAATTTGATTTACAATATACTGTAAACCATCGTCACCATCAGCAGCCTGTGCACGTGCTGCTTGTTTAAGGAAATCTAACTCACGTTCTGATTGTAGTAACAAATCAGTACGAGTAACAGCCTGAACTGAATCAGGTTCACGAGAAGCTTTTAAGAAAACATCACCAGCATAAGGTAATGCTTTTTTCATAGTTTCTCCAACAGAACTATAAGCAATCCAACCACGTTGCATAGCTTTTAGACCTTTACCAGATAATGCTGCACCCGCAAAATAAGAAACAGGTTGACTAATAATACCACCAAAGTTACCAACAAGTGCTTGAATAGGTGTTTTAAATGCAGATAGAATGCTATTATAAACATTAGACCATACACCAGCAACAAGTTTGTTTTCAATTTCAGGATTAAGGTTAATAATTGCCTTACCCAAGTCAGTAGTCATTCCAGCAATGTAGTTATTCATCTTAGTGATAGTATCAATACTACCATCAGTAAGTTCATAAGCCATCAAGAATTGATCCATCAGTTGTGGTTGATTAGCTGCAATCTGTCGCATTGTCATACCAAACCTTTGAGAATCTTCAAAGATACGTTTAGCAGTTTCACCAGCTCCAAGTACAGTAGCTTCATTATAACCTTCGATATTCTTAAATCCATTCTTTACTTGTTGGATAAGATTCATCTTACGGTTTTTGTAGTACTTAGCAGAAGCAGATAATTGAGTGACATATTGCATCATATCAATAATCTTTTCTTGTGCTACTTCTACAGCTGCTGTACCATCCATCAATCGCGCACCTTCAGAAAGGTCTGAGATGCGTCCAGAAAGGCTTCCAGCAAGGATAGACTGTGCCCTTGCTACATCCATACTGGTAAGGTCACTTCCGAAGCCTCTGAGAGCCTTAGCGGCCATAGCAAAACCACCCTCTGACAGGATCTCCTTACCGTCATCAGTACGAGTAATAAATGGTTCTAATACTTTTCTTACATCTGCTTTACTCATACGTGGATCAAATAATTGAATCGCAAGGTTTTCACCTTCATCAATTACATCATCAAAAGTAACTTTCCAGCCGTCACCTTCCATCCCAATACGACCAGCTTGTTTTAATTGATCAGCAAGACCAAGTACAACATCCTGTGCTGCCTCACCATTTGTCAGACTATACTTCAATGCAGGTTCTGAGATTACATTACCAAGTCTACCGTAAACAGTATCAAGGTTTTTAGCAATACGGACCTGATCAATAGCAGCACCAACAACACCAAAGTCATCAACAGTACGTACACCAATTTCAGTGTAATCATACATATCATGAATACCTTTGATTGGTTGATCCATAGCAGGATTCATAGAATAACCATACATCCCCATCTCATCAAGAGCTTCCTCTTGTTTGATAGCAGATTGGATGACAGCTTCTTCTGGATCAGCAGAACTAGCAGGTGGTTTATTTGTATCTAACCATTGTCTTGCTTGAGGCGTTTCACCAACAAGTTTATTAGATTTACGTAATGCACCAGTAGTCCCAACAAGTGCATCAATAAATTTAACACTACCTAATGCTAAGTCAGTAACAAAACCAAGACCAATATCTTCACGTATATTCTTCTGACGTTTCATGTCAGGAGTATCACTATCCAAAGTAGCCATGCTATCAGGAATAAAGTCAAACGTTTTAGGAAACGCTTTCTTTAAAGTACCTGTAGCATTGTCTTCTTCGTATTCACTACTAACAAGCCCTACACCTAAACCAGTTAGAGCTTCTACACCACGATCACCCATAAACTGGACAAACTTATTCTGTCCAACCGACCAACCAACACGTGTGTTAGCAGTGCTACCAGCAGCTTTTAAAGCACTGCCACCAATTAATGTTGGTGTAATAACAGAAGATATTTGTCTTACTGATTGTGCTATCTCATCTTCATATTTAGTTGGTTTAGGAATATTAACACCAGGAATCATGTTAATAAAATCAATACCAAAGTCAAGTAAACCTTGACCTGGTGCACTTAGACGTTCTTCAACTTGTACTGCTGTTTCATCTAAAGGTTGGCCAAAATAACTAAGTCCAGCACCGATCCCAGTACCAAACAAACCACCTTGTCCTTCCTCTTCTTCTTGAGACTCCGTAGATATCTCTGTTTGTGGAGCTTGTTCAGGCTGTTCTCCCGTAGGAGTAGAGGTTTCATCTAGTTGAGAGTCTTCAAGCTCTGCAGCCTCTTCTTGAAGCTGCATTTCAGCGTTGAATTCTGGAGATAACTCCATCTCACCTGGATCCTCCCTAAACATCTCGTTAGGATCGTATTCCATAGTTTAATTTAAAAATTTTAGTTACTGTCCAGCGTAATGGTAAAAGTTACCTGTTGGAGCAAACATAGGGTCTTCAGATGATACCCTATTTTTTAGCATCGTTTGACCTTTAAAATCAGTACGACCATCTAATTGCATAAAGAAATTTCTAATCTTTTCTCTACCTTCAGCTGATTTTAATTTACTTGATAAAGCAGGTTCATATCGTGCCATACCTTTATAAACTGCCTCATATTGACCAGGTGCTCTGATAATTTCACCAATAGAATTACCATATTTACCTGAAGCTAATCTAGTTAAAACGGAAGCTGCTACACCAAATTCATCATCAGTGTTACGTGCTGCTTCACTACTAACAACATACCCTAATTCATCCCAATCTGCATCTGTAAGACTACTAAGTATATTTTCAATTGTATTGTTTGAAGAAGTCCTACGGAAGGTAGAACCAGCTCTCATACGCATAGGTTGTCTAAAAACACTGGTATCTCCAGACGTTTGGGATACACCCTGCTGTACTGCTCGTATTCTGGCTTGTTCTCTTGCACGTGCATCAAACAGCAACGCTCTAGAGGAAGGGGTCATTTGTGATCTAACATCTTTAATTATTTGAGGTGGTTCTAGTGGGTCAAGATCTAAAGCTTCAAGCTGTGCATTAATAATTATAAAAGGATCAGCACCATTACTCATACCAGCTACAGCTACAACATCAAGAGGAATAGTAAAACCAGGTTTACCGTAACCATTCATAATAGCTACTGCTTCTTCTTTAGTAATAATACTTTCAGGTGTTTGTAAAACTGTAGATAAACCTTTATCGTAAATATCTTTTTTAAGTGCAGCATATCTACGATTTGCTTTTTCTAGTGCTGGTAAGTTACCCACGTTAAGATTAGGAAAGTCTGCTGCACCTCCAGCTGTGCTAGGTTTACGATACCACTTACTCTTTTCATCACGTGCACCAGCTGTTATCTCTTTAGCTAATTCTTGACCGATTGTAGTGGCTGCAGTATTAAAGTCCATACCACCTGCTACAGCTCGGTCAACACGTTGACGATAGTCAGCACGCGCCATGATCAATAAAAAATCACTAGAGTTTGTATTAGCCTTTTGACTTCCTATACTGGTAACACCATTAGCAGCAGTTTTAAGAGCATCTGATTGGCTTTTGAAAGCACCAGTGGTGTATTTTCTATCTTGTGCTGCCTTACGTTCAGCTAAAGCTCTTCCGGCAGTAGGGTCCATACCACTTAAAGCATCAACAGCTTCGTTTGTAATAAAACCATCAGGAAGAGCTTCAAGTTCTTCAATTCTTTTAGCTTTTAGTACTGCGTCATAAGTATAACTGTTTGCAAACTTTTGAATTGATTGTGGTATTTTACCATGAGATTCCATGAAAAATAGAAGAGTTTCCTCTGCAAACTCTTTGCTGTTATCTTGAGTTAAAGCTTGTAAAAATTTTTTTTCATCTTCTTTATATCTTAAGTCATCAGCTTGAATCTGAGCACTACGATACTGTGTATCACCACGCTCCCGTGCCATCTTAATAGCACCCATTCTACCGGGGTTACTGACAGCAAAAGGTTGTCCTTTATTTACAGTAGCATTAGCTATCTGATCAAGTGTAAATAGATACTTACCATTAACACCCCTTTGGGTAGCTAAACCTTCAAGCCATTCATAAGCTTTTTGATAATCACCACCATTATTTCTTACAATTGTATTAAAAGAAGAAACAATGTTCTGATTAAATGCACTGGGGTTTTGAGTTAGGATTGTAGTAGCATTATCTACAGCAATCCCTTCATTAATTTTTATCTCACGGTTCTGAGCTTTTGTTTGAATACCTTGGTTAACTTCATTGACAGCTGCTAAACCATCACGTATCATCTCAGGTTTAAGATTTAAGATGCCAGATTTTTGTATAAAATCTCTTTTAAAAGTAGTGACAAGAGCAGCTGTTTGACCAGAGTCTAAATCACCAGCATCTAACAAAGCTTTGTTTAGTTGCTGTGGGTAAATATTAGTTAAAATATAATTAGCCCTAGCTTGATCTAATTTATAACGACCATTGCTATCTAAAGATCTAGCTTTAGAAATAGCAAGACGAGGACCACCTTTAGCTTGTACTACATCAAGTTCACTTTGACGTACTTCTTCTGTAGCTGCTAATTCATACTCACCTAAGACTTGTCTAATAACTTCGTCTTGATTAGGATTAATTAAGAACTCATTAATAGCTTGTTGAGCACGTTCGTCAGACTTTACCTTTTGTATCTCTTCATATTTTTCAGCAGCTGTTTGACTTAAATTAGCAACATTTTCAAAGATTTTAGTTTGTGCTGCCTGATCTGTTTCTAATTGTTGTAAAGCTACTTGTGAATCTAACTGAATTTGACGTAATTCAGTTTGTTGGTTTTGTGTTTGAATTTGAAAATTCTTTTCACGTGCCCCTTTCTCATACTGTTGATTTGCTTTAACTTCTGCGCTAATGCGTTGACGTTGCTCAATGTCAGCACGAGCAGCTTCACGCATACCTTGTAAGGTACGATTACTATCTTCACGCATACGAGAGATAGCAGCATCACTCACTTGTTGTGGGGAGAAACCTCTAGCTCTGGCAGCTCCCCTATATTGTACTTGTTTTGCCATAGTTAGTTAAAACCCTCCGTAGTTTGCGTTTAAGTTAAAGCCGCTTGAAGAGCCAATACCTAAATTAGTTCCACCAAAACTACCACCAGTACTTCCTATTTGAGGAAAGAGGCTTTGATAATTATTAGCTGATTGATTAGCTATACCCATTCCAATCTGACCTGCACCTTGAATAAATCCACTAAGAATTGGTGCAAACGTACTTTGTTGTCTAGCTGGTTGAACAGCTTGTGGCAGTACTTCCATAGGTTCAATAAAGATACGTTCAGGTGCTTGAACAGGTAACGGAATAGCTGGTGCTTTTCTTGGTTTAATCATCATAGAAGCATTAGCCTGTAGATCTGCAGCATAACGTTGAAGCCCAATTTGTTGCATATTACGTTGTGATTGTTCTACAGAACTAGACAAACTAGCATCCATAATAGCAGAGTTACGGCCTAAAGCAGCAATACTAGATTGCAATGCCTTACCACGTGAATTACCAGCTTGACCTAAAGCAGCTTTACCTTCGTTTTGTAACTGATCTACAAGCATACCTTGACGTGTAAAAGCATCTTCAGTAAAAAGATCATTTAATGCAGACTGTTCAGATTCATAAGCTTGCATTGCTGCAATACTATTATATGTAAGCCAATCTTGCGTGTTTTGGACAGACTTACCGTACTGCTCAATTGCTGATAGGAATCCAAAATCTTGTTGTTCAGTTTGATATTGCCAATTCCTTGTTAAGGTTTCCCGTTCAAATGCACGAGTATTAGCGTAGTTTTGTTTATCAACTTTAAATGAGCGTTTGTTATACTCATTCGTTGCATCAGCAGCCTCTTTAGCAGCCTTTTCAGCTTTTTTCTGAGCTTTTTTAGCTTCTCTATTTTGCTTATCAGCTTGAGATGAACCAAATATACCGCTAGCAATAGAAGCTACACCACCAATAATAGCACCTGTAATAGGTTCAAAACTCATCTCCAGTCCAGACTCAGCTAGCTGTTCACCTAGAAGATCATAATTCTTATTAATCATTAAGCCCTCCTATAATAACGTGGGGAATAGTTACCTTCCCACATCATCGATACTAACGATACAGGGTATGGAAAATCACTTGTCACTTTTAGTTTAAAATTAGTATTACGTTGATGGATGGGTACAGTAAAAATATATTCAGGTTTTACTGGATTAGTTGATGCTAGGTAACCTTCAGAAGTAATTACCTCTTTAACAGTTGTCCATTCTTGAGAACTATTTAATTTTGTTTTAAAAGTTAATACACCATTTCTATTAGCAGATAGTTTTATTCTAGCAATAGTTAATGGTGCGGTATAATCTGTAGTAGTAGCATCACGCCTAAAATAAAATTTAGGCAAGGTTACTTCAAAGTCATAATTATAACCAATTACAATACTATTAGCAAGGTTACTTTGATCTTTTTGTACTTCAAAATAATAATCTGTACCATCTAATTTAGGTACACCTTTTAAATAATATCCCTCTTCTTCCCCCGGTTTGGCTATTAATATACTACCATGTATTAAATCAATGGGTGCAAATGGTATATAAATTTTTGTGACTTCATTTACTGAATCATAAACTACAGCATTACCACCACTTGCTTTTTTTGGTCTACATAAAAAATCTAGACAAGGACTACCTGACACGCTGCTAACATTAGCTGTCACATTACCTGTAGGTATTTCATTTAATGTTATTGTTTGTAAAGTATATTCATCTTTATGTTGAAGTACTAAAGTAATATTACTATTTAAAATACTAACTGATTGAATTGTACTAGTTACTTGCCATTTAGTCCACGCTTGAAATTGATTTTTTTCTCCATCATTATAATATCTAAATAGATACATATAAGATGACTGGTTATCAATTAAAATAGCTAAAGAATTCTGAGGACTTACAATTAAATTATCTACGGTTTCAGGAATCCATTCTAAAACCTGCTTACTGATATCAACTACTGTAGGGTTCTCTTCAACACCTCGTAATTGTAAAGAAAATATTTTGCTATAATTTGGTACTTTACTGACAAAGACAGCTGTTGTACCTACATCACGTGGTTCTATATTAGGATCCATTTCATAATTAGATATGGCTCTAATAACAGCAGTAGATGGTGTAAGGCTACTTGTGTCTTGTGAAAACACTTGGAATTGTTGACGTTCTCCAAATAATGTTAAACCTTGTGGTGAGGGTAATACACTAAATAGTTTTACAGGTCGTACACTAGATACATTAAGATCAATGGGGTCAGAATCAATCTGTGTTAAAGCAGATTTTACAAAGAAATTATAAGGATCATTAGCAACGCTAAAAATAATGTTATCTTCAGATAGAACCCCAAATCTATTGTTATAGAAAAAAGATGTTGTAATTTTATTGCCAATAAAAGAAGGTATAGGGCTGGTTACATCGTCTCCTGCTGCACGCTCTTTCCAAGCAATAGGTCCAAATGTAAATGTAGTTGCTCCTGTATTAGCCAACTCATGTGGCATAGTAGTAGCATTAAGCCCAGGGCTAGCATTACGAGCAACAGTTTCCTTCCAAAAACCACGTCCTCTATTTAAAGTTGTATCATAAGCAACAAATTTAACATAGTAATCATCTTCAACACTATCGCTATTTAAAATCTTTACGTTATGATTAGCAAAAGATTCAAGTGGTAGTTTTGATACATCTGTTACTTCATCTTCAAATGCTTCAAGTGAAGTGTTATTAAGACCACCTCTAGCATTGATATTAAAGGCTACAGGAGTACCAGTAACTGCACTGTAATCAGTTACCACTGCATTAGTACCAGTACTACGTTTAATAACAATACTATTGTTGTAACCTTCTAAATACCAGATACCATTAAAATTAGCATTGTTTGCTGTATGCTGTGCTTCAATTACACTTTTAATTTTATCGATAAGATCGGTGTTTGTATTTACACTACTAGGGTCATACAACAACATATCATCAAATGTTGTACTTCCTGTTGCTGTCACTGCTGCTACTACATCATCTGTATTGTTAGCAGCAGCAGCAGGAAAAGTAACAGTATATTCATACGTATTAGTAAGATCAAGTAGTTTAAGTGTAGCAATTGAATTAGATACATAATCTACACCATCAACAGGAGCCGCCTGCATAGCAGTAGTAACGGTTTTGTTGGTAATAATTGTGGTATCTTGAATACTACGAAAATGATAATCGTTCTCGCTAGTACCAGTGAGATAAGAAGTAGCAATAGCGCCACCACCAGGAGCAGTTACCGTGCACCACACACCTTCACTAGTCCAGACATAAATGTTAGTACCTTTAATAGCTCCAATATAAGATTGTGCTGAAGATCTATCAATAAAAAACCATGTGGCATTATTTAGCTCAGTTTTAGTAAAAGGTGTTCCGTTTTGTTTCTTAAGATGATTAATAAACTTCATACCTGGTCTTTTTAATAGACCATAAGTAGCATCAGGATATCCGTTAATACACTCTGATACCTGACCTTCCAGTTTTTTGTCGTCATTTTGTTTAGAGACACCACCAAGAAAATTAGGTGTCAGTTGTGTTACTACTGGCATTATCGCATTAATGTATTAAAAGGACTGTAGCTTTTGTAATAATTACCCCCTTGAGGTGCACCAAAGAAACTATGATCACCTTGATTGCAATCATATTCTAAAGCCATAGCTCTTGTATAAGCTTCTTTTTGTTGTAGGATTTGATACTGATTAGGATCACCTACTAAACGATTAGAAGCTACAGAAGCAGCACGTGCTACAATATAATCTTGAATAGGTTGTGGAATATTATCATATTCAAATTCCCACAATATATCAAAGTAAAGAGTTTCTTCAGTATCCCATATATCTGTATGTTTAATAGTATCATATAAGACACCACCACGATTTACTACATTACGACCTAAGTTAGATACATAATCTTGACTAAGATCAGCTTGAATTACATTGTTTGGTATAGTAACTTTTTTAGTAACTGCATCAGGTTGTAATTTATCATAGTTGCGTTCAATATTATAAGACCATCCTTCTGCCTGTACTTCACGTGTAACTTCATTAAAAGTGTTATAAGCAATCGCAACGTCCGGGTTGGTTTGAGTTTCTACTTTATAAGAAACAACTGAACGATTCATCGTAATACTACCAGTGGATGTAGCATGGGTAATATTAAGAGTATATTGATATGTTTCAGGTGTTGTACCTTGTGCTGTACCAGTAGTAGAGACTGCAGTATTAGGTTCTACACCAGTTCCAGTAATATAAGTACCAATTTGTAGGTCAGAGGTTTCAGTGGTTAAAATTACACCAGTGATAGAACCAACAAATGTACCAGTAGATTCAAGGACAAAAGTTTCTTCAGTTGTTAACGTGTTTACAGGAGCCTGACCAACTGACGCCAGGATCTGATTAACAGCTTGTAATTGAGTGTTTGGGCCAGTAGTAGGAAAAGGCATAGTTTGATAATGAGTATTATTCTCAATAAATAGTTAAAAAAAAGGAGCCTCCGAAGAGACTCCCGTATTACATAAAAATCAGAATGTAGATGGAGCAGAAGTACCGACATACAGCTCAACAGCTGCAGCGGGGTTAAGATAATCAGCGCCACAGGCCAAACGTCCGAGCATAACATCACCTTGATAAATCACGGAGACATCGCCAGAAGTTACTTGTACTTGAGGGCCAATTGCTTCAACCATACCGGCTGCTTCTTTTTGGAAGATAAGACCACAGGACTTAGCACCGAATTGGCTTGCAGTACCATAATCATTGTTGATTCCAGTTTGTGCATCAGAAGCATCTTCAAGGGTTTCACCCACGAAGTCACCCACATTAGTAGGTGAGGTTACTCCCGTAGTACCACCGTAAGCAGTACCATACTTGCCAAGGAATGGGATATTCATTGACTTGTAGATCTTGATACCGGCGATCTCGATGATACCTTGACCGGACTGCAAGGTAGAACCTTGTACGTCACGGTTAACAAGACCATTAGTACCAACAGCTTGGATCAGTTCATAGTACTGACGGGGGTTCAGGACAGCAACACGTCCATCAGAAGATACACCCTTTTCATCCATAGCTGATGCAGCATCATAGAATGCAGTTACCAGGTTAGCAGCAACATAAGCATCAGAATCGTTAGTAGTAGCACCAACACGAATCTGAGTACCACCGGGCTCTACATAGTTAGTAGCACTAACAGGAGAAGCCTTACGTGCTCCTCGTGCAATAGCACGGAAGATCAAGCGGTCATATTTTTCTGCCAAAGCATAGCCGATTTTACGACTAATTTCTGAACGCAGATCGTAATGAGCAAGCACTTCATCAAGCTCATAAACAAATGCAGAGCTGATCAACAAATCATCACATGTGATTGTCTTTTCAGCTACTGGGGGTGCACCATCACTGTTACCAAGAATGCTGTTACCAGGTGTATGGAATTCAGACTTAGTACGACCAGTGAAGATGAACTGCATTGATTTGCCGTTCTTCAATGTACGCTTCATGATCAAATCACGAGCGATTGTATTACGCTGGAAGCCTTTGAACATCTCTCCACTGAACAACTTTAAATAAAGTGCACGGCGTTGATCATTAGTAGGAGACTGACCACCGGCAAAGTTATCAGCTCCTGGAATCATTTGTGGTGCAAGTTGAGATGCACCAGATTGTTGTTGTGACATTTTAAATAATAAATAATAAAAATATAACTTTCACCAAACGTTTGATGTTAAAAAAATTTGTGGTCTATTCCCACCGTCTAGACGGCAAAGGGTATCCTCGTAAGGGCCAATGCCAATAGTGAAGAGGGGAATTGCACCCCTCATTAGATCTATCTCACTTAGTGTACTTTACACCGCGATAGCAATAAGTCTTGCCTTGCATAGTATTCTCCTTTTAAGAAGATCTAACTGTCCCGTTCCATACAGCTAGTGTCATGCGTCCATTGATTTATTAAAAGATACTTCTAATACCATTCTATTTAAATCAGATTTTAATTTTATTAAAGCCTCTTGTTCTGATGGATCACCACCAGGCCAAGTTTCTAGATATTTAGATACTGCTTTATGTGTTAAAACAATCCAAGTATCATTAACTGTTATTTGAAAGAATTCCATAAATCAATGAATGAACGGACGTATGTTTATGCGAGGTCTAGTGGAAAATTGTGTGCATTACGTTCATGCATAACTTCCATACCCAATCCTGCTCTGTTGAGTACATCTGACCAGGTATTAATAACGTGAGTGTTACTATCAACAATAGACTGATTAAAGTTAAAACCATTTAAGTTGAACGCCATAGTTGAGACACCAAGAGCGGCAAACCAAATGCCAACAACAGGCCAAACGGCAAGGAAAAAGTGGAGACTACGGCTGTTGTTAAAACTAGCGTACTGAAAAATAAGCCGACCAAAATAGCCGTGCGCTGCAACGATGTTGTACGTCTCTTCTTCTTGACCAAACTTGTAACCGTTGTTATGTGATTCATTTTCTGTTGTTTCACGTACGAGAGAAGATGTGACCAAAGATCCATGCATAGCTGAAAACAATGAGCCACCAAAAACACCAGCAACTCCCAGCATGTGGAAGGGGTGCATGAGGATGTTGTGCTCGGCTTGGAACACCAACATATAATTAAAAGTACCGGAAATGCCAAGAGGCATAGCGTCTGAAAAGCTACCTTGTCCAAAGGGATAAACAAGGAATACAGCGGATGCCGCTGCCACGGGTGCGGAGTATGCAACACAAATCCAAGGGCGCATGCCCAAGCGGTAGGACAGTTCCCATTCCCTACCAAGGTATGCATAGATACCAATAAGGAAGTG
>TARA_R100001163_G_scaffold65802_1_pt1 | contig 12529 bp, 17 predicted proteins | sample TARA_R100001163 | Tara Oceans TARA_R100001163 (sample SAMEA2621285) | marine metagenome | biome: marine biome (ENVO:00000447); feature: deep chlorophyll maximum layer (ENVO:xxxxxxxx); material: "saline water (ENVO:00002010), including plankton (ENVO:xxxxxxxx)" | depth 120 m
GTGGAGGTGACGGCGTGAAGGAATTACTTGTAGGACAAAGGGGCATCCGTATCATTGTAGCCGATGGTGAGATGTTGATTTACCATGATTACGGCAAGCAACTACTGTTTAGCAGACCTATTTACAAAGGTGAATGGGAACAACTGTGGGCTTTCTTGGCTGGTCATGGTGAAGTCGTGGAGGTGACGGAATGAGTGATACAAAAGAAAAACTGATGAAATGGATTAAGCATGAATGTGAACAGCATTACGGATGGCGTGAAGATTATGCGCTTGAAGTGTTGATTGGGATTCTTGCAGGTGCGATTGATGGTGATGATGCACCATACGGCTATGCTTCGTTCGATGAGATTATCGAAGACTTGGCGCACTATGGCGTGGAGGTGACGGCGTGAGCATAGCGTATGCGACAAAGGTAGGTGCGTGTAAGCACTGTTCAAAACCATTGGACCCTACGAACTTTTTCACCAATCATGGTTTGGTAATAAACGGTCGCAATGCACACGAGTTCTGTGACGATGAATGTGCATGGAAGCGTGGCGTTTGTTTTGATTGCGAAGAGGATTTGCTTTCATGTGAATGCGGGGAGGTGACGGCGTGAAGTACGGAGAAGTGCTTGAACAGATGCTTCTTGATAGTCACAGATTCTCAAGTAAGCACTCGGTTATGGGCTGTGTTCTTGGACGCTATCGCTACCGTTTAGATGAGAGTTATGACCAATTCATTGATGGCTCCGACGAATGTTGTTCTATGCGGGAAGCAGGTATGTTTGAAGATGCTTGGGATGATGTTGAAGAATGGTTTCGCAGTGGTGCGGCCTTAACTTACGAAGACATAGATTACAAAGCATTCAAGTCTTGGAAAAAGCGTTTTACTCTCAAGGTAGGTTGGCACGCTGATGGTACATGGTCACACCCGTGGTCTTTCAAACACAAGGGCAAGAAGTACAATTTCAATTGGCCTTCGCTTAATGCAGAAGTGGAGGTGACGGAGTGAGTGAAGACCAGTGTTATTGTGTGAACCCAGTATTGGTATTATCCATGAACATGTGTGGTAATTGTTCCTGTCGAATAGATTCAAGTCAGCCAAGAGGTAAGGACTTATGGGAAGGCTATGTTTATAGAAATGGTAAATGGATATGGCAAAGCGTGGAGGTGAAGGCGTGAGTGAAACCATTTCAATCGAAGATGTTGATGAGTTGTTCATCAATGATGAAATTTTAATTGATGGTGAATACTTGAAATTCATCATGCAAATGGATGCAAGTGATATGCAGTGTCCCGAATGTGGACAACAGAACAAGGACAATAAGATGTTTCAACTTGACAATGGGCAGTACCTTTACATAGGGAACTGCTGTGGGAGATTCGTCTTGTGCGAGGTAAATGGTGAGGACAATGGAATGGCAACCGACGAGTGAATTGATTGATTGGGGAAATGACCACTTCGGTAAGATGGCAGTGGATTCGATATGGGCACCGGACGACAGTGGTGTTCAGTATCGAAAGATGAGCGACAACAGTTATGCTCTTGTGTTCATGCTGAATCATCCTATGGCGCAGGAACATCACATGAAGTTCACGCTATTGATGGAAGCGTGTGGCTACACTATGGAAGAGCCGGATGCACTGGAAACGGTGACACCTCCGCTTGACCCTATGGCGCAAGCAGAAATGCAGTACAATGCAAAGCAGGAAATCGCACAGTCTTGGGCTTGTGAATGCGGCTTCCCTCTTGCTAACAACGACTTAGAGAAATCCAAGTACGAGTATATTGAAACGGTTGATGCTGATACATCAAACGGTACCACTGTACCAATCGACCTATGGCGTGTTGTTATCGGATGCGCTTCGTGCGGTCAAGACATTAACATGGACCCCGATGATTATCACCTGCTTGCTGGTGATGACTTGTTCATGCGATGGAACTCAAGCACTCACAAGTATGTGGCACAGACAAGAGAACAACTTGTTGACTACGCAGAAGGTGGTGCTTTCGATGAAGGCATAGCGGGCATGTTCACTATTCTTGGTAAGATGAGAAACGGAGAACGAGTACCTCCTTGGATGTGGGGTATCACTTCGATTCAAACCCACTTACCTCTTCATGAGGAAGAGTGAGCACATGCTTACTTTGGCGAGGTTGGCCGATTTGGTCTACCAAATGCCAAATAAATTACTGGTGAAACAAATCACAAAAAAAGAGTGTCGTGAAATTTGGGACTTCGTTCATTCAACGAACAGGCTCTCCATCTCTCTCCATCGACTCAAGTCGCAATTGGCTAAAGAGTGTGGCGTGATGCTTGAGCGTATCTTGGAAGTAGCAGACGACAGACCGTTTGTTGAAATATTGTCAATGGAATCGGGAGATGTGCCAAGTACACACACGCTCAAAGAGGTGACTGAATTGATGAGGAACGCACACCTAAACGACAAATGGATTCTTCCATTCGCTAACAGTATCAGCACAAAGGAGGCTGGACTCATATGGAGATGGGCGTTGGACTACCGTTGGTACTCCAAGCGAAACCGATTCAAGAACTGGCTGTACCGGCACAGCAAATTAAACGCTGGTTATTCTTTTGATATACATCTTGCTGTCATTTTCGATGGGCTACAGGTGACGAAAACTCAAACACCATTCAAGAAACTGGAAGCGTGGGAAGGTGAGGTGCCGGAGAAGTGGTGGTTCGTCACAGACTGTGCCACCTTGAAGTATGTAGGTGATGGGATTGTACGCAATAGAAACGGTACACTGAACCCCACCTTTACGCCGATGCTTGATAGCAACGCTGTGTGTTGGACATGGGAGAATCCCACGGGCACAAGTCACTGGCATTCACACAACACCCCCCTTCCGTTCTCCAAAGCGAAGGAACCTATGACCAACGAGTGGCACGAGTCACAAGTCTTGCTTGAGTCATATGCGAAGGGCGGTTTTTTAATTCACCATGAAACAAACTATTACTTGCTGACCAACGGAACCAATTCGTTGTACGCACAACTACTCACAATACAGAACTTGAACAAAGGAGGATATGAAATTGTTATCGGTTTTAGCGATGCTGGTGAAGTCGTTGATGCGACGACGCACAGAATAGAAACAATACCATTCTCACTCGACAACGCATTGAAGCGTCGTGGTGTGAATGCGAACATACGACACGCTTTCCAACCAATTGAACAGTGTTTAGTTGGTAAGTTCAATTACACATGGACGCCGGATGGCGGGTGGCATTTAAAATTCGTTGATGTAGAAGACACCATGGGTGTTGATGATGTTGATGACATACTCGATTACTTTGCAATGACAGGTGGAGAAGATGAATCTTAGAGATGTTGGACTTGGGTTGGCGTTGACGAAGGTACAGTATTGTGTAGTCACTAAGCGCACACCCTACGCTTACGGGTTCAAGGTTGAGCGGTACATTCGTTTGAAGGACTCGTGCACACAAGAGCAGAAGAAGTGTATCGAAGTGTGGGCTAACTCAAAAGGACTCACTGTGATGGAGAGGCGGCAGATGTACGGGGAAGAGATGTATCGTTGGATTGACGAACTTGAACCGTTCCAATCTTTGATGAGCGAACAAGATGTGAAGCAAATCAAAAAGATACTGTGGCATCGTGACAACCCTATACCCAAAGTGATTTACAAGAATGAAGAAGATGGTACGCTCACCCGACGCAGTAAGAAGATAGGAAAGAACTGGAAGAAGTTCATGTACTGGGTAGAAGCGTGGGACAAATTCTGTGAGGAATTGTGATGATAGTCACCGTTTTTGGTGAAGAGTATTTAAACCAACTAAGAAGAAAGGATTGAGAAAAATGACTTGGAATGAGCAACTTCGACCCGTCCACCCATCACAAGTGGTGGGGAACGCACAGTTCGTTCGGGACGCCAAGGAATGGGAGAGTACAGGCAATTACCCCGCCGCTCTCTTGTTCGTAGGTGAACCGGGTACAGGGAAGACAAGTGCCGCCAATGCTCTTTCTCGCACCCTGCTTGGCAAACACTACAACGACATGAACATCTTGTGGACGAATGCCAGTGATGATAGGGGGATAAACTACATTCGTGATGAGGTGAAGAACTTTGTCCGTCTAAGTGGTATCGGTGCAAAGCGTAAGATTGTGGTGTGGGATGAGGCTGATGGTCTTACCCCTTCCGCACAAGACGCTTGTCGTGGCATCATGGAGAAGTACGCCGCTAAGGTGTTGTTTATCCTAACAGCCAACTACGCTGATAAGATTCGCCCTGCCATCAAAAGTCGATGTACGGTCTACTCCTTTTCCCGTGTGTCGCCTTTGCAGGGTGCACTCCATCTCAAGCGTATTGAAGGAGTACCTGCTGAATGGGAACAACACTACGAAGATGTAGTTGAGTACCACGGTGGTGACTTGCGTGCTTCTGTGGCCGCATTGGAACGCATACCGAAGACAGCAGACTCAATCAAACAATTCACGGTCAAAGCAACCGAAGAGGATTGGTGGGAGTACACCGCCTCTAACGAGTACAATGACCTCCGTGAGCACTTGCTCACTGTATTACATTCATCGGGCGATAAGTTGTCATTCATGAACAAGTTTCATCGTGCCATCCGTAAGCATTTTGATAATGATGCTGACACTACCTTCGTGGTTATGGAGGTATGGGGTGACATGATGAAGTATGTGTATGAATGGGGCGGCAGTGACGAGTCATATGTTGATGTGCTTGTCGCTCGATTGAAAAACAAAATGGAAGTGAAGACATGAGTACATGGGACAACGAAGATGAATACAGCGAGATTGACGAAAACGACACGGGTACCAGCAATGGTTTCGGTGCGATGAATGACGGGGGCAACAGCACAGGTGGCTACCCCGAAGCAATCAACAGTCGATTGAAAGCATACGCAGAACGAACAGGAAAGAAATACGATGAGGTAGTAAGTGAGTTCACAGACTTGTGTAAGAATGTGTACTTGTCACTCGACCCAATTGCAGAAGATGAAGACCTTCTTGTGGATTGGGCTGAATCCTTTGTTGTAGAAACACGACGACAAAGTGGTGGCGGGAACAGCAAACTCAAGACATGGGTTGGTTGCTTCCTCGGCGTTGCTGACAAGAAGCGTGACAGACTGGCAAACATTGTCCGGGCGAATCTCAAACTGTTCAAGGAAGAACCCTCGGAGGCAATCAGTAGTGGTCGCCTCGGTCTGTATGAGAACGAAGGTGGGGTATGGACCCTCACTACCAAAGAGGGCACTGTGTCCACAGAAATTCCAGTGGAAGGGAACCCTGTTCCACCACACGGTATCAAGGCTGACAACGATTGGGTCTGTATGACCACATGGGATGGCAAGGCCGACCACTCAAAGAAGATGGGTCGCTACGCATACTTCTTGGGTGGCGAAGAAGAAGAGTTCCGAAAGAATGGGACTACAACTTTGTGGCGCATTGACATGACAGGTGACAACCTGTACAAGTCAATTGACATTGGGCGACCATGTAAGGTTCCAGTTGTTCCACCTCGTGAGGGTGGCAACGAGAACTTCAAAGATGTTCTTGGGACTTACAAAGACTTCGATATTACTTACACGGATGAGTTCGTCGGTGAAAACCTACGACCGCTCCTTGCGCCATCCAAGTTTTGGACTGGCAACTTCCACGACCTATACTCTCACATCGACTCCCTTGAGGAAGCATACGAGAGTAAGAAGCAATTCATGACCATTGGCAACGAGAAGCGAGCCTACGGGCCTCTCGTCATCACCAAGGGTACTGTGTCCCGTATGTCCACTGAACCTCGTGACAGCGAGTATGATGAGGAAGGACACAACTACAGCATGACTCTTTCCAGCAGTATCAGTGGTGACATTGACTGTTGGATTCCCGGCGCAGTGGGTAAGTGCACTCAACCATTCGTTTCCCATTGGGGCGAAGATGCATACCCATACGCCGAGAAGTCCACAGTGTTCGTCTTTGGCCGAATTGGTATGAAGACACGAGATGGACTCACGACTCCTAAGTTGACGGTGTACGGCGTGTACGCCGACCCTCGACGCTCTCGCCGCCGAATGACTGGTGGCGATACAGGGGTCAATCAATTTGAATGAGGTGAAGATGTATGGCAGGATTTGGACAGACAGTAGAAGCAGAAGAAACGAAGAAGGTAGCGAAGAAAGCGGCACCAGCCCCTAAGAAGGGCAACGACCCTTTCGCTCACCTTCGGATTGAAGAAGAGAAGATGGTGGATGAGCAGATGACTCACATGTTCATTGGACTCGCAGGGTTCGATGGTACAGGTAAGTCGGGTATCGTGACTCACGCCTTTGGTGAGTATGTCAAAGAGCATCCTAACGCCATGCTCCACGCAATGGATTTCGACATGGGAGTTGCCATGCTTAATTCAGCAGTAAATAAAAACCCGAACATCAAGTCATGGAAGCCATGGCAGATGGGAGTGAACGACCGAACAGCATACGACTATCCCGGCACGCATCAGCGTGTGATGGACATTATGAAGTACATTCTTCATCAAGTACAAAGCGGCGAACAAGAAGTGTGGGGTGTGCTTGTAAGCGGCCTCGACTCTTGGTTGGAGATTTGTACCAACAACATGCGTATCATTGACTTGGGACTGGCCAAGGATGGTATCGAAGCGGCAGACAACCGTGGTGCTGGTGATGCAAAGCGAGTGGAGCGACAGTCCGATTGGGCCATCCGAAACACTCGGTTCCACCAACTCACGGCTCTCTCCCGTAGCCTTGTGCGTGCTGGTGTGAGGGTCTTTTGGGAAACTCACCTACGCAACACGAACTTCTCCTACAGTGATGATGCTTCCAAAGCGAAGTGGCAACCCGAATGGGAGAAGAAGACCAACAATTACATTCCAACAATCATTTGGATGGAGCAAGAAGATGAGTACGATGATGATGGTCAATTGACCAAGACGGAGTACAAGGCTCGCTTCAAGAAGTGCAAGACGAATCCAGCACTACAAGACCAAACACGCACAGTGTTTGTGACACGACCAAATGGTGAACCACAATGGTTCGGGCTACCCGAACTGTACGATGGGAGTTTGTGATACTCAAGGTACTTGTACCAAGAGAAGGGTTTTGGTGGAGTAATGAATAGGTGGGAGAACGGTGGGGGGCTACTGTTCAACCAGCAAAAAAGTTTCCGACTTACACTACAAGGGGTATTGGTACCCTCTTCCTATTCCCCCTTCTATTGAGGTGATATTATGACAAAGATAACAGTTGCAAGAAAAGATTTGCTTGACTACCTTTCCTTCTTTGGGAAGGGTGTCACAGATGTACGCATGAGTTGTAGCGGCAACCGCATCACCGTTGAGGTGGGCTTTGCCAATTACTACCTGCGAAAGCAATTGTTAGGTGTGACAGTGCATGATGAAGGTATCATCCACATCGCATTACTTGAGAAAGCCATTGCGTTTCTCAAGGCAAGCAAGCAAGAGAATGTGACCCTACGGCAGACGGCTGAAACCAAGCCGTTGCACATCGAAACAGGTGGCAACAAGTTGCAACTACCGAGCACTGATGACATTATTTCAGCGGCCAAGACAGTTGTGATACGCAACCTGCTTGAAAAATCATCAGCAAACGGTTGGGGCAGTTTCGCTGGTGATGAACTTAATGTGCATGGTGATGTGAGAACAAAGGACTTGATTGCCCTTGCGGGTATGAAGGGTGTGTTGAACAAGGATTCGCTGTATAAACTACGGGTGCACTGTGGAGAGGGTGAGTTCGGCATCGTGGCTGGCAAGGCCGCATCCGGTCGCCTGTTCACAGTCCTACCCTTCACCGATAATGATGGGCCTAACGCTACAGTTGAAACGCACTTTGGTGATTGGCTCCCTCTATGCTTGAAGTATCTTGATGATGGTAAGGCACGCTTACATATGGGTGACAGCACACTGGTTATCTTTGAGCAACAGAATACTTTACTGATGATTGTAAATGAGAGTGATGTTTGATGATTATCGACTTCACCTCCGACGACCTTTACGAGCCGCTCACGATTTACGAGCGCACTCGTGGGGCTGACGGGGTGTTGAAGGAACGCTACATCACTCACGAAGATGATGGGTATGTGTACCCGTTCTGTTGGCTCAAGCAGGGTGCCCCTACTTGGGTGCTTAATCGCCTACGAAACATCAACGCACGCATAGACCGTAGTGAAGTAGCCATAGGTCTTGACGGTGGTAAGTTGTGGAAGGTCGAAGTGAATCATCCAAACATCTTATGGGAAATCAAAGACTTGGTAGGCAAGTGGACCTGTGAGGCCGACTTGAATTACCTTGACCAAATTCTACTCACGAACTACCCGGACAAGATACCGGAGTTCCATCCTCGTAAATGGTATTACGATTTAGAATGGCATACCACAGGTGATGGTGAAATCACTGTCATGGCTGTAGCAGACTCACATGCTGAACACAATGTTGTGTTTGCATGGAGTGAAGTGTCCATTCGTGATACAATCACTAAGACCGAGTGGATTGATAGGTATGATGGGTATGAACTACGCACCTATCCAAATGAAGATGCAATGCTTACTGGGTTCATAGAACACTTGAGAGAGTGTGACCCGGACATGCTCATCGCTCACGCTGGTGGATGGGCTGACCTACCCAAATTGCACGACCGATTAGGTGCTCTCCGTCATGATATGTCACCACTCGGTATCTTCCTCCCTCCTAAGAAAGACGGTTCGGGTTTCAAGACCACAGCACAACCAATCAAGGGTCGCCTTGTCTTTGACACTGCGGCCATGGCCGAAGAAGGTAGTGGGTTTGAAGGTGTGTGGCAGAAGAGTGGGCGTGGTAAGGCACAGCAACGCAAGTTGAATTGGTTCGCTACTGAACTTGGACTTGGTGCGAAACTTACTGATGAAATAGAAGGTATGACTGTACACAACGGTTGGAAAGAATACTACGATGACTTTGTTGACTACTGTTTAGTCGATACAACTCTCCTTCGTGACATTGATGAGAAGTTGCATTGTACAGATTTTCACATCGCATTACAGCAAGTTGCAGGAGTACAGTTTGGTAGCACTCACAATGTGAGTCGATACTTCCGTGGTTTGATTGGTCGTAAAACAAATCTCAAGGCTCCAACTTCATACATCGAAGAGCGTGCTCCATTACAAGCCGCATGGGTAATGAAGACTGTACCGGGGCGACATGAGAATGTTGCACTGGTTGACTTTGCTTCACTGTACCCGAATATTATTCTCTCGGCTAATTTATGCCACACTACACTCACAGACAAACCCGGACCCAATACACTCACACTCAACATACCGCCCAAGATGGATGATGATGGTACATACATTCCCGGCACAGGTGGTACATTCCACTGGCGGCAAGATAAGGAAGGTATTCTTCCAAAGGTTGTCAAGGACATGCTTGCACTTCGTAAGCACTACAAGGGGCTAATGAAGGCCGCTACAGACCCCGACGAAGTGTTAGGGTATGACATGCTACAGATGGCTGTGAAGGTTGCTGTGAATGCCATATACGGCATGGTGGGAAGCAAGAAGGTTCGTGGACAGTGGAGCAGTTATGAGATTGCACAGTCCATCACCTACCTCGGTCGTGAGTCCATCAGTATGCTGGTTGACAAGAGTGAAGAGATGGGCTACCGTGGTCTTGCAGGGCACACTGATTCATGCTACATTCAAGTTCCGTTTGAAGAAGCAGAAGATGTTGCCAGTGAGTTGACTCGCATTGCTCAAGAGGATATGAACCTCAAGTACCTCGATGTAGAACTTGAGGCTTTCTTCCCTTACTGGTTCACAGCGAAAGTGAAGAACATGAATTTCGGTGTGAAGTCTTTCCCGCCCAATGAGGCAGGGAAGATGAAAGTGACAGGCTTTTCCATCAAGGCGTCAAGTGCGCCAGTGGTCACAAAAGATTTACTGGGTAAAGTATTCACCTTGATTTCTACTGGAAAGTCCGAAGAAGATATTTTCGATGAAGTGAGGCCACTCATCCGTGCGGCATACAACGGTGAGCGACCAGTTATAGAAGCATCATCGTATGGTGGTATCAAGAAAGCAATTGAAGAATACCATCCAAGTCACACTCCAAACGCTGTCAAAGCGGCTAAGTATTCTAATGAATACATAGGCACTGAATACAGAAAAAGCGACAGTGCCCAATGGGTATTCGTTGATAGTGTACCCGAAGGTCAACCATTTAGTAATGTAGTTGCCTTTGAGCATGAAGAACAGTTAGAAGGATATACAATTGATTGGACTACAATTGTTGACAGATGGATTCATCGTAAATTAAAATCAGTGTATGAAGCACTTGAATGGGATTTAGATGGACTCACGGCACGACGGGTGCCAAGAAAATTATGGTGAAGAATATGAAGTGCGTAAAACCAATGATACACAGGCCCGAATTTGAAAGCAAGCATCACTGTAAGTTATGTGAAGCAGAACGAATCATTAAGGAAATTACAGGTGAGGAAGAGTGAAGGCGACAGACAATCCAAACGGTCCAACAATACCTGTGAAGAATCTATGGCGATTCAAAGTGCGCTCGGATTTACCCGATAGGTCAATTTATCTGTATTTCACCACTAAAAAGGCAGGTATTGATTATATGGAATCGGAGTATTCTCTTGAAAATAAACAAGAAAAACACGATAACCAAGACCCTGTTCTTATGGATGATGGGACTCTTTGGAAAGACCCAAGAAGCGACATTTACGATTACACAGGGCAAACAGGGATGCAAAGAGTTGTTGAAATTACACCACCAAAGGGGGTTTTAGAATGAGCAGAATTGAAGATGAAGTATGCAAGAAGATTGCACAGCGAGCAGAAGTAGGCAAGAACAAGTACGGGGTCACTATGGAAACCGCACCACTCTCCCGCCTTGAATGGCTTATCCACGCACAGGAAGAAGCGATGGACTTGGCTGTGTACTTGCAGAAGTTGATTGAGATGGAGCAACCCTATTTTGACCCTAAGAAATCCCTTCACGAAACCATGCAAGAACGAGCCGACCGTATTAACGATACGAGGCGAGCGCACCGTATTGACAAATTGAATGCCTTTAGTGCCGCATTCCCCCGTGATTGGACAAGGAAACAGGAGGAAGAGTGAATGATAATTAGACTTTTACTTGATTTGATAAGGAGTATGTTAGAATGAGCGGTAGATGTATTGGTTATCCTCGTGGTACTTGTTATGCTGTGAATGCTTACGCTAAAGCGAAAGCGAAAAGGTGGCTATGTGCTAAGTGCCGAGCGAGAAAGATTGACGAAGGTGTAGAACGCACAAGACTTTGGCAGGTGAAAAACGCATGAGGTTCAATCCTAACGGTTCCGATATTCGTCCCGATATACAGGACTACCTCGATGCTACAGGCAACGAGAAAGAAGCGGATTCATACAGACGAAGTGTGTACAATTGGAATCCAACCACTACACCCGACAAAATTTTTCGCATCACCAAGTCAAGCCTTGGTACTTTTGGTTGGTGCAGAAGGCAATACTTCTATGAAAAATTTGATGGGTTGAGGGGTGAAGAGAACGCTGACCATATCCGGGGTAAGAATGTCCACGATATGGTGGAATGGTTTTGGAACAACTTTACAGAAGAACAAGAACAGCAAGCAATTCATTTACTGGTGAAAGGAAAAGAAGAAGATGCTCGCCAATTATTTTTTGACGCAGTACCGCAACCTCCCGAACCCTACATCTACGGCGAAGAAGAACAGATACACCAGTGGTTAGAATGGCAGTTGCGGCGATTGCATCACACTGGCGGCAAGCAGTGGCGACCCACAGGTATTGAGGCTCACATTCACGCTACTCGATTCGTTGAGGTAGATGGAGAAGCAATTCCCATTCACATGAAAGGCTTCATTGACTCCTTGTTTCAAGATGGTGAGGGCTACGCTCTCATGGAATTGAAGACTGGTAAATACAAGAAGCGAAGCAAGGTACCTTCCATGCGTGTAGAAATGCAGTTTTACAAGATGATGCTTGAACACAGCCCACACGCCGAGTTCCTTCCTATCACCCATTGGGGATGGGAGTTTCCGGGTGGGGGTATCAAAGACGGTGAGGGAGCGGCTATACACTACGAGCCTACTACAGCGGCAAAGAGAATTGATAAAACTGTAGAAAACAGGATTAAGAAACTCATTAAAGCCCATATTGAAATGGACTTCCCTACAGACCCGTGGTTGGGTAAGCCACCAAAAGACATGCCCCTTGAGGAACTGCGTGACAGTGGAAAAATGAAATGTCACTGGTGTTCCTTCGTTGACCACTGTGATTTTTGGTCACTTACAGATGATGCTCTCGACAAAATGTTGGAGGAATTAAAATGAAAAGTACAGTAATACTGATGGAAAAAATATTGATGAAAAGAATTGGAAGTTCAAACTTTACGGTGCGTGTACACGCAACAAAGAGTGGCAACTTACCACGAAGGGCACCGTACAAACGAAATGTGTACCGGCAAACTTCGCTGAACGAATTTATGGACAAGGGT
>TARA_R100001163_G_scaffold65597_1_pt1 | contig 12502 bp, 9 predicted proteins | sample TARA_R100001163 | Tara Oceans TARA_R100001163 (sample SAMEA2621285) | marine metagenome | biome: marine biome (ENVO:00000447); feature: deep chlorophyll maximum layer (ENVO:xxxxxxxx); material: "saline water (ENVO:00002010), including plankton (ENVO:xxxxxxxx)" | depth 120 m
GAAGAAAAAGATTTAGCTAGTAACGATAAGTTTGCAGAAGTGTTGCGGAGTATGAGTATCAAACCTCCAACAAAGATTAGTGTGCAGACAGGTAAAGAAGCCTACGCATTTGCAAAGAACGATGCACTATTTCAACAGCTTTTAAATTCTACCAATGAAGACATAGCTTCTTTATGTCAGGCTAGGCTGGCTGTTAAGTCTACACTAGAGCGCACCAGAGCGCAGAGGTTCTTGGATATATCTAAGCGAGGAGCATTACCTGTACCTCTTAACTATTATGGAGCGCACACTGGGAGATGGTCAGCTAGTAAAGGATCAGGCTTAAACTTACAGAACTTAAAAAGAGGTTCGTTCCTACGTAGTTCTATAATGGCCCCAAAAGATTCTGTGCTTATAGTGTGTGATTTATCACAGATTGAACCTCGTATCCTAGCGCACCTGACAGATGACTACAACATGCTTGATATATTTTCAAGAGGTGGAGATCCTTACGCAGCGTTCGGGGCAAGGATGTTTAACATTCCCGGCATGACAAAGAAGACTCACCCTGAGTTACGGCAGTCAGCTAAGTCAGCATTACTAGGCGCGGGGTATGGGCTAGGGTGGTCAGCTTTTGCTGCTCAGTTATTAACAGGGTTTCTAGGAGCGCCCCCTCTCAGATACACAGAAGAAGATGCTTACAAGTTAGGGGTAACGACAGAAGATGTGTATGACTTTCTTGATATGGAAGATACAAAGGAAAGACTTAGTGATATAGCGTGTACCTGTACACAGAAAGAATTAATCATACACGCTGTGACTGCTAAAAAGATTATAGATAAGTATCGGGAGGCCGCAGCACCTGTTAAAAGTTTTTGGAGATGGTGCGGTGATCGTATTGATGATTCCTTATCTGATGATGGGAATGACTTTAAGCAAGGTAAGGTGTATACTTATAAATGTTTACAAGTGCAGTACGAAAAAGTAGTATTGCCAAGCGGTCTTTGTTTACGGTATCCTAATTTAAGACCGGATAAAGATGACAAAGGTCGTTTGCAGTGGGTGTACGGTGAGAAGAAGAAACGATTGTACGGTGGTAAGTTAACCGAGAATATAGTTCAAGCCGTTGCTCGATGTGTTATGACAGATGGAATGCTACGAATACAAAAGAGGTATTCGTGTGTGTTAACTGTGCATGACGAAGTTGTATGTGTTGTACCAAAGGTGGAGGAAGAAGAAGCGAAAACTTGGGTTTTGGCTCAGATGACTATGGAGCCAAAGTATTTGCCGGAGCTTCCTCTTAACGCTGATGTTGATTCAGCACTTAGATATGGAGATGCGAAATGAGAATACCAAAAAAAGTAACGGTAGGTAAAACTGACTACCGAATACATAAAGTAACTAGGATGGATAAAGTTGGAGCAATGGGAGAAATTGATTACGATACTAAGGATATCACCATTGCAGCACGTAGTAGTAGAAAGCCACACAGAAAATTTTCTAAGGAAGAAATGGCTGATACATTTTGGCATGAGATTACTCACGCTATTCTTAAAGACATGAACTCAAAGCTGCATACTAACGAATCATTTGTGGCTAAGTTTGCAAACAGGCTTACAACAGTAATTAGCACAGCAAAATTTTAATGGATCAAAAGATACGCTGGTCACATTCATCATTAAAAGATTATGAGGGGTGCGCTCGTCGGCACTATGAAGTAAAGGTATTAAAAAATTACCCGTTCATAGAAACCAAACAAGTTATCTACGGAAAAGAATTTCATACAGCCGCAGAAAACTTTGTTAAAGATAACACTCCACTACCAAAACAATTTTCTTTTTCTCAACAGTTACTAGACTCTCTTCTTAAAAAGGATGGAAGAAAGTTTCCTGAGTATGAAATGGGGGTAACAAAAAACATATCCCCATGTAGTTTCAATGACAAGGATGCGTGGGTGAGAGGAATTATTGATTTGTTAATTGTTGATGATGAGAACTTTACAGCGTGGGTGTTTGATTATAAAACAGGGAATGACAAATACCCTGACATAGATCAATTAAAGTTAATGTCTTTGTTAACATTTGCACACTTTCCCCACGTTAAAGAAATAAAAGCAGCGTTACTTTTTGTAGTTAAAAACAGCATTGTAAAACATAAAGTTACAGTAGCTGATAGAGATAAGTTGTGGTGGGAGTACCGGGAGAGAGTTGCAAAACTTGAAGCATCTTATGCAAACGATGTTTGGAACCCCACGCAGACACCCTTATGTAATTGGTGTCCTGTCAGTAGTTGTGAGTTTAATCCAAGACATTAGTTGAAAGGAGACTAAATGGAAATTCTAGATAACAAGGCGTTGTTGCTACGCACACGCAGTCCAGACAAGTACAACATAATACCTTACAGTAAAGTTGTATCAGAAGAAAATGGTATTAGTTTAGTTGCTGTACGGTGGGGCTTAGAAGAAGTAAGAGTATTAAAAAATTTAGGGGTAAGAGAAGTACCTTCTCCTATCAATGGAAAGTACACATGGCCCGGACGGTTTGTTCCAATGGAACATCAGAAAGAAACATCTTCGTTTCTAACATTAAATAATAGAGCGTTTGTATTCTCAGAACCCGGCACTGGTAAAACATTATCAGCTTTGTGGGCAGCAGACTATCTGATGAGAACTAAAAAAGTTAGACGTTGTTTAATCTTATGCCCTGTCTCTATTATGCACAGTGCGTGGATGAGTGATCTTACTAATAGTATTATTCACCGCAGTGCAATAGTAGCGCATCATCAAAAAGCATCGCGTCGTGTAGAGATGGTGCAAGGGGATTATGAGTTTGTCATTATTAATTATGATGGGTTAAATCTTGTGGCTGATGAGATCAATGCTAATGGTAAGTTTGATTTAGTGATTGCTGATGAAGCCAATGCTTACAAAAACGTATCAACTAAACGTTGGAAGTCTTTGAACAAGATACTAAGGCCAGATACTTCATTGTGGATGATGACAGGTACACCAGCAGCACAATCTCCTCTTGATGCGTATGGTCTGGCAAAGTTAGTTAATCCAAAAGCTATACCAAGATTCTTTACAGCGTGGAGAGACTTAACAATGAACAAAGTAACAATGTTCAAGTGGCTTCCCAAGAGAGATGCACAAGATAACGTTCATCGTGTGCTACAACCTGCTATCCGATTTACGAAGCAACAGTGCTTAGACTTACCCCCTGTAATAACTTTGACTAGAGCAGCTAAGTTAACAGCGCAACAACAAAAGTATTATTTAATGTTGAAGCAAGAGATGATTGTTAAAGCTGCTGGAGAAACAATCAGTGCTGTCAACGCAGCTACTGAGGTTAACAAGCTACTACAAATTAGTGCAGGTGCAGCATACGCTGACAACGGAGAAGTAGTTGAGTTTGATTGTAGCTCTCGACTAAATGTTCTGATGGAAGCGTTAGAGGAAACAGATAGAAAGGTCTTGGTGTTTGCTACCTATCGACACTCTATAGATACTATTGTTTCTTATTTAGAGTCAAAAAATATATCATGTAAAAAAATTGATGGATCAGTTAGCGTATCTAAACGCACCCAGATATTTAAAAACTTTCAAACTACAAGTGACCCTAGAGTTTTGATAATACAACCACAGTCTGCAGCACACGGTGTCACACTTACTGCAGCCGACACTGTTGTATTTTGGGGGCCAGTTATGTCTACTGAAACCTACATTCAATGCTGTGCTAGATCAGATCGTAAAGGTCAGAACAGTGACAAGGTAACAGTCATACATATTGAGGGTAGTGACATTGAGCGTAAGATGTTTAAGCGCTTGGCTTCACGAGTAAAGAACAATAATTTATTAGTTGAACTATATGAGGAGGAAATAAAAACGCTTGACAAAAAGTAAAATATTTGACAAACTTTTTTTTTAAAGGAGATTCTGATGACTACAGAAAATGCAGTACCACTCGACAAACTTGCAGCTTGTCGTAGAAAAATTAAAGCTAAGATTCAAGAGATTGATAAGGATGCTGAGAATAAAAAGAAGTCTTTACAAGACAAACTAACTTTACTGGATCAAGGTATCAAAGATCAGATGTTGGCGTTGGGAGTTAAGAGTGTGAAGACTGAGCAAGGCACTATCATTCTTAGTGAGAAGACAACGTATGCTACTAATGACTGGGCAGAGATGGACAAGTTTGTTGTAGAGAATGCAGTGCCTAGTTTGTTGCAGCGCCGCATCTCACAAACAAACATTCAACAGTACCTACTTGAGAACCCTGACAATATTCCTGCTGGGTTGTATAGCAATACTAACTATCAAGTATCAGTGCGGAAACCCACATGAGTTTTATTAAACTATCAATAGCAAATAGCGTATTTAAGTTGCGTGGGTCTAGTTCTGAGGGAGTAACAGAGCTAGATGTTGTGTTGATAAACGCTGCTAAAAACTACAGTAGAGTTTATTACACATCTACTTATGATCCAAACAATCCACGCAGTCCTGATTGTTGGTCTAGTAATAACGTAAAGCCGGATATGTTATCTCCTGAGATACAGTCTGATACATGTAGCACTTGTGAAAAGAATATAGCAGGATCAGGAGTGGGTGCTACAAGGGCGTGTAGGTTTTATCAATACGTCGCGTTGTTATTAGCCAATGATTTAGGCGGCGCAGTTATTCAGTTAGCTGTGCCGGGGTCTTCTATATTTGGTAAGACAGATGGTGGAAGCTACTCAATGAAATCTTATGCTAAATATTTAGTGCAAGAAAACATTGATCCTGAAATGCTTGTCACTAAAATGTCTTTTGACCCAACCTCTATGGCAGCAAAGATATTATTTAAACCTGCTAGGTGGTTGACTGCTGAAGAACAAGCTCTTGTTTTAAACCGAGGTAAGTCGGATGCTGCAATGAGAGCAATCAAGATGTCGTTTGCACCTGCGAGTGTGAGTAATATTGATGCAGCTAATTTAAAACTTACTGACAAAAACTTTGCAGTATTGTCGCAAGCTATGGGCATGACCGCAGATATTAAATTTAACTAAAGGAGTATTTTATGAGTGATTTGACCGTGTTGAACAAGAATAACTTTGCTGCTATGGCAGAAGCTATGGGCATGAACGCTGATACAGCAAAGAGTAGTGGTAGTACATTAGCGCGTCTTGCTATTGATACTAAAGGAGTGTTTGGAGAAACGTCTGTCAAAGGTAAAAAGAAAAAGGTGGAGATTGTTTCTGCTGGTAGTTATGTTCTTAAGAAAACTGATGGCACAAAACTGTTTCAAGAGACTGTAGAGATTAGATTGTACATTCAACGATTTCAGTACGAGTTGTATAAGCAGGACGGTGATAAGAAATCTTTTATTAGATCCGTGTTAGCAGGTAATTTTAGTAGTGATCTTCCTGATTCCGCAGGCGGTATGAACTGTGGTAGACAGCGAGGGTATGTTGAAGATTACAATTCACTTACGCAAGAACAAAAAGATGTTAAACGTGTAAGAGTATTATTTGGAGAAGTAAAATTCACTGACCCTGTAGATGAAGAAGGTAATGAAGTCGGCTCTGTTACAACTCCATTCATATGGGATGTTAAGAACAACGAAGCGTTTAAGATTATGGGGCAGCCTATCGCAGAGATGATGGAGCAGCAGATACTTCTTCCAGAGCGTTGGATTTCACTAGGAACAGAAGAGCGTTCATCTCCTTCTATAACATGGTATATTCCAACTGCTTCACTTCTTCCTGATGTATTGCCGTTAGGTAAAGAAGAGCAGAAACTGTTTGCAGATTTTAATGCTTGGATAAAAAATAGTAACGAGCAAACCATGAGTAAGCACAAGTCAACAAGTGTCGCGCCTGCTGCTCAGAGCGTGGAAGTTTTAGAAGATGTTGTTGAAGAGCCGGAAGTTCGTAAGGTAAAAAAGGTTGCGCCAGTGAAACCAAAACAGTCAGACTTAGGTAATGTTGTAGACGAGATTGATAATTGGGATACGGATGACTAATGGCGTACTCAGAAAAAACTAAACAGCTTATAGCTGATGCACCCCCTTCGCTAGGAACTAACCTAGCGCAGTGGGCTGTACAGCGGGGTGTGTCAGTACAGCAGGTAGCGACTGCAACTGGAGCAACTCGACAGACTGTATATAACTGGTTTACAGGCACAACATTAGTAACTCCCGCGTATCAAGAAAAAGTTTTAATAATACTAAACATACTTAAAAGTATTTCAAAGACTGATGATGCGTGGAAAAAAATTTGTGCTGCTTTAAAATTACATTTCTAAGAAAGAAGGAGACTCAATGGAACCAGAAGAGTTCTTATCAGCAGTTCTACCTTCATCGGGACTGTACTGCGTTTGTGAATTTACTACAAAGAACCGGAATCATTTCTTCTCGAAGACTACGAAAGAGATGGTGCAAAATTCAAACAACTTAGTACAACAGAATATAGATTCTTACTTTGCTCTAGCGTCATTCAAAAGTAAACGCCGTACTCAGGAGCAGGTTGTGGCACAGAAATCTTTATTTGTGGATCTTGATGTAGATAGTGACAAGCCTGACAAAGCGTATGCTACAAAGAAAGAAGCAGAGAAAGCCTTTAAAAACTTTATGAAGACTACAGGGTTAGAAAAGTTTGGGCAACCCATTGTTGTTTCTTCGGGGGGTGGGTATCACATATACTGGCCGTTTGAATCAGAAGTTTTTGATGTGGCTACTAGGTGGGTAGCGTTTACTGAAAACTTTAAACGCCTATGTAAGCAAGAAAATTTAAAGATTGACATGGCAGTTACGTCTGACTCAGCCCGCATACTACGCGTGCCGGGGACTAACAACTTTAAACTTGGGGTGGATAAACCTAGACCAGTAAAAATTCTTAAAGCTAGTAATGATCGGTTTAACTTTGAAGAGTTAGAGCAGTGGGTATCTAGTAAGGTGGTTACTGAATGGCAGGCTCCACAACAAAAAGTTAACGGCGCATCTCCGGAAAGAGTTAAAGAGTTAATTGAAACGACGGAAACAGTTTTTAAAACAATCATTGATAAGTCAATGAAAGATAGTGGTTGTGGACAATTAAGATACTTTATTGAAAACGCCCATGAACAAAACATGGAGCCGTTATGGAGAGCGATGTTGTCATTAGCTCAACCATGTGTTGATGCAGATGAACAGACTATGTGGTTGACTAAGCTACATCCATATGAACCAGAGAGAATGCACGAGAAGTTAGCGCAGATTAAAGGCCCATATTCTTGTGTAAAGATTGATAGTGCGAACCCCGGTGTCTGTGATAAATGTAAACATGTATCAAAGATTACTAATCCTTTAATTCTAGGCAGACGTGCTAAGACATCTACGAAACAAATAGAAGTAGTTGTAGAAAAAAATCCTACTGCCCCTGTTAAACGTCCTGTACCTCCACGTCCTTTCTCATATGGTGCAAAGGGTGGAGTTTATATGGATAAAGAATTAGTAGACTCTGATGGCACTAAGACAACTCAGCAGATAATGATCTTGTCGTATGATTTATTCGTAGTAGATATTCTTCAACATGAATCAGAACACATAGTTCATATGGTTGCAGCTAGACCAGAGGGAAGTGTGGCAGTTACGCTACCGCAACGTGCGGTTGTTTCTAAAGATGAAACAGTAAAAGTGTTGGCGCAACAAAACATCATTGCATCCTACGGACAGGGTAATGATAAAAACTTATTTGCTTATGTTCGTGCATGTGTAGAAGAAGCATCAGTGCAACGAGGTGCAGTAAAAGTGCCGTCTAGTTATGGGTGGCAGGATAATAACTCGTTTGTTTTTAATGAGCAGATCTATACAGCGAGTCGGCCAGACCCTAGACATGTACCCATGCGAGGGCTACACAACTTAAACTCAGCTTGTTCTCCTGCAGGTAGCCTAGACAAGTGGGTATCTATAGTGAACATGATAAAAGCAAAAGAATTATATGGGGTGTTGTGTATGTCACTCATAGGCTTTGGCTCTCCTCTTATGAGATTCACAGGCTTTGATGGGATCACATGGCACTTAGGATCAAGTGCTTCTGGAACTGGTAAGACTTTAGCTCTTGAACTAGCATCCTCAGTATGGGGGCATCCTACTAGGTATAGGGTGGGTAAAAACACATCAGACGTAGCTATGCAACAGCGTCTAGGTTTACTAAATAGTTTGCCACTTATATCAGATGAGATAACAAGTAAGAATAGAAAAGACTTTGAGTGGTTTCCTGCGTTTGTATTTGATATGGCAGAGGGTCAAGGTAAACAACGAATGGAGGCAGGGGCTAACAAAGAACGAGAGAACACAACCTTCTGGGAATCAATGGCGCTACTGTCTTCTAACACACACGTTACAGATTACTTATCAGGCGCTCGTAAGCACTCATCTCAAGGAGAAATACTGCGAGTCTTAGAGTGGAAACCTACAGAAAAAATATCATGGGCTGAGGGAGAAACAGATCAGATATCCGCACTTAAATCTAATTATGGTGTTGCAGGGCATAAGTTTGCTGCATGGCTAGTTAATAATATGGATACAGCAAAGAGTATAGTGGCAAAAGTTAAGGACAAATTAAAAGTAGAGTTTGAGTTTTCAGATGATGAACGCTACTGGTTGGCAGGGTGTAGTGCATTAATAGCAGGGGGCATACTAGCAGGCCGTAAACATGCAGGCATAATTGATTACCCGATACAAGGCATAGTTGAGATACTGAAAAGTATAATTACAGAGTCTCGTAAAGCTGTTAAAGATAATGTACGAACTGCAGATGATGTATTGAATACTTATATTAGAGAATACTACGGTAAGTTTGTCATCGTTAGAAAGAGCGATAACAATCTTGTATCTTCATTTGGTAGTGATGGTGTAATAGATCAGACTATAACTCGTAGTGAGATCTTTGGTAGGGTAGAGCATGGCATGTCACCGGGGTATATAGATTTTTATTTAGAAGAACAACTGCTAAAGAAGTATTGTTCTAGTATGAGCTTTGGATACTCTGACTTTAAGAATCAAATTGAAAAGAAGTATCGAGTGTCATACAAGAAAAAAGATATGTTAGCAAAAACAAAGGGGCCAACCATGCGTGTGAACGCAATGCAAATATCTAGAAAAGAAGATGAAGATTCAATACCCGTGGAAGAAACTTAAAAAGGGGCAAGGATTTTTTGTCCCCTGTTTAAATACGCAAAAGGTTTATGAGGAAGGATTAAAAGAAGCTATATCTCAAAAAGTATTAGATGCTAAAGCTATTATAGGAATTAAGCAGCAACGGCTGGGCGTTCTATTCTTTGTTTAAGTTCTTTAAATTTTTTTGATATATCAATTCTTAATTGTTTAAGTCTTTTTATTTCTTTTCTTTTTTCATCTGCCGTTAAATCTTTACTACCTCGAACAAATGCTTCTCTGTTATTTATTTTACCCATAGTACGCACGTATCTACCTGATGCAGTGCTTAACTGAATACGTGATAAGTTTTTCTGCAAATATTTTTTTGCCTGTTCTGGTTGATTGTTTTTTATAAAGTTGTTGTATGTTTTCTTTGCGCTTGTAGCATCAGCAACTGTTTCATATGCTTGGCTAATTAAATATCCTGAGTCTGTAGGTTGAAAAAAACTTTTTACTAGAGGTACATCTGTGATATCAAACGATGGCTGCTCAACACTTTCTCCTGTAGGCATGGCTTTAAATCCAAGTGCATCTGGAATACTAAGTAGGGCTAACCCCAAAGAACCTGTGTAACCACGCACTATGTACTCTGCTTTTAAAGGCGATATACCAGCGTAGCCTAGTGTTTTTAATAACTCTGGGGTGCTTGATTTGTATTGAGCTATTGGATCTGTGCCAGAAAATCTACCTCCTACAACAGGAGCATCTAAGAAGAAAGAGTAATTAGATTGAGCTTCTATTATAGGTTTTAAAGTTAAAGGTATATCTCCCGGAACACTACGAACCGCCATCTTACCTATGTCTTTTAAAATACTAGAGGCTTTATCATCACTAGCCATTAAACGAACAAGCCCTTCAGGAATGGCTTTAAATATTATTCCTAACTCAAAAGGTATTGGTACTTTAAAAGGCTTTTCCATACCGGGTACTGGCACAAACCAATTACCAAATCTTTGATACGGCTGTGCATTTTCATACGTCTCGTCATCATCCCACGCAATAGCATAAGCTGCAGTAAGAGCAGCTAATAAAGCTCCACGTTTTAATAATTTAGTTTTAATTTTTAATCTATCTTGATAAGTCATAGTGCCTTTCATTGCTCTATAAGTTACATCAAGACCTTGAATGTTTGCTGAAAGAAAAGGAATCATAGCATTTAAAAACATTACACTGGGAGAAACACCTCGCCTAGTAAAGTTCATAAGTTCTAAAGATGCTAACTCAGCTTCACGTTTAGATAGCCCTTGTTTAATAAACGAATCGTAGTTGTTTGCGCGTGTTGCTATATCACCCGATACAGCCAAAGCATCTAAGTTAGCTGCTATCATATGCCAACCCGGTTTGCCTGAAGCTATTCCAGAAAATATTTTTTTAACATCTCTAGGAGAACCAGAGAATACTTGACCGCCACCAACTCCTGCGGCACGAAGTTCTTTTGCAGCGTCACTCTCTCCTTTAGCCATTTTACCTAATGTTTTAAACGCTCCTAGTATAGGTACAGTATTACCTCCACTTGTGAAACTAGCAATCACAGAGTCTCTAAATATCTGACGTAGTGCATAGTCAGGAGAACGAGTAATAAAAGATCTAAAGATATTTGTAGGGATACTAAACACGTTCATTATTCCGGGCAGAGTAGTTTGTATGCCGTCTAATCCTTTAACTAATAAATCAGCAGGCATATCTTTAAATGCTTCTACATTCTCTGGAGTAATTTCCCACGTTGTTTCTTTACCATTTTCTTTTGCAGTAATTGTAGTAGGCTTTTTCTTAACTGCTTCACTAGAAGAAACTTTCTTTGCTATGCCCAAGCCTTCTAGTGTTAAAGCTACGTTTCTTGTAGCTATGTTACGTAACGCAAGATCCATTATTATCTGCGTATTTTGTAATGCAGTTTCTGTAATGTCTCGTGCAAGGGGTTGTTGATTTTTTAAATCTTCTGGTAAACCAACTAACTCTTTAAGCTCTGGCTGTTTAGATAAGTTACCAATCTTAAGAACTTCTTCTCCATCAATAACTAAATCAACTATTCCATCTTTTCTAGGGCGGTACGCTGGGATATAATCTTTTCTTCGTTTTAATTCTCTTGCTTTATTTGCATCAATATACCCTGTATCTGCAAGCAAATTAATTAAGTCATTGTTGTATTCGTTGTAATATTTTCTAGCTTCTTGAAATGCTTTGTTGTTACGGCCAGCCTGTTGTACAGCGTCTCTTTGTGCTTTAGAAATTTTATCTAAGCCTAGCTTTCTTACTCCATCAGGAATAGATTCAGCCCTTTCTATTAGCATGTACCCAGTAAATGCTTTCGTTGCATTAGCATCTTTAAACTTTGCTCTACCAAGAGCTTCTGCAACTTTTTTTATAGAAGATGTTTCTTTTTTTATGTCTCTACCAATGCTAACTTCCCCAGTTTTAGGGTCTTTTATAACTTGTGCTACCCCAGTGGTAGCAGCTTCAGCAACTAGACTTTGGCGTTGGTCATACTTTCTTATAAAATAAGTTAAATCAGTAGCTGCTATTGCATCTAATAATGGATTGCCAAATTTATCTTTTAATGTTTGCCCGGTTATTTTAATTCTTTCTAAGATATCGGCTCTATCAATAAACTGCGTTCGAAAATTAAGACCCTCCCAGTTTGCAGTTAATTTTTCATATTGTGACGTAGGCTTTTCAATTATCTTATCTATTACTTCCATAACATTAATGTTTGGCGTAGTAAATTCTGGCACAGTCGCTGCGGTAGATAAGGAAATTGTGCCGTCTTCATTGCGGTAGGTGTATGCTTTACCTTGTTTAAAGTTTTTCTCAGCTTGACGCATTAAGAAAAATAATTCATCTGTAGATATTTTTGGTAGTGAAATAAAACCAAAGTTTTTTACTAAAGTATTTCTAAACATGTAGACCATATCTTGTAAAAACTTTTTAACTTTACTAGCAAATGTTTTTGTAACAGGTTTATCTAGTTTTTGTGCAGTATAAGCAATGACTTCACGAAGAGCTTTTAGCTGTGCTAGTCGTACAACTTCTTTACTAGATAATGTACCCTCTTCTAGGCCACGTTGTGTAGAACTAAGACTTTCTAAGAATGCTTGTTGTGCTTCTTTCTCTACCCCAAGTTCTCTAGCTAATTCAAATACAGCAGGATTATCTTTTGTAGCAGGGTAAGATTTTTCAACACGTTTAAGTAGCTTATCCATGCCATCTTTACCAAGCATTCCTTCAAACGTGTAGTGTCCTACTAACTCATGGGCTAGTGTAATCTCTAAGTCTTCTATACTTTCGTGATGACTAGTAATTACAAACACTGTGCCGTCAGGCATTACTCCACCTTTTACTCTATTAGCATG
>TARA_R100001163_G_C5068366_1_pt1 | contig 12482 bp, 12 predicted proteins | sample TARA_R100001163 | Tara Oceans TARA_R100001163 (sample SAMEA2621285) | marine metagenome | biome: marine biome (ENVO:00000447); feature: deep chlorophyll maximum layer (ENVO:xxxxxxxx); material: "saline water (ENVO:00002010), including plankton (ENVO:xxxxxxxx)" | depth 120 m
TTTCACCAATTGCTGGAATAGAATTACTATTTTTTGTAGAAATATTATGACCTCCAAATGGTTGATATAATGTAGTATCTGATTGTGTTGATAAAGATTCCTTGTATGCTTCCCAATTTTTTTTAAAAAATGTCCAATTTCTTACAATTCTTGACTTTTCAGATTCCGGAAATTTTTCCTCCTCAATAATTCTCTTACCCAACTTATAAGCCAGTTCATGATCTCCAATATTATGTGCACACAACGCTAACTCATCCCAGAAACTAAAATCATGAATACTACGATCGATAAATAGATAATCGTTTGGATACTTATTATCTTTAGCTAAACATCCCAAATGATACCCTAGCTTGCTCTTATCTGATAATCTACAAGCTCTAACTAAATTAAATAATGCTTCCAATCTTGTTGGTCTGTACATGTATGCCTGAAGAAGTTCAGGCATGTATTGCCAAAAATCATCACCTTTACGCATCTTTGATAATCCAATCTGCAATCTCGCAAAATAAACTTCCTCTCCCCATCCTCCAAGATTACAACGTGTCTCATATGCTGGAATAGATTTAGAAAAGTACTCCTTATAAACTTTCTCTTCTTCTGGAATTTCCTTTAAATAAGTTTCCATCTGTTCACGCATTTTTACTAACTGATCCTCAGGTGTACTATCTGGGTTTTGCAATCTCTTCTGGAATTCAATTACCAAACGTTTCTTGTAATTTACTTTATTCATTATTGTTCCACCAAGATCTTTGTAACTTTGACCTAAGTAAAAATAATATCTTCCATTCTGTGGACTTTCCGGATTTTCTTTAATTGCATTCTCCAATAATTCAATATCTCGCTCAAATTTATTAGATCTAGACCCTCCATCAGCCTTATGGGTAATTGTAATTCCATTATATTGAGCCATCCTAGTACCATCCTTAGCTGAAATAAATTCATGTGTAACTCCGGTATATTTCCAATCACATGCTGTTCTGACCATTAAATTCTGACGATAATCAAGTCCGCCTTCATACTTAATAAGATGACCATCCGACTTTACTTTACCGATAACATTTTTAAAATTTGGATCATTCACATTAATAATAAAATCTGCATCACACAGAATTGTGAAGTCAGTTTTATTTCGTGTAGATTGAATTGAAATTGTACGATTAAAACCAAAGTTCTTCCAAGGTACATAATGCAACTCTCCCGGAATATTCTTCTGCTTAAAATAATTTATAATCATTTCAGGTGTTCCATCTGTACTCCCCGTATCAGAAATAACCCAGTAATCCAAAAATGGAAAAATAGAATCTAAAAGACGTTTAATTACTTTAGTTTCATTTTTCACAATCATAGTAATAGCTAAAGTAGTAGACCCGGGATGATCCATATTTCTTCCCGGTTGATTTCTATTTGGATCACGTGCCAACTTATGATATGTAAAACCAAAATTATCGACATCTTCAGAAATAAGATGAGAATCAAATTTTGGTATATTCATACCTTCAGATGATTTTGGTATATTACCACTTAATATATCAGTCTCCTTGACCTCGTTTGCCTGTTGAACATCGTCAGATAATTGTTTGATTGTATTTTGCGATATAGATCCATTCTCAGTAGTTACTGTCACATTTGATTTTGTTGTTTGTAACTCGGTAATTTTTTTAGATTTAGATAATGCACTAGCAATTCTTTTAGCTAATTCTGGATCTTTATTATCCATTTGTTCAATAATACTATCAATACTAATACTTTTTGATGAATGATCACTATTTGATACATCTTTCTGTTTAGGTTCGGGCTGTTTGTTCTCTTTAGCTTCCTCTACCTCTTTTTCAGTAGATTTGGGCTTTACATAGTCCTCTAGATTCCATGGAATGGTTTGTGGTCCATAATCCTCTTTAGAATTCATATTAGAATCCATATTAGATTTTAATCTAAATATATTAGATTAAAATACTTTTGGTTTTATATTCGAAACACATGTCCTAAAAAAAAATCTAAAACTTAAATGGAACAAGATAGTAAGAAGTATAAAGATTACCGTAAACATAAACACGGAAGTTCAAAACTTGGCGTCCTTCTGGGGTATAAACACAGTTGTCTTCAGCTTCATCAATGTGTGTAGTCAACACAACTTTAACAAGTCCCTCAGTAAGTGTCATACTGTTGCCACTTAACTCAAGTGTTGGGTTGTTAAACTGAATACACCAGTCACGTACATTTACACCATGAATCTTAATAGTGTACTTACTTCCATCACGATGGTAATCAACTATCTGATAGTTTCCTGCTCCAAGGGGCTGTGGAGTGTCACTTGCATAGTATGTGTGGAATGTAATAGCCATTGCTACACGATAGAAGATCTCCTCAGGGTAGGCAATAGGACCCAGATGTGATATGTCAACTGCAAAAGGGCTTTTCTCTGTAAAATTTTGGCAAAAGGTTACAAAGTCATCGCTTGTAACCAACCCACCACTTGGAAAGTTGATCTTAGTACCTTCGGTCTCTGCTGCTTGATACTTAGCGTATGCATCTAATTTTTGTTGGTCTGTAGCCATTTTATAATTTAAATTGATATTTAATTTTTAAATATAAATATTTATTTTTATTTTAATCCTTTTTATTTTTTTCCACTTCTTCCTCCACTTCTTCCTCCACTTCTTCCTCCACTTCTTCCACGACCTCTTCCTCCACTTCTTGCTCTGCTTCTTCCTCTGCTTCTTCCAGGGCTCCTTGATCTTGAACGGTGGCCACCATGTCGACCTTTTCTAAAACTTCTTGATCTTCGACGTGCAAAGTTACTACGCCTGAATGTACTGCGTGGATAATAAATAGAAGTATAATACGGTGTTGATGACCAATAATTATAGTATGGATAATCATAAAGCCAATCATTATTATAGTAGTATGGCCACAAGTAATTTGATCTCCACCATGGATTCCATAAATTATTATACCAACTATAAGGTGATGAAGTAACAATATTTAAATTTTCGTTATTCTCTTGTTCTGCTTGAACGTTATTATTATAATCATTTTTATAAATATAAAGACCAACCATGACAATAATTAAAAAAATTATAAGAATCAAATTATTAGTTTCCATTAAATAAATATATACTTAATGGAGATAATTGTCTTTTATTTTATTCAGACGTAGTATCACTCTTTAAACTCTTTGAACTACTACTACGTCTAAATAAATCTGAAAGTCCTTTCTTTAATCTTGGTGATTCTAATTCATCAATCTTTTCTACCTTAACTACTTTACTTGTTTTGTTGATATCCTCAGGATTAATAATCTCCCACTTTGGATCAAGATCCTTTAAAAGATTTTTCTTGTACTCCTCAATTCTCTTTTCGTAATCGGGATCGGTCATTATAATTTGCCTATAATTAAAATTATGTATTAAATAATTTCAATTAAATTAATGTAAATTCAATTTTTTGTAGTCTCAATCAATTTATTCAATGCAAACTTTAAATTTACCTTTAGTCTTTCATCATAACCTTCTGGATATTTTTGTGACTTTAAAATTTTCATAATCACATCTTTACTTTCCTGATATCTTCCAGTATAATAGGCACAAAGAGCAAATTGATCAGCCAATGCATAATCGTATATTTGTCGATGAATAAATAAAAACTTTTTTTGTGGCACTAGATTCATAGCCATCTTTCCAAATAAATATCCCTGATTATAAAGTTTTTTTTCTCTACAATACTTACATAATTCATATAATGCCTCAGCCCTCTCTGGATAAAACTCATAAGCATGCAATAAAGAATACAAAATTTCATCATATGGAGCATCCAAAAGTATTTTACAACACCCTACTCTATAAAGCGAATAATAAACTTCTTCATTCCAACCACCCATATCTGCCCTCTTGGTATAAGCATCAAGTGCTTCCTCATATTCTTTAGCATCATAATATGATTGTGCCAAATAAAACCAAGATCTAGTATCATTTGGATTTTCAGATAATTCCTCAGTCAACAGTTTAACATCTCTCATATACTTTTCATGTGACGAAACCCCAGCGGATTTTGCCCCCTCATGATAATTTACATGAATATATATTAAATTATCATCAATGTGCACATGATTTGCTATTCCATAATATTCCTTAATATCTATATAATTATGCACAGGTCCTTTCCAATGCCATACAATTCTAGTTGTATCAAGTAAAAATGGTAAATAATATTCGTTATTCATATACTTTCGTTTTATATGATAACAATGATCATCATACTTTGTAGAATAATCTCTTTTGAATTTCTTTAATGTTGATAATTTATTGCCAATCTTTAATTGTTCATCAGCATCAATAATCATAGCATACTTGCAATTAGGATTCTTATAAACATATTCCAACGCTCTCTGCCTATTATATCCAAAGTTCTTCCAAGGATCTTGATGTACTTCACCTGGTATATTATGACGCTTCATTGTACGTTTTATTTTTGCTATTGTATCATCGGTTGATCCAGTATCACTAATAATGTAATAATCAATCATATCTTTTACAGTATTTATTAAACGCTCAATCACCTTCGATTCGTTCTTTACTATCATATTTAAACAAATTCTATATTTAGGTCTTGGATGCTTTTTATAGATAAATGGTGGTGCTGGTCTCTCAGCAAATTCATCATCAGAATTTAACTCGACTGGACATGAAGGAGATTCCAAAGATTCTAATTTAGGAAAAATAGGAGATTCTGATTCTGATTCTAATTCTAATTTTGATTTAGTATCTTCAATATCAGCCATATAATACTATTATAATACTATTATAATACTACTGAGTAGTTTAGTTTAATATCAATTTAGCAAATCCAACTTTTAAAGCTTCCCTGAGGATTTTGTTGTACGGTAATTCTTTCAGGTGTTAAACTATTATCCATAAAACTTTTACGATTCATCCAAATAAGACTAGAAATTGTACCAGTATATAAAATAAAATCCTCTGGAGAGACTTTTTCTTGTGGAATTCTATTCATCAATTTATTACTAACCTTATTCTCAAACTCATTATTACTATTATTATTAGAAATAATAGCGCAATCCAACTGATATATGTATTCTGTTAGGACATCCATTATTTCATCATAGGTAATATGCATTTTTCCAGTAAAACGTTGAGAGTTATTTGACATATTGATTTAGTAAACTATAAAATATTGAATAATATCAAATTTTTTGATTCTTTACTAGATTTATATAGATTCCAGAAATAATGTCTGGCACTAAACCAAAAATCACCTTGAAAAAGAAGTTGACTCTTAGTCGACCTGCGGAGAAAAAGAACGAGAAAAATGAAAAAAAAGTTATAGATTTAAAATTAAAGAAAAAGGCAGAAATTCCAGATACTTATCCAAATAAAGCCCTTGTTGAGGTTTTAAATAAATTAGTTAAACAAATTGCAGATGAAAATAAATCCATTGCCGATAAAGATCTAAAGAAAAAGAATCAATTTCGCATAAAAAGCTTCTACAGAGCCATTATGATTCTTAGAGAACATCCAGAAAAAATCACAAGCGGAGATCAAGCTAAACAACTTAAAGGTATTGGTCAAGGCATGGCTGATAGAATTGATGAGATCTTAGAGACTGGAACTCTAGATGAATTGGAAAATGGTGATGAACTTGGTCCAGAAACTAAGGCAGTTGATGATCTAATTACCATAAGCGGAATTGGAGAAAAAACTGCCTTGCGATTCTACAGAGATTATGGAATTAAAGGTGTTGATGATCTTTTAAAACGATGGAGAGAAGGCACTTTTGCAGTTGGAAAGCATAAGTTAACTCATCATATTGAATTAGGATTAAAGTATTATGATGATTTTCGTGTTAGAATTCCAAGAGCTGAAATAGACGAATTTTATCCAAAAGTTGTCGCATTTGCTCAAGATTTGGATTCAGACTTAATTGCTGAAATAGCTGGTAGTTATCGGCGCAAGAAAGCGGATTCCGGCGATATTGATATTTTACTTAGTCATCCAAAATTAAAAAGTAAAACTGATCTAGAAAAAAGTAAAACAAATTATTTAGCAGAATTTGTTGAAAAACTTATGGATGAAGGATTACTTATTGATCATTTAGATGAAGATTTTACAAGCTATTATAAAGGTGTTATTTTACTCGATAAGATTCCACGCAGAATTGATGTAATGATCATTCCTAATGATACTTTTGCCGCAGCACTTATGCACAATACTGGTTCTGGACCATTTAATCAACGTATTAGAGCTCATGCCATGATGAAGGGTTATCATTTAAGTCAACATGGACTTTATAAGGTTGTTGATGGAAGAAAAGAAGATAGTCCTATTCCTACGAAGAGTGAGCGTGAAATTTTTGATATTTTGGGAGTTAAATATCTTAAACCAGAGGAGCGGGATTAAAAGGGATGTTAATCAAATAAAAATTTGCTTATTTTATATGAAAGATTTTGATCTCACTAAATTTAAGGCTATTGATATTAAAACTTTGCCCGAGCTTTATAGATTATTAAGCCAAAACCATGTGACTTTAGATGTACGTAGTTTTGAAGAATATTGTAGTGGACACTTATGTGGTGCTCAACACGTTCCTGTTCCTTTACCACCATTAAGCAAAAATGATATTGATGAATTCCAGCTAAATTTAGGTAAGGTTTGTGCTAGAAATCGAAATCAGTTGATCTTGGTTTACTGCAAAGTAGGAAAGAGAGCTGGGTTGGCTAAGGTTATGTTAATGAATATGGGATATAGAAATGTTGTTAGTTTAGGAGGGGTTAAAGATGGTCCTTTAAGTAAATTAAAAGGTGGAAATAAAAAGGCTATGATGTGTAAATGTATGAATTAGCAATTGATTTTTGTTTATTTGATCTAAACCTAAATTTTTTTGATTTATAATAAAGTTATTTTATCAATATTAAATAAAACACATAGAAAGAATGCAGACTTCAATATTTACCAAATCCCACGAATTTAATCCTAGTTTGGAAAATTTAAACTTTCTTGAGGCTGATTTTGGTAAAAAAGGAGATGGTTTCGGGACAGTCCGTTTTAAGTATTATCTTAATGCATTAAAGATTCAGACTCCAAAACTTTACACACCTTTTGGATTTTCCCAAGGTATTCCAGGAACGGCCAGTTTCGGTAGAGATTTTAATTGCCAATTTAATCTGGATTCGAGTACTCAAAAAATTAAAGCATTCTTAAATGGATTACGTCAATTTCAAGATGTACTTGTAAGAGTTGCTTGGGAAAATCGTGTGCAGTGGAAACTTTTCGGTAGTAGACTTCAATGTGAAAAAGCTACACTAGAAGATGTTCGTAAAAAATTGAGCCCAATTGTTCGTGAACCTCGTGATGATCGTTATCCACCAACTCTTAAATTATCATTTGAACTTAAATATGATAAAGAAACACGTATACCAAGTATTAAAACAGAATGTCACAACGATAAGAATGAAGATATTGAACCAAGTGAATCTACTATCCCTCGCAGATCTAATTGTATTCTACAGATTAAAGCTCCGACAGTATGGATCTCCCCAGGTCCCGACCGTAAGTTCGGCGTTAAGTTTTTAATCGAACGGATAAAGGTTTACCAACCAGAAGAAGCTCAAGGTGGATCAGCTGTTGGCAGTGGATTTTCATCAGGTGTAGGATTGCCAAGTGGTGAATGTTTACTTGATGATAGCGACGATGAAGAATAAATATTGACAAAAAATATAGTTAATAAATAATTATTAACAGTTAATAATTATATAACAATGCAGAGTAATTGGAATAGTAATTGGAATAGTAATTGGAATTGGAATAGTAATTGGAATTGGATGTTATTAATTATTATTACTTTGTTGTTAGGATTGAAAGTATTTGGTTTTATAAATTTCGAGGATAAGATTGAACATTTATATGATCCTGATCATCTTAAACCTGTTAAATTAATCTATAAGAAAGGATGGAGATTTAATACTGTTGATGATAGAATAGATCATGCCCTACTAGATGATTATGATTACTATGATTATCCTGATCCAAAATATGGATTACCCGAATATATTTGGAATGATAGATATGCAAGAAGTGGTGGATTAATAAATGCTAGTACACGAAGATTTGTTAATTTATAAAAAACAACAATTTAAAAAATAAAATTAATTTGTTTGATAATATTTTTAAATATTATCAAATTAAAAATTTGAATTATAAATCATTACAAATCATTATAAATCTTAAAACTATAAATTATATTTCAAAGTTTTCTGAACCATTATCAAAGTCATCGCTACTAATTCCGCTAACCCATTGTTTCATCATATCAACATTTTGTTCCATATCTTTTGTTAGATCTGACTCTGATGGTTGAAGAAGTTTGCTATCATCGTCAATAGTAATTTCGTAAGCAACTTGTTTATTATGAAGTTCTTGATTTAATCCATTTCTCTCAGCCTGAAGACGTTCAAACATTTCTTTTGTTTCTTCTGCTCTTATTCTTGATAATTCTTCCTCATTAAAATCTTGTACTTCTACAAATGGCTTAACTTTATCTCTAAAAGTTGAAGTCAGTTTAGAAATCATTTCATTGTTTAAATTGTACATGCTTGGATCCATAGAACTTAATTCGGCAAAATCGCTAGAAGCACCGTTATTGAAATCGTTAGCTAGTGGATTTTCTAGGATCTCTTCCATATCAGTTCGCTGACGATTAATTTTTTGTACTTGATTAAAAATAAAGTTAAATTCATCTAAGTCGCCCTTCTGTGGATTTCCCAAGTCTGATTTCTGTACATCTCTAAAACTATACAATTCTGCATCACGTTTTGCCAAAATATCATCTAAACTTTTATTATTTGCTTTTGGAAGAGCGTTAGCATCCTGATCACTTAAGATTTCAGAATCTGTAATTCCAAAAAATGATTCCTTCTTTGTTGTGCTCTTTGCTTTATTTCGAGACTTCTCGAATTCTTCCATAAATTTGTCACGATTAAATTTCTTTTCTTCTCCATCTTGAACAACATAATCTGGATTCAAATCATATCCTAAATCACGATGTTCTTGTCTAAGTTGATCAAAAGTTTTAGCCAAACTATCATTGTACTTCTTACGATTCTCTGGATTTGACAAAACCTTATATGCTAAATTAATCTGTCTAAACTTCTCATTGTCTCCACCACACTTATCAGGATGATAAATCAAACTTAACTTTAACCACTTCTTCTTAATTTCCACATAAGATGCATCTTCGTTCACTCCCAAGATTTGATAAAAATCTGATTGACTGCTTACTGATGACGCAGATTTTATTGATGATTGTTCGTCTTTTTCCGAACTTTCAAAATTAGCTGTTGAATTAGCAGTTGAATTATTTGTTGTGGATTCTGACATTGTCAAAGATTTGTTTATACTATTAAATAGTCTGCTACTTTTATATTTGTAAACGCAAAGATTTTTAATGTATTTAATAATTATTTGTATTTACCATTTGATTAAATGTTCCTCCATGACCTCTACCAAACGGTAAGCCTGGTCCTAAAGATTTTTCCCTTCTATCATTTAAATTTGGTTGTCTAGCACTTCCTTTCATAGGTGTTCCCATTAATGATTGTCCAGTAAAAGCACTATCTAAAGTAGTAAAACCATTATTTCCTGTTCCAAATCCTGGCGGAAGTTCTGGTAAATCTGCACCTGGATTTACACGTCCTCCAGTTCTTGGCGGTCCTGGCATTCCTAATCTATTTGAGTTTTGCTTGTGTGGTGTATTTGGAAATAATGGATTTTGAGCTGGAGTAGGTGGAAAGTCAGATCCATCTCTTGTTCTCATTTGTGGTTGCATTTGTCTGCTATTATTAGTCATTCCCCTATTGCCTTCTCCACCACCCATCAATCTACTGAAATTATTAAAATTTGGTTGTGGTTGCATTTGCTTACTTGGCTTGGTTTCAACCCCCCTTAATGCTGTCGGTAGTTCCGGAACTTGGGGTGCTCCATTTGGAAAAGGATTGTACATTGGTACATTAGATGCATTTGGATTTAATTGATTAAGAGACATGCTGGTTTGACCGTGTTGTCTTGGATCATTTAATTGTCTCATCTGATTAAAATCTTTACCACGAGTTCTATCTAAATTATTCATTCGACGTTTCATCATTCCACCTAAATTTTTTGTATTATGTCTGTCTTGTTCCTCAATTGTATCAATCTGATTAGTATCCTCTATATCAGAAAATTGAGAATTTAAAGTTCTTACATCATTCTCTGCACCAGCATTCCAATCATCGTTAAATGCTTGATGATAACTAGTACGACCACTCTCAGATGCTAATATTCCATGATCCTCTGAAACTTGACCAGCTTTTCCCGGATCTCCAAAATCAAGCCCTAAAGCCTTATCTGAATTTTGATGCTCCTTTATGAGATTTAAAGCAGCCTCACCTGCAATGGGTTGATTAAATCCACGAGTAATAATAACAGGAACTTCATTGCGTTCTACAATCATCTTAGGTAATTTAATACCAGGACTATTAACACAAATTGTCACAAATTGTTCCTTAAGTAATTGATCAGAATTTAATAATTGCAAGATCTCACTACTTAATTCGTCACTTGGATGGCTAGAATAAAAAAGAATATTATGTTTGCTCATCGGCAAATAATGAAACTATATGTTACTTCTACATTTTACTATTTTTGGTTTTAGCGATTTTTTGATTTTTATTTACTTATAAATAAAATATTTAAAAATGAAATATACAATAAAAGCTTATTGTAAACTCGAAACTTAACACAGCTTGCTTTTCATTCAGATTTTTTTCAGTTATTTCCAAAAATGAATATTAAATAATTTATTAAATAAAAATTATTGATTAAAATTAAGTACTTTGATATTTAAATGGAAGATAATATTGAAAAAAAAGTACTCGAATCTGAATCTAAACCCACTATATCCGATTTAAATTCAAGATCTGTTAGTGATGGTAATTTTTTAGTCCATAAGAAAGATCCACTAAAAAGAAAGCCCGAAAAAGATATAGAAAATTTAGAAGAACAATTAAAAAAAGCACGTGAAACAAAAATTTACCCATATGATTTAATCTTAGCAATAAATAATCCTGATTTAAGTAATTTAGATTTGACCTTATGTGGTTTCTTTTCATCTCTCCCTCTATACAACATAACTAAAGAAATGCGATTTCATTTTCCTAATCGTAATAACATTCACTTCAATAAAAAACGCACAAGACCAAAGAGCGTTATTTCAGAAGACCCCGAAGTCCTTAAATCCTTAAGATCATGTTTATCAAAAATAACAGAACAAAATTTTGATACTATGGTATCAAGAATTACTGATATTTTAAACGGAAAAGATTATGATTGGAATGATGTTTCCAGACATGTTTATTTAAGTGTTATTGACAATATCTTTCTAGCACCTATATTTGTTAATTTGTTAGTAAAATTAGAACCTAAATTCCCTAAATTAATCCATCACCTCCATAGGATGATACAAAAACAGATTTTTGAACCTGAAGAATTTAAAGATACAATCAGTGAATCTGGACAAAATAAAACTAAACGATGGCAAATATCTAATGCATTATTGGTAAGTGAACTTTACATTCAAAAATGTTATAGTCCCAATTTCATTATTAAAAAAATAGAATATTGGCTTAATAAAGCAACTATTGATAATACGATACCTCTCGAAATACTAATTAAAATCATACCAAAATTAAAGGATCTAAATATCCCATCAGAAGTCAATTCTAAACTAAAAGAAATTAGTGAGGATAAAACATATCCGACAAGATTACGCTTATTATTAACACTTCCAAAAAAGAAATAAATTTCTTTTTATATTTTTTTTTTTATATTTTTTTATATTTTTTTATATTTTTATATATTTTTTATATATTTTTTTGATTTTGTAAAAACTTTGATTTGGAATAAGAATTATATTAAAATCAAAGGGCTTTTTAAACTAAAAAATAAGAATAAAACCCCCTTATTAAACTATAAAAATAAAAAATTGATTTTGATATGATATAAAGATAGAAAATAGTTGATATTTAATCAACTAGAATATTATGTATTTGGATGAGAAGTTTGAAAAATGTACTTATCACAGTGTTTCAAGCATTTCCGACAGCATTGCTAACAGGGAAGTATGTAATATATCATCTACAAAACAAGTTAGATTTATTGAATTGTATAGAATTTGTAGTAAATACTGAAATAACCGCTTACGAATTAAAATACTTAGCTTATCAATTAAATGCAAAAATAAGTGAAATAACACAATTTGAAGGATGGTATCCAAGTCATTTTAATTTTAACATGAAAAATGTCAATAGATTTGCTAAATTTCAAGTAAAATTAATTGGTGATATCAAAAATCAAACATATCTCAATATAAATAACATTCTTATTGATAGAGATGGTCGTGTTATTTCAAGAGTAGACCAATATCCAAAGGTTAATAAC
>TARA_R100001163_G_scaffold55297_1_pt1 | contig 12467 bp, 11 predicted proteins | sample TARA_R100001163 | Tara Oceans TARA_R100001163 (sample SAMEA2621285) | marine metagenome | biome: marine biome (ENVO:00000447); feature: deep chlorophyll maximum layer (ENVO:xxxxxxxx); material: "saline water (ENVO:00002010), including plankton (ENVO:xxxxxxxx)" | depth 120 m
GGCATTAAGGGGTTCATCTAATAATTTAACAGTAACAGGAATCACTGATACATTTGAAAGGGTAGTAACTTGTCCCCATTCAAACACTACTACAATAGCAACATTTAACAGTAATGTATATGGTAGTGCAGGTGCTTTAGATTTAGAGAACTGTAAGTATATTAGAATAACAAATGTTAGTACTTCAGCAGTAATGGATATAGCTATTGTAACAGAAAACACTAATTATCAAGTAGTTATGACAGCAGGTTCTTCGCATATGTTATGTCAAGCAGACACAGCAGCAATAGCAGAAGCAGACACTAGTCCTAACTTTCCTACATTAGAAGATGTTACAAGTATTCAGGTAAGACCTAGAAGTACTGATGATGTAGATGTAGAAATATTTGTAGCCTCTGTGTAATGAACGCAAATAGCTTACAAAATTACCTAGATATTGTTGCAAAACAAGTAGTAAAAGACGCACAAAGAATATTGCGTAGCGCTAAAGGTGATACAGCTTTAGGTGCTTCAATTCGTTCTGAAGTTCAGGCAACTGCTAAAGGGTACAGTATATCTTTTTATATGCAAGATTATGGAGCATATTTAGATGAAGGTGTTTCAGGGAATAGTAACCCTGTGTCTTTTACAAATTATAAAGGTATGACAGAAGCTAGTAGATTCCAATACACTACAAAGGGACCACCTATAGATATACTTTCTAAATGGATAAAAAAGAAAGGAATCAAACCTGAAGGATTTGGGCGAGGAAGGTCAAAAGATACAGGTCAATACCTATCAGGCTTTGCTTATTTAATAAGTAAAAAAATAAAACGAGAAGGAATACCAAGCATTAGTTTCTTTCAGTTACCATTAGGGGTGGCTTACAATGACCTACAACAAAACCTAGTTAAAAAATTTAAAATAGACGTTACTAATTACTTAGTATCATATACAAAAAATAGAAAATAATGGCGATAATAATAGAACAAAAACCCCTGTATAATACCCTACCTGTAGGACAAGATGTAATATTTACAGTATCTAATAATTCAGTAGTGGCTACACAAACGAATGTAAAATTTATTGCTGAAGTACATATCAGTTCTACTTTTGCACCTAACCTAGTAAACAATAATGACCTGATAGGAACATTTAAAGTAACACCTAATAATGCAGGGGTAGGAATATTTGATTTAAGACCTGTAATAGAAAACTATGTGAAGGTAGATAATGTAGCTACAAGTGGTAGCCAATATAAAGACGCAGCAGTTTCAGACGCTTTAGATTTGCCTATACATTTAATAGATAAATTTTCAGGTAATGATAATACGATAAAATATTTAGCTATAAAATTTAAGATAGAATATTTAGGGGCAACTGATTGCGATGGAAACCAAAATGACAATGTAATTAGAACTTCTTGTGATGACCAAACATCAGCACTATATAGAATATTTAATGGGTATTTAAAATATTCAGATGAGCTACAATTAGTAGGTAATGATTTTGGCTTTGATACTTCTAAATTTGATTTACTTGCTTCAGCTACTGATTCTTTTTTAACTAATGCACCAACTACTCAATATGCTAAAATAGAAGATTATGGAACAATGGCTTTTCTAGATGTTAATGGAAACGTAGGTAATATATTATTCACTTATTACAATAGTTCAGGTGTTTCATTAGGAACAGACGCAGTAACTAAAAATACAGCAAATGGGGCTTATACTGTGTATAATGGCTATATAAAAATGGACATACTTTATTTCGGTTGTTTTCCTGCTAATATAACAGGTGCTAATCTAACAACTTGGATGGCAAATAAAGCTAATGTCAGTTATTATGAAGTAGTAGCCAGAACAGGGGGTACAAAAATAAGTAATACAGTAACTATAAATGTTGAATGCCCTGATTTAAGAGGGTATGAAAGTATAAGATTGTGTTGGTTAAATCAATGGGGTACTTGGGATTACTATACATTTACAAAAAAATCATCAAGAAGCATATCTACTAAGGCTACTACATATACTCAATCAAAAGGAACTTGGAATCAAGGGTCATATAAAATATCAGGGCATAAAGGTGGAAAGAAATCATTTAGAGTAAACGCAACTGAAAGCATTACAATGAATACAGATTTTGTTTCAGAATCAGAATCAATATGGTTTGAAGAATTAATAAACAGCCCTGAAATATATTTATTAGAAGGTTACCAAACTGATTTAAGTAACCCACAATTAAATCAATACGTTACCCCTGTACGATTAACTACTACCTCTTATACAAGAAAGACAGTAGCTAATGACAGGTTAATTCAATATAATTTTAGTATAGAAAAATCTAATACACTAAGAACACAATCTATCTAATGAGTACACAATTAATTCTATACCCACAATATTATGCAGGTTATGATTTTAATGTCAGCACCTACAATCAATTTATAGTAAATGGTAGTTTGTTTACTAATTTAAATGCTACAAATTTACACAGCACTACTTTTTCAGTACCATATCAAGATGTTGTATTTTCAGCTCCTGCAACAGTTGTTAATACTTGGTATAGGTTTAGAACAATAGCAGGGGGGGCAACATGGGGAGAAGTATCGCCCCCTCAATCAGCTTCAAATAGTTTGGTTTTATCGTATAATGGAACAACAGTAGGTAGAACAGGTGTTTATCAACAAATGACAGGGCTAGTGGTAGGAGCTGATTATGAGATTTTTATAAATATTGGAACTGCTGCTGTAGGCACATTAGATATTAGGCTATTTAATGGAAGTGGTGGAACCCTAGTAAATTCATATTCGCATTCAACTAATGTTTCAACTATTACTCAAACTTTTACCTGTACTAACACTAACCAAACAATCATGTTTGATTACACAAGTACCGCAGGTCAATTAGTTATAAGTAGCCTAAAATGTTTAGAGGCAGGTCAAAGCCCTACACAAACTTTCAGCGATTTACAAGATGGGCAAGTGATATGTGATTTGTATGAAGAAGAAGATATACCATTGACTTTAAGTGTTGATGATTTTACAAATGTAGCAGAAAAGGTACAATCATATTCTAAAGATTTTAACTTACCTGCAACCAAAAGAAATAATCAAATATTTGATAATGTATTTGATATAACAAGAACTGCAACAGGAATTAATTTCAATCCATACGTAAAGACACAATGTATATTGAAACAAGATGGGTATGTATTATTTCAAGGTTACTTACGATTAATAAGTATTAACCATAAAAATGATGAGTTAAGTTATAATGTAAACTTATATTCTGAAGTAATAGCATTAGCAGATTTTTTAAAAGACAAGAAATTTAAAGATATTGACTTTGAAGAATTAGAACATGCGTATAATAAAACTAATATTAAAAGAAGTTGGAACAGCCCAGGTGGTACAGGAATTACCTACCTTAAATCTAATACATCAGGTTATAGAGATGATAACATTACTGTAAAATACCCATTTGTAGATTGGCAAGGGCAGATTTTAATATCTGATGGAACTAATGGAACAACAGATTACCCTGAACTATCACATTTGTCTAGTGCATTTAGACCTTTTATAAATATAAAATATTTAATTAATAGGATATTTCAAGATTCATCTTTTACTTGGGAATCAGCATTTTTTGATGGTACTGATTTTGGTAATTTATATATGGACTTTAATTGGGGTGCTGATAATACCCCTGCCCTGTCAGTAGAAAGTGGTCCTACTACTTATTATGGTGTATATTGCCCAGACCCATTCGTAAACCATTATGCAGGGAATACATTAACAAATCTAAAATTATGTTCAGGTGCCCCATTAATTGCTGGTACTAGTCCTGCTAATTATAATGAAACTACTAATGTTCTAACAGCTACTGCACTCAATGAATTTTATGAGATGGATTATGCTTATCAAGCAGAAAACCTATCAGGAAGTACTGTAACAGTAGAATTTCAATGGACACATACAACAGCAGCAGGAGTAGTAGAACCTGCTATCAATTATCAAAGTTTTTCTGTACCTGCTGGAGCTACAGTTAATTGGACAGGGGTTACTAGCGTTACATTACAAACAGGTGATACCTTAGAAGCTCAGTTCAAATCTAGTACAGGTGGAACTGATGTTAGGCAATATCCAGGTAATGCCTCACAATTTTATGGCTGCTATGTAGGTTGGGGTATAGGTACAGGTAATATTGTTGGTGGTACATTAATGAATAACCTAAGAGGTGATTTAGGGCAGTTTGATTTTTTAAAAGGTATAATGACAATGTTTAATCTTGTGAGTATGTCTGACCCTGATAATCCTAATCACATAATAATAGAGCCTTATGGTGATATTTTTATAAGCAATACAGCAGGTACTAACTTAGCTTCAAGAAGCATACAACACGATTGGACAGATAAAATAGATGATTCAGATATGCAGCTCAATCCTCTAACTAACCTTAATCAGCATGTAATTTTTCAATATGAAGAAGATGAAGATGATAATGCTTTTAGTGTTTATAAAAAATCAACAAATGGCTTCCTTTATGGAAGTAAAGAAATAAGTGCTGAAACCATGTATAATGGGCTTCAAACTATATTACAGGGTACAAAAGAAAACAAAGCAACACCATTTGCAGCTACTGTTGTTAAGCCTGTTTTCAATCAGTTTTCTGATTTTATCACCCCTGCAATTTTCTCTAAGTCTGATGGTACTCCTGAAGGGTTTGATAATAGCCCAAGGATTTTATTTAATAATGGTAAAAGAACCTTAGACGCAGCAGTTACTTATTATATACCTGCTGAGAATGGTTTATCAAGTGAAGAACAATCTGAATTTTTACAATTTAGCCATCTATCTGAAATACCTGTTTTATCTGCTACAAGAGATTTGAATTTTGGTTTACATCAGTTATTTAGCCCCTTACAAACTACTGTAAATAATTTGTATCAAACTTATTGGTCACCTTATATTAATGAGCTTTATAATGCAGATACTAGAACAATGACATTAAAGGTAAACCTAACTCCTGCTGACATTAATACTTTTAAATTTAGTGATAAGGTAATGATTAAAAATAGAGTATTTAGAGTGAATAAAATAGAATATAAACCAAATGATTTAGCTAAAGTTGAATTTATACTTATACCATAATGGAATTTAAAACAGGAATACCAATAAAACCCCTAAGAACAGGTGCTGATGGAATAGTTGTATTTACAGATGGTACTAATGAAGTTATACCTAACCAATTACAATGTGAAGCGTATGGCTATAAATACGATACAACATCAGACAGTTGTATAGCTTTCACACCTAATTTAAAACTACCTATTAATGCTAGTAATATGAATAACTTCATAAAAGGTACTAATAATAATACAGAATTAGGTACGAATAATACTTTTATAATGGGTGAAAATAATCGTATTAGAGGTTTATCAAGAAACAATATAGTAATAGGAAGTAGTAATGAAATATCTAATGGGGTTAATAATGCAACAGTTCTAGGTAATTATGGTTTAGCACAAAGAGATGGTGAAGTAGTAATAGGGGGTGGTGCATTTGAAGGTTCAAAAGCAGGTTCTGGCCAAAGTTCAATAATAACTTTATCAGGAACTACTACAGACGCTACACAAACGAATTTAAAAGTCAATAACAGCGCTAGTAATACAATTATAGCAAGAGGTTCTACAAGTTCTTTTCAGGGCTTTGAAGCTAATGTAATAGGGGTTAGAACAGGTGGAAGTGCAGGAAGTGGTGCAGTAAATGACAGAATATTTTTAAGGTTAATAGGGCTTGTTTTCCTAAAAGATTTACAGGGGGGTACAGCAAGAACACAAGCAGCTTCAGGTACAACAACAGGTTGGACAAGTGCTATGACATTTTCAGGTACTAATGATATGCACTTATCTGTAACAGGGGTAGCTGATATGAATATTAGTTGGAGTGCTACGCTTAGGCTTTATGAAATAACAGTATAAAAATAAAATTATGGCAGAAACATTATATTTTAAAATAGAGAGTGATATTAAGACAGCGACACAAGACACTAAGCAATTTGGTGATTCTTTACAAGGTGCTGATGAAAAACTAAAGTATTTAAACACTACCTTAAAAGAGCAGAAAGAAATTCTGTTAATGTTACAAAGGGAAGAGATAAAATTACAACAGGAAAGAAGTAAAATGTCTGAATGGGAGCTTCATATTTCAGGAGCAAATAAGAAGCTAGCAGATATGAAGACAGAAATAAAAGACCAACGTCTTGCTGTAAAAGATTTAACAATGCAACAGCGAGAGGCAAAAGATTCTTTAAAAGAATATACAGACGCTGCCAAAGACCAAGAAGGTACATTAGGGGAATTAGTTGGTAATTTTAAAGTAATGGGGGTGTCTTTGAATAGTGTTAAAAAAGGCTTTGGGCAAATTATACCTATTGCGAAAGCTATGTTTAAGACAATAAAGATAGGGATATTGAGTACAGGAATAGGTGCTTTAGTAATAGCATTTGGGGCATTAATGACTTGGTTTACAAAAACTAAAAAAGGCGCAGAAGTTTTAGAAAGAATATTCGCCGCAGTTGGTGCAGTAGTTAGTGTATTAGTAGATAGAATTTCAAAGTTTGGTAGTGCTATTGCTAAAGTTTGGACAGGTGATATATCAGGTGCTTTTAATGACATGAAAGATTCTTTTACAGGTATAGGTGCTGAGATACAAAAAGAAATTGAATTATCAGTACAATTAAAAAAAGCGTTACAAGATTTAGCTGATTCTGAAAGAGAGTTAAGCGTACAAACTGCTGAAAGAAGAGCTGAGATAGAACAGTTAAAATTAAGAGCAGAAGATTTAAACTTAACAGAACAGGAAAGATTAGACGCATTAAATCAGGCAACAGCTATTGAACAGGAATTAATGAATCAAAGAGTAGCTAATGCGGCAGAAGCAGTACGAATACAGAAACAGCAAATGGCTATGACAGAAAATACTAAGCAAGATTTACAAGACCTTGCTGATTTAGAGATTAGGCTTGCTAACATTAAAAGAGAAAGTGCGAAAGTACAAAGGACATTAATAAGAAAAACAAATGAAATACAAAGACATGCTGCACACCAAGAAAGAGAAAGGCAAAATAACTGGATTAGAAAGCAAAATGAAATCACTAGGAATGCTAATAAATTAAGGCAAGAAGTATGGGCTATTGAAAGAGAGCTTAGATTAAGACAAATTAAAGATGATGAAAAAAGAGAAAAGAAGAAAATAGAATATGATTACCTATTACAGAAACAAGCGCTTGAACAAGCAAAAACTAATGCGAAATTTAGTGAAGAAGAAAAACAAGAGTTGCTCTTAAGTTTAAGGGAGAAATTTGAATCTGATAAACAGCAAGTTACTGATAAATTTAAAAAGGAAGCAAAAGAAAAAGAAGCAGCAGAAGATGCTGCCCTAACTAAACTTAGGCTAGAAAATAAGATATTAGAACTAAACCAAATAGCTGGAGCTCAAGAGATGTCTAGAAAAGAGAGGCTAAAACAAGAAAGAGAAACAGCACACAAGATTTTTGCAGCAGAATTATCAGCTCAAGAAGTTGCAGAATATAAATCAATAGAGGGTATGGAAAACGCTGAAGAGATGAAGCTAGAAATTCAACGTAAATATGCTCAACTGCGAATAGCTTATGGTGATGAAGTGAATGAACAGGAAAGAGAAAACATGAAACAATTAAATGAGGCTAGAGTTGATATGCTGAAAGATAGTTTGAGTATAGTTAATAGTATTATGGACGTACAAGCCCAAACTATAGAAAACAATTACAACAAAGAAATCAAATTAGCTGAGAAGAATGGAAAGAGTACAGAAAAGATAGAAAAAAAATATGACGACAAACGAAAAGCACAAGCTAAGAAATTCAAAGCCATGAAAATTGCAATGGCTGTTGTAGACACATATCAAGCAGCAACAGCAGCTTATGCTACAGCTTTAGAAATACCAGGCGCAGGGTTAGCTATGGCACCTATTGCAGCAGGTTTAGCAGTTGCAGCAGGTTTAGCGAATATTGCTATGATAGAAAAGCAGCCATTAGGTGGGGGTACGGGACCAGGACCATCAGCCCCACCACCACCAACACCTGATACACCTGCACCACAAATGATGAGTGGTGCGTTTGAATTAGGAACAGGTCAAGCACCTGAACCAATGCAAGCATTTGTGGTTTCTGATGACATAACAAATAACCAAGATAAACTAGCTACGATAAGAAGAAGAGCTACAATATAAAAATCAAATAAATACTAACTTAATATATTATATACTATGCCTTGTAAAGAATGTAAAGACGGAAAATATAAATGGGGGGAAAGAGGAGAATGCGAATATGATTCTATGGAAGAATGTAAAGAAGCCAATCCTGACCACAATTATGAAGAAACAAAAACAACTAAAATTGTTGAATTGGTTATTGAAGACGATAATCAAGAATTAGCAATAGACGCTATTAGTTTAGTGTCTGCACCTGCAATAGAACAGGACTTCGTATATTTTGGTAAAGAGAAAAACAACTTGACTTTTGCTAAAGTAGATGAAGAAAAACGTATGCTCGTTTCACCTGCCCTGATACCTAACAAACAGATATTTAGATATGACCCTAATACTGATTCAGAATACTATGTTTACTTTAGCCCTGAAACAGTTAGAAAAGCAAGTGAGTTGTACCTGCAACATAATAACCATCATAAAGCCACTTATCAGCACCAAGACAGAGTGTCTGGAGTTCTAACAGTAGAGAGTTGGATAAAAGAAGGTGATAATGATAAGTCGAAAATGTATGGTTATGATTTACCAAATGGAACTTGGTTCGTAAAAATGAAGATAGATAATGAAGAGCTATGGGGTAAAATTAAAGATGGCGAATTAAAAGGTCTAAGCATAGAGGGTTACTTCACAAATAAATTTGAAGCCATGCAAGAAAAACCACCTACAGATGAAGAAATATTATCAGCTCTAAATGAAATTATTAGAGAAATGCAAAAATCAAATAAATAATAAACGAATCTATTATATAATATAAACTTACTTAATACAAACTAAATTATGGAATTAAAAGAACGAATACTTGTAGCTTTAGGACTTGACAAAGAAGTACAGTTAGGTTGGCAAGCTAAATCGGAAGATGGTACTATTTTTGTATCAACAGCCGAAGAATTAGAAGCAGGTGTAGACATTTCCGTTTTAACAGAAGATGGAACTACAATATTACTACCAGTTGGCACATATAAGACAGACACAGGGGTATCTTTCCGAGTTGAAGAAGAAGGTATCGTAGCAGAAGTTATCGAATCTGAAACTGAAGAAGAAGTAACAGAAGAAGAAATGGGTGAAGATAGAGGTGAAGATGATGATGAGGTAGCAGTAGATGATTGGGAAGGCATGGAGAAAAGAATCAAAAACTTAGAAGACGCAGTAGCTGATTTGAAAGAAAGATTGAGGAAAGAAGATGAATATGGAGATGATGAAGAGGAGAAAGAAGAAATGTCTGAAGAATCTGAAGAAGTATCAGACAAGCCAAAATCAATAAAAACTACTGAAGTAGTAGAATTTTCAGCAGAAGAAGAACTTGAAAAACTTAAAGCTGAGAATGAAAAACTAAAAACTGAATTAGCAGAAAGCCCTGCCGATTCACCAATTAATACAAATAAATTTAGCTCAGATAGACCAGCTCTAACAACAAAAGAATACAAGAGACTGTCAAAGAATGAGAAATTTTTATACAATTTAAATAAATATTAACCAAAAAAATAAATAAAAATGGCATTTAGTGTAACATCAAATTTCGCAGGTAAGGCAGCAGGATTCTATATTTCTGCAGCTTTAAAAGAAGCAAAATCGTTAGATTTTTTGACTATGATTGAAAACATCAAGTATAAATCTAATATTCAAAAAATGGCAAACGCAAATTTAGTAAGAAACGCATCGTGTAACTTTGACGGACATGGAGATTTAACACTTACTGAAGCAGTTTTAGAGCCTAAAAATTTACAAATTAACCTAGACCTTTGCAAGGCTACATTATTAGATTCTTGGGAAGCGTTACAAATGAGAGCAGGAGCAGGAGCACCACCACCTGCAAGTTTTGACGATTACGTTATATCTTATATGGGTGAAATAATCGCAAATGGTGTAGAAACATCAATATGGGGTGGAGCAGCAGCTACAAATGGAGAGTTTGAAGGGTTTATGACAGCAACAACAGGGCTTTTATTACCTGCTCAAGACCCAACAGTTGTACAATCAACTGCAACAGGGGCATTTACAGCGGCTAATATAATTGGTGAAATGCAAACTGCAACTACTGACTTAGCAGCTAATATACCAAACATATTAAGAAAAGAGGATTTACATATTTACATGTCTCCTAAAACTTATTCTTTATACATTTCAGCAGTATCTACATTAGGATATGTTAATGCTTATCAAATGAATGGTGACTATGAGCCTGTATTTGAAGGGTATAAGATTGCAGTTTGTCCAGGAATGAGAGACAACGGACTTGTAATTGCTGAGAAGTCAAATCTATTCTTTGGAACTGATTTACTTTCAGACCAAACTAGAATTTCTTTAATGGATATGTCTCAATTAGATGGTTCAGACAATATGCGTTTAGTAGCTAGATATTCAGGAGGTGTTAAACAAGGAATTGGAACTGATATTTTAAGAATGCAACACTAAAAATAAATCAATGACAGCAGGGGTGTAAAAACCCTTGCTTTCTTAACCTTTAAAAAAAAATAAATTATGGCATGTACAAACTTAACCAAAGGTAGAGGTCTTGATTGTAATAGAATATCAGGAGGAGTAAAAAAAATATTCTTCTCGGTGTTTGATGAAAATGTATCTTATACTTATGACGCAACACACAAGCTAGAAATTGACGCAATAGATTGGAACAGCACTACTATTTATGAATACGTTACACCTCTTGGGGTGGCTAGTGTTTCTGATACTATTACAGGTAGTCGTGAAAATGGAACAATTTTCTACACACCAACTGTGAATATTATGCTTAATAAACTTACAAAAGAAGACCAAAACGAAATAAAATTATTAGGACAGACTAAGGTTAGAATTTTTGCACAATTAAATCAACAATTAGCTAATGGACATGATGTATTTATTGCATTAGGTATGGATAATGGTTTGACTTTAAATGCAGGTTCTATGGACACTGGGGCAGCTTGGGGAGATAGAAATGGTTATACTCTAACATTCGATGGATTAGAAGCACTTCCATTCGCTTTCTTAGAAGATTATACTACAACTCCTTGGGACCAAACAGGTTTTGTGAATGAAGCAGCAACATTCCCAACAAAATCTTAAGAATTTAATTAGTAGTTTTCATATATTTCTTGATTAGGGTGGCTTTTTAGCCACTCTTTTCTTTTATAAGCAAATAAAAAGATAGTATTTCTATTATATAGTATGATACAAGTAACTACAGAAACAGGTTTCAATATTTATATCAATACAGAAGCAAATCGTATTAATACTACAGTTGCTTCTACTCAAATAAGACACTTGATGAAATTTACTAATGATTTAGATGGTTCTGTATTTTATGCTTATGCCGCAACTGAAACTATATACTCAAGATATACTAAGATGGTATTTACATATATAGCAAGTCCTGCTACACCTAACATCTATACAGGTCAAACTAGGTTATTACCAGCAGGGTATTATAAATATGAAGCATACGAAGTTAGTTGGACAGGAACAGTAACAGTTAGTTCAGGTAATGCACCTGCTACTGAAGATGATGTTTTAAGCCCTGCTGCTGCAACAAAAGGAATAGTACAGGGGTTAGTGGCAATAGGTAAAATGAATGTGTCTGAAAAATCAGGAACAGAAGAAGTTCAATATACCCAACATGCTGAACCTTCAGGCACGAATTATATATATTATGGACAATAAAAAAATAAAAAAATGATAGAAAACGTACAACAATTATTAGTAGAGCAATTAGGTAAAAATGGAAGTACAGAAATATTTACAACAGCAAACCAAACAGGTAAAGATTGGTATGCAGTTTATTTTCCTATTACTTCTGTAGTTGCTTCTATAACAGTAGCAAATGCAAGTGGTGAAAGTGCTTTACACACTACATTGCCAGCAGGAACTACTCTATTTATGAATGTTACCCAAATACAGCTTACTAGTGGAATAGGAATAGGTTATTGGGAAGGAACAACTACATAAAATATGCTAGCATTAAAATTAGGAAAAAGTTTAAGTAGTACCGATTTATCGCTTACAAACTCTTATTCGATACAATTAACAGGTACAGAATATATTACACTCGATACTGCAGCAGATGAATTTGATGATACTAAAGGTAGTTTTTCAGTATGGGTACAATTAAGTTCAATGTCAGGCTCAGGACATATTATGAAAATAGTAGTTGATACAAATAACTTTGTACAATTATTTTATCATAATG
>TARA_R100001163_G_C5068364_1_pt1 | contig 12446 bp, 10 predicted proteins | sample TARA_R100001163 | Tara Oceans TARA_R100001163 (sample SAMEA2621285) | marine metagenome | biome: marine biome (ENVO:00000447); feature: deep chlorophyll maximum layer (ENVO:xxxxxxxx); material: "saline water (ENVO:00002010), including plankton (ENVO:xxxxxxxx)" | depth 120 m
GTGGCAACACGCCAATCTCCTTCATACCAGTATAACTTAATTAAACTACCATCATGCTTGACCTCTACAATTGCAGTGCTATGATCAATGGGATCAGCTTGTGATTGACCCTGATTGTAGAATCGCAAGAAAGGTAAACAAACCAATTTTGGATTCGATGGTTCTGTAACATCGACAATTGTTCCTCTTGCTTGTCGAATTATTGGATCACTACCATCATCCTTTGTCTTAATTTGATGATAATTAATCGTAATAAGCTTTTTTCCTGGAATTGTATCATTATCCTCTCGGACAATAAAATGATATGGTTCTTGCTCAAGTGAAGCATGACCATGCTCACGAATGTGTCTTATAATTTCTAAATTTGTGCCAACTCCTGTCATTCTAATAACTAGTAGAATAAATAAAAGCCTTTAATTTGCAAATGTAAAATTTAAAAAATCAATTTATCATCAATTTTTATATTTTGTCATGGATTACAAAGTTTAAAAATCTATTGATTCAAGTGAATTAATAGATTTTAGATATTTTGTGACCTTATTAAATTCTTTTATATCCTTTTTAGTTAGTTCTTCATTAATTTTGCTTTTGCTTGTTTTTGAACACATTTTAGGTTCAGACATAAGCCAATGCATATATCTGCAATATCTACTACAAAATAATTTTATACCAGGACATTGACACTTTAATGCCAAGAGTTTTTTCCTTTTTTTGGAAATTTTTAAAAGTTTGTCACATTCCCAACATGTATCAAATGAATATACTTTACCATTAAATTTTTTGCTTCTTTGATCTATCTCCCACGAAAAAATTTCATACTCAACTTTTGGATTTTTTTTATTGTGTTGTGGAAATGATCTTGCCTTATTTTTCATTAAATTATCATTTGATAAATATTCAAATTCATTATTACTATTATTAATAATAGAAGACTCGGAAATAGACTTCTCTAATGTTTCAGCATTAGCGCTATTTCTCAACGGAGATCTTCTCAATGGCATAAATCCATTTTTTCGACTAGGAGATTTTGTTAAAAAATCAGCCATTCTAGTGAAATTAATATATTAAAATCAATATTTCAATAATTATAAAATATCTAATAAATTGATCTCAAAACTTAAAAAACTTAAAAAAATTGAAAATATCTGACTAATTAAAATATTATAAAATCAACCATAAAAACCTTTTAATGGATCGACTTCAACAAATGCTTTCTGGACGTACTAATGGAAACGGTAATGAATTAACCAATAGCATTGGAAGTGTAGGAGGAGGTCGTATTAGCCCAGACGGTTCAGAGTATCATAATTCTGGACTAGGAGAAGTTCGTCTTTTGGCCGGTAATTCTCATCCTGAACTGGCTGATTTGATGTCTAAACAACTGGGAATCCAATTGGTTGAGACAAAGGCCGATCGTTTCAGTAACAAGGAGATTCATGTACAAATTATGGAAAATATTCGTCGCCGCAATATGGTTATTATTCAAACTGGTTGTAATCGTAGCGGTGTAGGAAATGATAAGGCTGATGGGGAATATAGTGTAAATGATTTCCTTATGGAAACATTTATAATGGCCAATGCTTGTCGTTTGTCATCTGTTGGCGAAATTACTCTTGTTATTCCTTGCTTTCCATATGCTCGTCAAGATAAAAAGGATGTATCACGTGCACCAATTTCTGGTCGTGCTGTTGCGGATTTGCTTCAAACCGTGGGTGTCACACGTATCGTTACAGTTGATCTTCATGCAGCTCAAATTGGAGGATTTTTCAGTATTCCTGTTGATAATCTTTATGCAGTTAATATTATGGCGGACTTTTTACGTCATCACTATCAACTTGATAAGCCAGAGAATCGTGAAAAGTATATATTAGTTGCTCCAGATGCTGGTGCAGCAAAGCGTAATGATGTATTGGCCAGTAAATTAAGTTTAGCTACTGCAATTATGCACAAGAGTCGCAATCATCAATTGAAAAGCGCCGTAATGAAATCAGTTCTTGTCGGTGATGAAGGATGTGTAAAAGATAAAGTTTGCATTATTCCTGATGATATTTGTGATACCGCTGGTACAATTGTTAAGGCTAGTCAAACTCTAATGGAACATGGTGCTTCTAGTGCAGTTGTTATGGTGGTTCATGGAGTTTTGAGTGGTCCGGCTATTGATCGTCTCAATGCAGCTGAATTTATTAGTGAAGTTATTGTGACTAATACACTTCCACAAGAAGAAAATATGAAGCGTTGTCCAAAGTTGAAGGTGGTTGATATCAGTCCACTTTTGTCTGAAGCTGTTCGTCGCCTTTACACTGGAGAAAGCATTAGCGAACTTTTCGATTGAGATTCAATATATTTGTTTGGATTTTTATATTAATAATATTATTAACATTTAATACTTTGAGAAAAAAAAATGTTAATAATATATTAAAAGTTATATTTTATGTTTGCTGTTGGAAATATAGGATTATTTTCACAAGTAGGTGGCAATGATGATGATTTCCCAGGTATTAATGAATTGCGACAATATCTTATAAGAGAAGGTGCAAATGAAAACTTTACTGAAATAAATCCGGGGCTTTTGAATGAAATTGATGAAAAGTTAGAAAATTTTAAAAAACCTAGTCAATTGTTAAGTAATCATATGTATCAATTTTATTTTAGGAGATTTAATAATAATAAAGAAAATTTAAATCTTAAAAAAATCATAGAAAAAATTAATAAGAAAGATAAAATTAAAAATAACGAAAAAAATATGATTATAATTCATTTTTTAATAGATCTTGAAAAAAAAGACAATGAAAAATTTATTAATTATTTAAATGCAATATCTGATAAAGGTAGATTAAAATTTAAAGAAGCAGCCATTTATTTTTATAATACATCACCATTTCTTAATTTGCTTTATATAAAAATGATGGAATATTTTAAAAAATTGGATCAGCAGGTCATCGACATGAATCTTGATAATCTACATAATTTTAAAAATATTATTACTAAAAAATTAATAGAAATAAAGAACGATCCAGAAATTTTATATAACGATAATTTATATTTAACTCCGTATGATAATTTACAAGAAATAATTGAAGAAATCAAAGAAACAATAAGTCTTGTAAATTATCGCACTAATAAATATCAGATTAATTTTATTATTTCTAATATAATAAAAGACGTGTCTGATAATCCGATATTTATCTCTTATTTGAATGAATACAAAGTAAATGGTTATGAAGAATTTAAAAAAGCTATGCGAAATTATAAGGATTTATATAAAATATCTCCCTTTTTTAAGATTTTTTTAAATAAATTTAAGGAAAGTAATATAGGTTTTGATAACAAAAAAAGAAAACTTGGTAAAGTATTTACACTTGAAGATTTAAATGAATGGTTAACAGACATAGCAAATTTAGAAATTAAAAATAAAAATGAATCTGATATAGAAATAAGTAATAAAATTTATAAAGAAATGTTTAAAATGAGAATGCAATTAAAACAAGCTTTTAATAAATTAATTCCTGGTGGGGGTAATAAATTAATGGAGATTATAGAAAAAAAGAAAAACATAGAAAGGGAAATTCTAAAGAAAAAAGCTGGTATTATTAACGAAGAATTTGATGAATTTGTTAAGACTACAAATAAAGATAAATCAGAATTTTTACAATTAAAATTTGATAAACTATGCAAATCAGTAGAAATACTTGCTCAAGAGAATAAAGAACAATTTGAAAATTTGTTTGCATACTTAGACATAGATTTTGTTGATCAATATGGTAAAGAAGATTTGTGCGAAATTGTAAAACAAGAAATTAATAGAAATAAAAATGCTAATTTAGTTTGTGATAACGAAGATGATCCAATTAAATTAGAAGAAGTAAAAGGATATCCTCCAGATGATATAATTAAATTCTATTTTCCAAATAAATCTCAGCCGATTTGTTATTCAAGAACAGAACTTACGATTTATTTGAGTAACCCAGACAACATCAGAGCTGATTGGGTACAAAATCCAAATGCAAGTCATTTAATTGAGGATGGAAAAGGATATGGTGGATTACCAGGTAATCGTAGATTTAGGATATTTCCATATGAATTTAAATTATTTATCACAGAAGATAGTTATAATTTTATAAATACTTTTAATAATTTGAAGGAATATAAATTAGTTAAATATGAAGATGTAAGAGTAGGAAATATCAATGCTAGTTTTGGTATTAGTGAAAGTCATGGTCAAGATGTTTATCCAACATATGTTATATTTGCAAATAATAAAAATATTGGATATGAATCTAGGTACTTAGCCGGTCCGGAATTAGGTAGAGGATCTTTCGGTAAAGTTCGTATGGTTTACGATACAGTTGAAAATAAAATAAAAACAGCTAAATCTGCAGAAAAGGAAAATAATAATGCTTATATAGTAACATTGAATGAAGCTATTACAATGCGAAGTCTTAAAAACTTTTTTGGACAATGCAGTCCACATGTGGTTTGTTATGATACTCATTTTAACACAAAAGACTTTTTAACAGAAAAAGATGTATTTGTAATTATAATGGAATATATTGATGGATGTGATATTTATAATATTGGAATTAATAATATGTATGAGCAAGAACATATTCTAAAAAATACCAAAATACATATTCTTTATAAATTGATAATTGATGTTTTGGAAGCTATTGAGTATATTCATAGTTATGGTGTTGCTCATAAAGATATAACACCTAAAAATATAATGTATGATAGAAAAAATAACATATATAAATTAATAGATTTTAGTTATTCTTGTATTAAAGATGAATGTTTGCAATCTGATACTTATAATAAAAAATTTATATCTCCAGAATACAAAAACACCGATAAAAAAGATTTAGATTTTTTCAAGAAAAACGATTTATTTGCTTTTGGATTGAGTTTACTTAGATTGTTAGAACCATATTTGTTAGAAGCATATGAATTTATTCGTTTATATAATTCAAATAAAGATGAAATAGATTATACTGTTTTGGAACAATTATTTTTACAAATAGAAATGGAAGGTATTAGAGTTAATAACTATAATAATAATACTGATGCTGAATACTTAATTAGTGTTATTAAGAAATTAGTTTCGCTGAATCCAGAAGAAAGAAAATACTCATTAGATGAAATTAAAGAAAAATATTCTATATTTAAAGAAGCTGAACTTTTTATCTTAGATATGGATTCAGAAAAAGGTGATAGTAAAAAACAAGTATTTAATGAAGTTGTTGGAAAACCTATTTGTAACATAAGAACACAACAAAATATTGAAAATTTAGTTAGTACACCAAGTGCTCCAGCTCATAATTTTTACTTTTCAGATACCTCTGAATCTTTTGATTCGTATTCCCAAAATCTTGCGCCGATATTTTCATAATTATTATTTTAACAAAGTAAATTTAAATTTCCAAATTTAACAATTTAAATTTGGAAAAAGATAATTAATCCTGAATATTTTGAGTTTGCATGAAAGTTGTCGTATTTTGACATACTTCATTTGTATTATCACAATGAACAGTAGTATTAGCCGCACGTCGTGCAGGTGTTCCACGAACATTTGCTGGATTTCCTTGAGTTTGACGAGCAATTGTAGCTTGTCCACGAGCAATAACTCCACATCCAGAGCGTGATTGCGACTGAGTTTGTTGTTGAGATGGCTTGGGCATGATATCTTTTTCCTAATGGTTTTTGGATAATATAATATATTATTTAATTTAATCAATTTTTCATTAAAATAAAATCAAGGGAATTATCCAAAAACTGCATATACCCCAAAGAATATTTACAGAATATGTAAATTGAACTTACAAATGATGAAAAACAAATTTTAATCGGTTGCTGTAAATTTAGTAAAGGTGCTGTTTTTAGCCTTGTCCTGAACTTTATCTCATGTTTGAAGTGCCTTGTGAGCCATAAGCAACTGATTCATAGCTTCGACATATGCATCAACATGTAATTTTACACCATTAATAATCTCATCGAGCTGTACTTTTTGATTATCAAGAGAAATCAATTGTTGCTTCATACTTGTTATCTCTTTTTTGATTATATCCACTTTTTTCGTACTGGGGAATACAAATCCTGGATGAGCCTTGTTTAGTTGAACACTACAATTAGTTCGATGATCAATAAACTCTTTGTATTTTTGGTACTTTGAATAGATTGTAGTACCTTTATCACAAATTGATGAAAGCTCTTTTGTCTTAGCATCAAGAATCTTTTTAGTTGTTTTGTACTGTTGTAGGATTTCTTCATAATACTTTTGGTCTTCAACGCAGTCAATTATTGATCGAAAATCTTTATCTGGGTCGTTGTTATTATTGGGTGTTGGGCATCCCATAGCCTCGCTGGCTACAAGGTCAAATTCTACTTTTTTTTTATTATTAGAAACCTCTGGTTCTTTAAATAAACACATAGGTCTTGAATAGATTTGACCTGGCATATTATTAGGATTTGTCAAGCCAATGCAAAACTTTGACGAGCCATTTTTTGAACTGAAGATATTATCCTGGGGGTTTTTAAATACGTACTCTTTTGTATCTTTACGAATGCTTGTGCTCATTTTGATATACCATTATATTCGCACTTGAATCAATTTTTCATAAAAACAAAATAAACCCTTCTTATAAGAAGTTTATTATTTCTTATTTAATTTTCAACAGTACTTTTTAGACCAATAAAATACATATTTTATTGGTCTATTGTATAGGTCCTAATTTAAAGGGGTTAAATTGATTAACTAAATAATATATTAAATATGGCAAGTAATAAGACATTTTATATTGCACAAACATGGAATTTCAAAAAGGGAAATGGATGGGCTAATGATGATATGGAAATATTAGGTATTTTTCAAGAATTGGGTAATGCATATGAACTAATGAATCATAGATTTCAATATTATCTTGGTAATCGACAAAAAGGATTAACTAGAATTCTATTTCCATCTATTTCAATCAGAAAACAAAGGGAGCGTGAATATCGCAAAATATGGGGAAAATTAGTTTCAGATAAAATAATAAAATATCAGTATAATGCTTACTATAATGCAATGGATTATTGTCAACCAATTCCAGGCAAAGAATATGATGGCGAAACTAAGGTCAGACTAGATTTGACTTTGGATAGTTGTTATCTTCAATTGATGGCATTTCAAAAATGGATTAGCAATCAAACAATGGGTGCTTACTTTTCAGAATATAGTGATATTCCCCTTATCATCAATGAAGAATTTCGTGGATTGGCCAGAAAAGTATCAGCTAATTGTTGTAGAATTTATATTTATGACCATGATAATAAACAGCTTTTTGAAACTCTTTATTTGGGTGAAAATCTCATAGATTTTGAAGATTGCAAGCATAGAGAAAAGCACTTTTGTAGTAGCTTCAGAATATACACTAAAACCTTGCGAGATTAATAGATAAAATATTTTATCTTAATGTAAATAATCTTATATTACAAAGTTATTTACATCAAGATCGTGATTTCATCAACACAATCAATCAACCCATGAATTTCATAGCCAATACGTGACCATATAAACATAACCTTGAATTTGTTTGGCCATTGCCTAGATTTGGCAATCCCGGTCAAAATCCCTTCTCCAAATTTGTCAACACAAATTCGAGCTCCTATAGGAATCAATTCTGATCCTTGAAACTCTTTTGAATTATCCAACATTTTCGTTATGATAAGTTCAATACTGTGTTGTCCAATCAAAAAGATATTATATCAAGAAGTAAAATTGAATTCCTTGATAAAATCATTTTATTGATGAAATAAAGAATTATAAGATATATTAAAAATCAATGTCACATAACAAAAATTTTGTTTCTGAAAATTTGACTTTTAGTGATGTTGTTGCTAGATCACCAGCTCTTAGCAAAAGGTACTTTCTTTATAGAATATGGCCAGAATTTCGACTAGCATTTAATGAAATTATTGTTAAAAAAAGAGAAGAAATTCAGTTTCAAAAAACGATTATCTTGATTAATCATTATTTGGCACTTCCCCCATATGTCAAACTTCAAATTCTCCAAGAACTTGAACATGTTAATTTTGGATTTCATCTTGCTCTTTTGTGTAAACATGATTCAAGTATTAGAACAAATGATTTAGCAGTTTATTGGAATAATAGGTGTAAAATTAATTTTAATTTTGAGAAGGATATTGACAGAATTGCATTTGATAATCGTGGTGCAACACTCTGTAGGATATTCGTGTTTAAATTCTTAAAACCTAAAATAGTCCTTGAACGTCGAAAAGTACTTCAACGTGAATTGGCTAGGGTTGGTTTAAAGCTCAGAAGTAGTAGTAAATTATGTAGAAAGTGGATTGATATTGGAGATTTTCCTTCATCGAAACATACTCCTAATATTATTATTGATCTTTCTTATGTAGTTAGAACAATGGTCGAATGCCATTGGTGCATTAATTATCATGATTTACACGGTAAGGTAGCACATTTATTACATAATGAAACAGAATGTCATTGTGGTGATAACCAATGTACTAGATTATTTGGATTTTATAAAACTAAATATACTAATTTTTTTGCAATGGTAAAAAAAGAAATTCTTAAAGAACATCCTGTTCCACAAAAATTACCTTGGATTACTCTCGAACGACCTGTTCTAGGACGTTGGGATAGAATTGTTAATGGTAAAATAGTTAGACAAGAAATGTGGGGTTTATATTTGTAATAGATTGAAATTTATAGAATGTCATTTAATTTAATTGACTTTGTATAAAAGCATAAAAATAATCTCCAAAGATAAGATATATCTAGTTAGATTAGAAATAAATATTATGAAACAACCATTTACTGTTATTTTTGGTGGTGAGTGGACACCTAATCAACAAAAAAAAGTGGCTGAAACTACAACCCCATTTTATTTTAGCGATGACTCAAATATTCAAGAAATAATCAAAAAGCATCAACCTCAAGTTTATGTAACTATAGGTCCAGATGCCAGATTATTTAAAAATCTTGCACGACTTCCTAAACACGAAAGAAGCAAATGGGTACATTTTAAGAGTGTTGATGATCTTATGACAAAAATCAACCAAATTTACTACTGCTTTGTTAACTGGGGTATCAACTATCGCAATGACCCAGAAATGATAACTATTTTTACTACAAGTTACAAAAGTGGTGAAATGATTAAACGCCCCCTAAATACATTACTTAACCAAACTTATCAACATTGGGAATGGGTAATCTTCGATGATACATCTGGTGACGAAAATTGGAAAAACTTAGTTGCACTTAGAGAATCAGACCCAAGGATTAGAGTTTACCGTGCAGAAAAAAACAGTGGCGTAATTGGTCACATGAAAAATTTGGCTAGTAGCCTTGCACGTGGAGGTTTACTTATTGAAGTTGACCATGATGATGATCTTACACCAAGAGCACTTGAACTATGTGCGATGGCCGCTAAAGATTATCCTGAAGCTGGTTTCTTTCACAGCGATTTCGTAGAAATTCATGAAGATGGTCGTAATTTTAAGTACGGAGACATGTTTGGATTAGGGTATGGCAGTTATAGAAAGGAATGGAATGAAGAGCGTCAAATGTGGGTTAATGTTGTAAATTGTATTCCAATGAATCCAGCGACAATTAGATATTTGGTAGCATGTCCAAATCATTTTAGAGCATGGAGAACAGAAACATTCAAGAAAATCGGAGGATGGAATCCTCATTTTCATGTTGCTGATGATTATGAAATGATGGCAAGAAGTTTCTGCAACACTAAGTTTGTTAAGATTCGCCATAATTGCTACTATCAATATCGTAATTCGGGAGGTAACAATCATACCTTCATTAGAAATCGTGAAATCCAAAAGTTATGGCACAATATTTCAAGATACTACAATCCACACTTTAATAAACGTTTCAATGAACTTGGCGTAGAAGATCCATACTTCAAGAATTGGGAAAATTATAGACAATGGCAACGATGTTGGTTGCGTGATGAGTGGGAAGATCATCTTTGTGAAACTCTTAAGATTAGAGGTAGAACTCCAGGTAAACCATTAGTAAGTTTAGCTATGGTATGTTACGATAAAGAGGATATTATTAAGGTAAAATTGGGCATTGAATTAGCATTGAGACAAAGTTATGGTGAATTAGAAATTACTGCTGTTGGAAATAAGTTGGAGGAATTTGAAAAATTAATGGATTCAATTGTTTCTTTGTGGGAGACGGAGCTACAACAACGAGAACAGATAGATTCTAATAGAAAAGATAAAGATGGCAACGAAATGGGAGCTAAGTTTTTTGGAAATATTAGTAGAGAGATGATTGATAGAGCTAAACATGATTTGAGATGGTGGAATACTGATCAGATTCATTGGTTTAGAGGTGTCTTGAATTATATTTGCAAGGCTAGTAGTGAAGGTGAACTAGTTTGCTATTTCGATACCAATAATTTACAAGAAATTGAGAAATTCTATAAGAATGAGTTTATTCAGAAAGCAGTTGATATGCTTGTTCAAGATAGCGAATTACAAATGGTTTGCTTGAAGGACACCAAACATTTTATTCATCGCAGAGATTTGTTTAAGAAATACGGATTCTGGGGTGTCAAAAAAGATCTATTCGAAATATTCAAAAAACAAGAAAAATATCAAGAAATCTAATTTTTATTTTTTATTTTTTATTTTTACTTAATTTCATATAAATATTTTTTATGAAATTAATGTCATTAATTATTTTTACTTTGCCAATATATGATTTAATAGAGCCGATAAAATTGTCTAACATCAATAAGGTTTAATGCTTCTTTGCGGTTATCAGCTAAAAACTTATAAGTTAATGCATCTCCCTCTGGTGTATTATCTAGTAGCTTCTCTGGTGGATTCTGGCTTGGCCTAACTAATCCGCAACCCCAATCTGTATCTACAACACGTACTTCTACATCTGGGTTTGATGCACGAAGCTTTACCATTGATCTCCATACTGTTCCATTCCATTGACGACACCCATTCTTTTGTGCTTCTTCATAACTACGTTGATGCCATTCGCTTGGTGGATTACAATCATGAACAACAATAATTCCGCCAGGTGATAGATGATTAAGAGAGTTTGCAATGTCACGGTCAACCTGATCTTCTACATGAAGACCATCCACAAAAATAATATCATACTTAATGTCTGAATCAAGTTCCTTAAAGAATTGGTCGGAAGGTACATGGTGAGTTGCGTGTTTTGATGCTGGATCTACACCGTGTTTAATTTCAGCTTTGATGCGACTAAGTGCTTCACCACCTTCGACTCCGATTTCAAGATAGCGTTTATAATTGTTTTTTTCGATGAGATAGTTAATTACGTCGAAACGATGCATTAGGATGTAATATATTTATGTCCTTATATTTTATTTTTACGATTTTGCTTTAATACATATTTATTTATTTCTTTCTTTTATTATTTTCTGTATTTAATTAGGTTTTTTCTCGATTAGTATTATAGTTATGTCATCTGGCAAAAAAAAATTATCTAATAGCAGATATTGTAATACAGCACCAGACTGTGTTCCCTGCAGTAAAAAAGAAAAAGTCAGCAAATTAGATGCAGAAAGATGCAAATGCTTTAAAGGTGCTCGTGGTATTCCTGGACCTCAGGGTAGAGACGGAGAACAAGGACCTCAAGGTCCACGTGGTGTCAGAGGACCATTCGGAGGTCCTCCTGGACCCCCTGGTTCACGAGGTGCTCAAGGCGATGACGGTAACCGAGGTCTCCGAGGATTCCAAGGATTTCAAGGAATTCAGGGTTCATTAGGAGCTACAGGCAGCCAAGGCGCTACTGGCGCACAAGGAAACCAAGGATTTATTGGTCTCCAAGGAATGGACGGTTCTTCTGCAATGATGGGAGTAACTGGTGCTCAAGGAGATCAAGGAGGAATAGGTCCACAGGGCCCAACTGGTAATGGAATTGATGGATTAGATGGAGTTGACGGGACAACAGGTCCTCAAGGTTCAACGGGAGCTCAAGGTGCAACAGGTGCTCAAGGACCAACAGGAAACATTTCGGGTAATTTATTTCAAGTAGTAACTGCTACTGGACCAACAGGTGATATGAGTGGAGGACCAGTTCCAGTTGCATTTGGAGATGTTCTTAGATTGTGGAGTAGCGGAGGTTTGTTTGTCGATGTTCAACCAGGTTCAGCCCTACTTCAAATTGAACCGCAAAATCTTCAAACTGGCAATGGACCACCTATAGTATCTCCAATTGATCCTAATAGATCAGCTACATACATTGATATCGCAAGTGGCGAATTCTACGTTTGGGACTTGTCCATGTGGGTTCCTATTTCTGGTGCAGGTCCTACAGGTGCTCAAGGTATAACTGGTGCTCAAGGTCCTACAGGTGCTCAAGGTTCAACTGGTCCACAAGGTTCAACTGGTGCTCAAGGTCCTACCGGAGTTTCAGGAACAGA
>TARA_R100001163_G_scaffold1869_18_pt1 | contig 12422 bp, 7 predicted proteins | sample TARA_R100001163 | Tara Oceans TARA_R100001163 (sample SAMEA2621285) | marine metagenome | biome: marine biome (ENVO:00000447); feature: deep chlorophyll maximum layer (ENVO:xxxxxxxx); material: "saline water (ENVO:00002010), including plankton (ENVO:xxxxxxxx)" | depth 120 m
ATCTTCTTCAAAGCAATTAATTTCTTCTTCTGGAGTTGTAATTGTAGAAAATGCTGCCGCTGATCCAATCAATAGTGAAGTAAATGTTCAGTATTGTGGAAAAGACGGTATTGCAGTAAAAATTACTCATGCAGCAGTTGCAGCGGGTAGTGAAGCGATGAGAGATGCTTTTCAAGATGCAGTGGAAGCTTCTTTGATTCAGGCTTGGCCGTTAGTTAAATACGAGTGGGAATTACCCCCAAGTAAGATACTTACGATTAACAAAGTTTAATCATAACTAACTGATTAGGAAGAGGTCTTAAAAAAATAAGGCCTCTTTTTTTTTCTTATCTTTGTGTAAATAATTTCCTTATGATAGATGATGTAAGAAATACAGTATTAGCTATTGCTAATAAAAACAACTACGGATATATAAGTCCTCAAGACTTTAACCTGTATTGCCAGCAAGCTCAAATGGATATGTTTGAAGATTATTTCTATCAATACAATAATTGGATAACAAAACAAAACCAAAGAGTTTCAGGATCTGGCTATGCAGATATTGTAAAAAACTTAGAAGAAGTTATAGACTTTTTTTCACAAGAAGTTTTTTTAACACAAGTTGGTGTTGCTAATACATACACATTGCCTACAGACTACTATCTCATAAATAAATTATTTTATTATCCAAACTCATTAGCTACAGGAACAAACACATTTGTGGCTGCATTTAAATTAACAGACAGCGCAGCGTCTTTTTCTAACCTTACAAATCCTACAACACCACCGATTGGTAGTATTATAGTGAACACCACTACAGGTCAGCAATGTTATGTGACTGCTGTTGATAATGCTACAACACTTTCTATTAGTGATAACATTATGAATTTAAATGATGCTTATATTATCTACTCAAATATTAATATAGCAGAGGTTGAAAGAGTAAGTCAGAACAAATTATTTTACTTAACGAGTTCACCACTTACAGCACCCACCTCACAGTTTCCTGCATATGTTTTAGACGGCAACACGGTAACGATATACCCTTCTACTATTTATGGTTCTCGTAGCATTAAAGCTCAGTATATTAGATACCCAAGACCACCAAAATGGACTTATAGTATAATATCAGCAACCGAAGGAACTCCAATATTTAACGAATCACAACCTGATTACCAAGATTTTGAATTGCCTTTATCAGACGAGCCTACACTTATAGCAAAAATATGTCAGTATGTAGGTATTGAAATTAGAGAAGAAGATGTGTATGACTTTGGATCAGCACAAGTAGCAACAGAAAATACAGAAGAATCATAATATGGCTTATATAACTGATTATCAATATTACGAAAATGGTGGAGTAAATCCAGAAAACGCTAATTGGGGTTCATACCAATATGTTACTTTGCAGGAAATAGTGAGCAATTTTATGCTTATTTATCAAGGCAACAATGAACTTATAAATAATGTAAATCGCTACAAAGTTCTGTTTTATGCAAAGAGAGGTATACAGGAGTTGAACTACGATGCCATGAAAGAAATTAAAATATTAGAACTTGAAGTTGGTGAAGACTTGAGATTTATCATGCCTCAAGACTATGTGAACTGGGTTAGAATTTCTTTATACTCTGGAGGTTTGTTATATCCAATGACTGAAAACATACAAGCTAACTGGGCAGGTGCATATCTACAAGACAACAATGCAAGAATACTGTTTGATCAAGACGGAAATGTTTTGAAGCCAGAATATTCAACGGTAACATACGATAGAATAAAGGGTACTAAAAAAACAATATATTTAAACTCTGACAGTCCTTATCACAATTCTTTAGGATACTATTTAGATGGTGGTTGGTTTTTTGATTATCAAGTAGGTGATAGATTTGGTTTAAATACAGAAACAGCAAATACAAATCCTACGTTCAGCATAGATAAAAGAGCTGGTGTTATCAACTTTGATTCTTCTATGTCAGGTAGATCAGCTGTTTTAGAATATGTGTCTGATGGTATGGAGAATGGAGATGATGCAAACATAAGTGTTAATAAATTATTTGAAGAGTATTTATATGCCTACATAAGATATTCATTATTGAATGGTAAATTAGGGGTACAAGAGTATGTAGTCAACAGAGCAAGAAAAGATAAATCTTCTTTGTTACGAAACGCCAAAATTAGATTAAGTAATATACATCCTGGCAGACTATTAATGAACCTAAGAGGCCAGGATAAATGGATAAAGTAATATGGATATAAAAAGTATATCAACTTTTATAAAAGGTAGGATGAATAAGTCTGTGGATGAAAGAATACTTCCACCAGGCGAATATGTAGATGCGTTAAATGTTAGGGTTGGGGCGACTGAAACCACAGAAATAGGTGCTTTAGAAAACTCAAGAGGAAACGAACTACTAACTGGTCTACGTTTTAGAGGTGTAGCTTTGTCTCCACAAGCAAGATGTATTGGTGCTATAGCAGACGGACAAGAAGAAAACATATACTGGTTTGTGCATGATCCAAACCATCCCCAAGCACCCAACCCACCTAACAAAGTTGATTTAATTGTATCTTATAATACTACCTCACAGGTTACTCGATACCATGTAGAAAGCACAAGTGTTTTAAATTTTAACCCTTCTTACTTAATAACTGGTGTAGACTTAATTGACGACCTTTTGTTTTTTACTGATGACTTTAATCCTCCTCGTAAAATAAATGTGAACTTTGATTACCCAAGCACAGATGCTAATGGTGTAGATCAAATAGTTGAAGAGGATTTAAGTGTTATCGTAAAACCGCCTGGATTTCAAGATGCTGCGTTAGTAGCTGTTCCTGATTCAGAAACTTTAACATCTCCAAATGTTAGGCTTATTCAGATAGCAAATCAAGAAAACTATATGGAAGATAAATTTATTTCTTTTGCATATAGATATAGATATTTAAATCAAGAATACAGTGCAACTTCTTTATTTACTTTACCTGCATTTCAACCAGGTCGTTTTATTTTTAGTTACGAAAACTTTAACAATGAATCTATGCAAAATAGATTTAATGGTGCAGAGGTTACTTTTAACACAGGATCTGAACGAGTAATAGAAATAGATGTTTTGTATAAGTTTTCAAACAGCACCACAATATTTAAAATTGACTCTTACAATAAAACACAATTAGGGTGGGGTAATAATCAAGACAGAACTATAGAGTTTTCTAACAGTAAAATATACACCGTTTTAAGTAGCGATGAAATTTTAAGACTGTATGATAATGTGCCTCGATTGGCTAAAGCACAAACTATTATGGCTAATCGCTTAGTGTATGGTAATTATGTAGACGGATATAACATTTCTGCGCAATCTGCCGATGGTGCTAAAATTACACCAAACTATACCGTCCAACATTTAGCAGATCAAGTAGGTATATTTTTTATTCCTTATCCTACTTTAGGAAGCCAGTTGTATGAGATTAATCCTTCAAGCACACCTACTATACAGCAAGCAAAAGCCACGATAGATTTAGATAGTATAAAAACAGAATTAAAACAAGGAGCGCAGCTTATTATAGAGTTTGAATTGACTTCTATTTTGACAGAAGCAAGATCAATAAACAATACCACTTTAGCTATAGAGCCTTGTACAGGAACTAATTTACCTACTCCAGAATGTCAAGGCTGGTCTTCCACTATAGATAGTGGTGTGATTACTATACAGACGTTTATTGACTTACAGCAAGATTATACAGGAGCTTCTGCTGTTTATGATTTTTTACAATCTGATGAATTTCAAGATGCTATTGGTACAATAGAGGGTGTTAATTTTAATCCTATGGCTACTGCGTCTTCTGGGTTTTCTTTAACTGATAGTTTTAACACTCAAGTATTAACACAGGTAGGTTTTACTAAAACACTAAGTTCTATAAACAGCTCTACTAATATGCAAGGTTTTGGTCTTGAGATTGGCACACCTAATGACACTACATTTAAGCTTACTTCATTAGCTATGGAGTCACAAAACAATACAGGTTCTTTTACTATTAGCAGCTACGAGTATTTTACAATAACAAATGCATCAATTCAGCTTGTTACTGATTCAGACCAGGGCAGCTTACATAGCAATAGAGATTACGAGGTTGGCTTAGTTTATATGGACGAGTATGCAAGAGCGTCTACAGTTTTAGTTTCTCGAGATAATACGAAATTTATTCCGCCTTCTAACTCTATATTAAGAAATAAATTACAAGTTACGTTAGAAAGCAATCCGCCTTACTGGGCAAAAAGATGGAAGTATGTAGTTAAAGCCAGCGCAGAAAATTATGAAACTGTTTACACCAATACATTTGTACAGGCAACTGACGGAACAATATGGTGTAAGCTTCAAGGAGATAATGCAGAAAAAGTTAAAGCAGGTGATATGTTAATTGTAAAAAGAGATGCAGAAGGGCCTTTATTAAATGAGGTAAAAATAGAAGTACTGCAAGCTCAGGCTCAACCGAAAGATTTTGCTGGTAATGGAGCTAACCCTGCTAATCAAGCGCCAGGTTATTACATGAATATTAACGCTTCAGAAATTGTAATAAACGATTCTATAGTTCCTACAAACTGGAATAGAACCGCATCTACTGCTTCTCTTGCCTCAAGATGTGTCGCTTCTAAAAGAATAGCGTTATTTTATGACGAAAATTATGTTCAAGGAGGAAGTACAGGTGTATTAACTAATATTGATATACCAGCAGGTAGTACAATTACTTTGAAATATGAGGTAACCAGAAATTCAGGATCTGGTGGATGTGAAAGAGTTGATTACTACTATGAACAAAGCTTTACAGCTGCTCAGGATTTTATTAATCTTTATTACTGGTGGACAGCTGCTAATCCCGATGTAAACAGTGGAACAAATTCTGGAGATATAAACAACGGAGGTACTATTAATGTGCGTTACCACCCTACTTTAGGAGACTTTGCTAATTTTGGTGCATGGACTTCCAACATTGCCAATTGTCCTACTGGCACTTCACCTCTTTCGCCTCCGTGTCAAGATGGTAATAATCAGTGTCCACCCGCAGGTGGTTGGTGGAGTAATCTACAATTTTTAAGCACAAACCCTGCTGATCCCGCAGCACCAATATATTTTACATGGAGACCTGGTCTGGCTGGTTGTAGCGGTGGGAAAAGAGCAAGATCTAAGTTTACAATAGAAATAACACAGGGTGGAAGTTTGCTTGTTTTTGAAACAGAACCACAGATTGCTAATAGTGAATTATTTTATGATTCTCCAAAAAGCTACCCTATAATTGGTGGTCTTCACTCAGTGGGTAGTGTAGTAGCAGAAAGCACTAACACAGCTCCTTTGACTGTCAACCAATTAAATGATTCTACAGGACAGTTTACAGCTTCGGTTTCTGTTGGAGATTTTGTTTACAACACAAGCACAACTCCTGTTACTACAGCCACGGTTGTTACTGTAACTTCTGCTACAAGTTTAGTTTTAAGTGCAGATATATTTTCAGGTTCTGCTGATCAAAATTATAGTATCGTTCACAATTCAGATAGTGCTGATCAAAATCAAACTCCTACTCAAGCTTCTATAATAAATTTACCATTTATTAACTGCTACTCTTTTGGTAATGGAGTAGAAAGCTTTAAAATATTAGATAAGTTAGAAGGGATGTCTATGAATTTAGGAGAAAGAGTTCTTGCTGTATCTAATCAAGAATTTAAAGAAGCTAATCGATTTGCAGGATTAACATACAGTGGCATATTTAGTGGCCCAGCAAACTTTAATAACTTAAATGAATTTAATTTAGGTTTGGTAAACTTTAAAGATTGTGAAACATATTTTGGAGAAATACAGGTATTACATGCAAGAAGAACTGATATTTTAGTTTTACAAGAAGATAGAATATCATATGTTTTAGCTGGTAAAAACATTTTAACAGACGCAGTTGGTGGAGGAACAGTAACTTCTATACCAGAAGTTCTTGGAGAACAAGTGGCTCGTATCGAAGAGTATGGAAATAGTTTTAACCCTGAAAGTTTTGCAGCGTGGGGTTCTGATATGTTTTTTACTGACACTAAGCGTGGGGCAGTATTAAGACTAAAAGGTAGTTCTCTACAAAATGACCAGCTATCTGTAATTTCAGAGGAAGGCATGCGTTCATGGTTTAGAGATGAATTTTACTTAGCGTTAAATACTCAAAAGCTTGGAGGGTATGATCCTTACATGGATGAATATGTATTAGCGACTAATGATAGACAAATACCTTTCCCTACACCAAATGTTCCTTGTGGAACTTTAGTTGAAGATATAACCTGTACTACTCCTGTAAGTTGGAACGTAGATGTCGGTAGCGTTATAGGTAATATTGTAATTACAGTAACTATAGGTACAGGAGGATGTACATTTAATGCTGTGTATAATGGTGTAACCTATACTACTACTCCTTCCCCTATAACAACACCTGGAACTTATACAGTAACAATTCCAAAACCAACGGCTTCTCCAAATATAGTTAGCTGTTCTATTACACCAAATGGTACTTGCGACTTTTCTGTGTTGGTTGATTGTCCTGCTGAAACACAAATAACTGTTGTAAAAGTAGTGTTAAATGCACCTAATGATAATGGACAAACAATACATGCAGAATATTTTTGGGATAACGGTGTTTCTATAAGCCCTCCATCCAGTGATCCAGTTGTATTAAACAATGATCCAACTATAGCGGCAGCGTGGATTGCTCAAACAGGAACTCGTTCTGTAGGTGTTTTCCCATATGATGGAGTTAACTTAAGTATTCAAACAAACAAAATAGGTAGCGATAGTTTTGATTTTAATTTACAACAAGACAAAATTTACTGGTTGTCAAGCAACACGCTGTATGCTAATACTACAACTGGTATAACTGCTTTGTTAGGTCAATCTTTAAATCAAGTAACGGTTACCAACCCAAGTGGAAATATTTTTAGAGGAGTGCAGGCAAATGCAAGTATACCTATAGGCAATCAATACTTGTATTTAATTTATGATTTAAGAACTGTAGCGTCACAATATTTATGCTACGATGCTTCTACATCTCAATCAGCATGTTGTGATTGTGTTGTTCCTTGTACATCATTTAGCGCTTCTTTACCAAGTAACAATCCAACTCTTGCTTGTAACCAATTAATAACTCAAACTTATTACTTTACAGGTCAGGGTGCGCTTCCAGTTGTTGGTGATTTAGCGTTTACGGATAGTGTTTGTACAGGGCCAAGTACAAAACTTGGTACAGGTTATTACAAATTTAACACCAGTCAAGTGATGTATGTAAATACTAATGGTGTGATAACTTCAATAAATAATTGTTAATTTAGCAATATGGCAACATACGGACAATATTATTATGATGGTTTAAACTTTGCAACAGCAACAAGCGTTTATACTGATGCAGCTTTAACGAATGTAGCTCCTGACGGATGGTATTCTCAAGGAGGCGTGTATAGACAAATGTTAAACGGAGTTTTATTAGCATCAACACCGTGTCCATCTTGTACAGTTCCATGTGGTAGTCCTATAAACGCCAGTGGTAACTTTGGTGTTTACCGAGCTACTTTAGATTTTGGAAACTCTAAAGGAGCAGCAGTAATAAATTTTAATGTAGGAAACAATGATAATCCAATACCCGATAAACTAACTTGGACTTTTAATGGCCAATCTGCTTCTGAATACTCATCAGTATTAGGAGGTTATTTAAGTGGATATATTGGAGCTGCCGATCAAGATGCAAGTGGTTTTGCTTGTAGCTGTTGTGCTGATTGTAACCCAGCTGTTTACGGAAACAATGGTGTTACAACTGCAAATGGAAGTAATGGGGTTGCTCAATCAAATGTTCCTGTATATAATTATACCAACGGTACTTTCCAAGTAGCTCCAGGTGTAACAGCTAATATACCTGCGTGGAGTGGAAACAACTCCCCAGATCAATCTTTAAGCACTTGTTCTGCTAATGGTACACCTACTACACCATGGCGAGTTTTTAACGCAACAATGGTAGTTCCTGTGCCTGTGGCAGCAAGTGATACCACTGTAGATATAGAAATTTCTGCACCTTGTTCAAGTACGTTTTTCTCTTTCAGTGTTAATTGTCCAGCTCTTTTAACAGGCTTTCCAGCAAGCAATGTAGGCGCTTCAGCTGCTGATGTGTGTGGAGATGCTTATACTACCAACATTTATCATGTAGGAGTAAACACTTTAGGTATACCAAACAGACCTGTAAGCCAAGGAGGGCCATTAGCGGCAACACCTGATACTGAAATGGGTATACACGATTGGGTGTTTACTGATCAATATGGGGTTACACCTGTTCCAACTGGATGGTATCATATACAAAATCTTATTGGAGGTGTAATAACATCTCAAGCAATTCAAGTGTCTTCAGATGGTATTGTAGTAAGTATATCTAATTGTGGAGCAACCTGCGCTAACAATATATTTATTTCAGGACTGCAAAACACTTGTGATACTTTCTGTGACGGAACAAACAGAACAATTCCTACAGCAAGACAAACAACTACTTGTGACACTTATTTGACTTTAGGTATTGGAGATGTATTTACAGGAACTGCAATAACTCAAGGATGGTATGCTTATGCAGCAACAAGTACAAATACAGCAACAGGGCCGTTTAGAATTATGCAAATCGGGGCTAATAATGAAGTATTATCAATAAAGCAATGTTCTGGAACTAATTGTATAGCAGTTTAATATGGCAGAATATACATTAACATATAACCCCGAAAATCAAGGATGGCCGTCTTTTTACAGCTACAAACCTGATTTTATTATAGGTATGAATAGTTATCTATACACTTTTCATGGAGGAGATTTGTATAGACACAACACCAGTAATGTTAGAAATGAATACTATGGTGTTCGTTATGATAGCACGGTAACTACAGTTTTAAATACCAAGCCTTTGGAAATAAAATTATTTAAGACAATGTCTTACGAGTCAAACACCACAGTTGCTGACACGAGACAAGCACGATGGACTGTTACTGATTTAAGAACTGATTTGAGTGAAGGATCAATGCTGAGTACGTATTTTGAACAAAAAGAAGGAGAGTGGTTTTCTTATATTAGAAACAATGATGATACAATAAATTTTCAACTTCGTTCAGCACACGGTATAGGTTTAGCTACAGTTGTTACTGGGGGTGGTACAAATGCCTGTGTGATAGAGTTTGCAAGGCCACCTGGATATACAATAAGTGTGGGTGATAATGCTTACAAAACAATACAGTCTCAACCTCCAGCAGTATCTACTACTCCTGTTTTAATAGGAGCTGTAACGGCTGTAAATAACACCACTGTTCCTTACAGCATTACAATTGACAATAGTAATACTCCGCCAACACCAGCTCCTGTAGCAGGTGAGTTAATTTTATACTACAAAAACCCTGTAGCAGAAAGTTTAGGAGCAAGAGGATATTATATGGAATTTAAACTAACTAACACATCAACTTCGCCAGTAGAAATATTTTCCGTATCTGGAAGTGTGATGAAAAGTTTTCCATAGATTTTTGTATCTTTGTTCATATTTAATTAAATGGATAAAAAAGATACGGCTTTAGCAAAGACGATATTAGGAGAAATATCTGCGAAAAGAGGAATGATGTGGGAAAAGATAGCGACATTCTCCAAACAATTAAATGAAATAGAAGGTACTATAAACCATAAAGCAGGCGATAAACAAAGTGAAGCTATGAAACAAATAGCACCACTTAAACAACATATTGAAGGAGGTTTATATACGAGAGAAATATTTATGCCTAAAGGATCGGTAGTTGTGAGTATGATACATAAGCAACAACACCCGTCTTTTTTGTTAAAGGGCGAGTTGTCTTATTTGACCGATGAAGGTGAGGTTGTAAGAATAAAAGCACCGCATAAAATATTTACTCAAATAGGAACACAAAGAGTTCTGTATATACACGAAGATTCTGAATGGTGCTGTGTGTATAAAACAGACGCTAAAACATTTGAAGAAGCAGAAGCTGATGTATACACTAACGACTACAGGGATTTACCAAAAGAATTGATAGAAAAAAATAAAAAATTATGGCAGGAGCAGCAGCAATATTAGCAGGAGTAGCCGCAGTTGGTTCTTTAACCAGCATGGGTTTATCTTTTGCACAAGCATCAAGACAAAGAAAGGCGGCAGCAGCGGCTCAACAAAGGTCGGATGCAATGATGAGAGAGGCTAAAAGAAGACTTGAAACCAAGTTTTTTGAAGGCCTTAACGTACCTTTAGACGCTTATGAGAAGCAAAGAGAAATGAGTATTTTAGGTACACAAACAGCACTTCAAGCACTACAAGAGGGAGATCCAAGATCGTTGGCAGCTGGTGTAGGTCAAGTAGGTCAAGTAGCTTCAGCAGCAGATGAAAAAATGAGAATAGGTTTAGCTTCAGATTTGTATGAGAATAGAAAAATGAAAGCTGAAGAAAACCAAAAGGTTAATGAAGCTATAATTAGTATGAACTTAGGCCAGGCTAAACAATTCAAACAAGAAAGTCAAGACGCTAAAGAAGCAGCAAATGAAGCAATTATTGCTGGTGTGAGCGCTTTCGGTGAAGCAGCAGCTCTTGCTTCTGACGCTACTCCTTTGTTTGGTAAAGGAAAACAAAACAAACAAATTGGAGATATAGCAAGTCAATTAAAAAGCAGGGAAGCTTTTGCAAACTATGATGAAAGCCAGATTCAATCTATACTTAAAAACAAAGCAACAAGAGAACAAATAGCTAAGTACATAGAAGATCCTGTTAATAACGCAGGCTTCTTAGCAGAATTATTTCCAGATATAGACTTTTAATAATATGGCAAGAACAGCATCCGAATTTGACTTAACCCCCCAAAGAGGCGAGAACGATGAAATAAATTGGGGCAGTGTAGCATCTGGTTTCAATAAGACTATAACCGATGCCATTAACAGGCGTAAGGCTCGAAAAAAAGCTATAGCAGATTCTTATGCTGCACAAGCAGAAAAACTATCACAGATAGAAGAGTCAGACGATCCTACGGTACAAGCACAATTAGTACAGGCTTCTCAAGCTTCCATGAGAGAGTTATCAGACCGATACGATTTAGTTAAAAGCGGACTTTTGTCTCCAGAAGATTTCGCTTTGTTTCAAACAAATCAAAAGGCTGACTACAAAACAGCTTCTATGTATATGAAGGGTATGGGTAAATGGGCTGCTAATGTTGAGGAGAAAATTAAAAATAATACAGCTACAAATCAAGATATATTTTTATACGATTTTTTAACCAAGTACGGTGGCTTGGCTGGTGTAGAGCTAACTACAGGTAAGGATGGTAGATTGGTTTACAATACCAAGAAGAACATGATGACTATGGAGATGGCAAAAAAAGCTTTAGCAAAGCAGAGAGGTTTGGCTGGTAACCCTGGTGGTGGTATATCTGAAATCAGTGATGAGGATGCTAAAAAATATATGCAAGCAAATCCTGTGTATGGAGATGAGTTTAATCAAGACAGAGGTGCAACAATCGGTGTTCAGGATTTATATAAGCTGTTTAATTACAGAGGAGATCCAGGTGTAGTTGTTGATACAACAGGCGCAATAAATGAGCAAGTAAAAATATTAGGAGATTATGTTAGAACTTACTTTGATGCAGACACAGCGCAAACAATAACTACCAATGATTTTAGAAACGCCCCAGGAACAACGGACACTAAAAAAGGCGGAGCGTACAGAGAAACCTTAAAAATACTTCAAGACAAACTGGCTACATCTGATGGAGAAATAGTTCAGGTTTTAACTAATTTAGGAGGTTATCAACTTGCTTTAAGCGAACAAGATGCTAAACAAAAATATGGAGAAGATGTTGATCTGGATAAAATATTATTTGTAGAATATAATAATGGACAGGTTACATATACTAATCTGGATGGAAAGAAAGAAGTAGCTGATGGTATAATCGAAAGAGAACTGAATAAACAGTTAGATAGTTCTGTAACCAAAACTGCTCCTAATGCTGCCTACCTAAATTATCTAAAAACTTCTGGTGCAGATGCTGACAAATTAACTGCATATGTTAATGCAGTAGAAAAAATGCTTATTACCTCTGATAAAGATGAGTTTGATGCTCAAGCTCGACTACTCGTGCAAAGAGTAAATCAAGGAGGAACTTTAGGAGATATTAAGTTAAACAGAATTATAAGACAAGACAACTCATATATATTAGAATTTGAAGACGCAAACGGTCAAATCTTTAGAGAAAGACCTATTCCAATCGAAGCTGGCCAAAGCACAAAGGATATACATGAGGCTTTATTCTCTTTAATAACTCCTGGCGACATTAGTTTTGAAATTTACAAAGGAGCTTTAGACGAGTTTGGAGTAGTAGATATTTCAGTACAGGATTACCAAAGAGCAATGCCAGAGGTGGTTAAAGT
>TARA_R100001163_G_scaffold13870_1_pt1 | contig 12296 bp, 21 predicted proteins | sample TARA_R100001163 | Tara Oceans TARA_R100001163 (sample SAMEA2621285) | marine metagenome | biome: marine biome (ENVO:00000447); feature: deep chlorophyll maximum layer (ENVO:xxxxxxxx); material: "saline water (ENVO:00002010), including plankton (ENVO:xxxxxxxx)" | depth 120 m
CCCATTGCAGCTTTGCTAGCAAATGCTCCTTTAATTAAAGTAGAAACTATTTTATCAAATTCTCTTCTAGAAGTTTTATAAAGCTCCATCATTCTTTGAGGAGTTATTATTTGCAAGTATTCTAATTTTTCGTCTGGGTTGCCTTGTAAATTTTTACCAATTCTATCAAAGTCTTCAAAAATTGTTAAAATAGTATAGATTATACGCATTTCTGCAAAAACATCGGCGTTAGCAGGAAAACTAAATACTTTTACTGGATCAATACGAGTAGCTTTTAATTGCTTAGATAAAACCTCTAAATTTTTAAGGTGTCTTACTTTTAATTTTTTTGCTCCATTAGAAATCTCTGATGCTTTTTTTGATTGCAACTGTCCGGGTGCTTTTTGTAAAGCTCTAGTATTACCAATTGTTTGTTTTAAAGTTTTTGCAAATTCTGGTCTTTTGTTTAAAAAGTCTTCAACCTGATCAGGATTATCAGATAAGTATTGAATTGCATCTTCCGCACCATCAATTGCTTTTTTTGCAATATTAGCAATATTTGTTTCTTGTTCCTCAAGAGAAACATTCATCATATCTTCTACATCTGACTCAAGATTTTTTAAACCATTAGAAATTGATAATTTATTAGTATTAAGCACTCTTTGACCAAATTTTTGAACTTTAGCGTTAGCAACTTGTAAAATCTTGTTTGTTTTTTCTTGAAAACTGTCAAAATCTTCTGGATCTTTGATACTTTTAATAGCAGACATCAAATTACGCTCTGCTGCAGCTTCATCTTTCGATAAATACCTTAATATATTGTCAGCAGTTCTTTTTCGAAGCTTCTTTTCTTCTGCTGCAGCTTTTTTAGCAGCTTTTTCAGCTTCAGGGGGCAGTGGCGGAGGCTGTTCTTGATCTTGAGCGCCTAGCTGCTCATTTAACATAGACTTTGTTAAATTAACATATAATTTTATGTTTTTTTGACTTTTATCGGTCATTTTCAAGTAAAATCCTAAAAATATTGCTTTTCAACAAATAAATAGTGTTTTTAGGAGTAAAAAAACACTTTTAATTTCAACCAAGTGGAGGCGCAGACTTTGAACGTTCAAAATTAGGTTTTTTAGTGTATGGAGGTTTATTTTTTTGATTTCCAAGACCAATTAGTCTTTTTTTGCCGGCGACATGCTTAACTTTTACTTTTTTTTGAAATGGTTCTTCTTCTTGCAAGTAGTTGCTGAATTTCTTTTCAAAATTATCTTCTAGAGACATCATTCTATCATAAGAGTTTGATACAGAATCGCTTAACTTACCTAAATATCCATTTCTTCGAAGAACTTTAAAAGCAATGTTTTCTGGAGCAAATTGTCCGCCTCTTTCAAGGCCACATTTTCTAAATTTTTTAATTTTTTGCTTAACTTTCTTGCCAAACATATGAGATTCGCTATATTTTTCTTTATAATATAGTTCTTCAACTTGATCAATCATATCCATGATACGTTCAGCTTTATTTTCAACGCATTTATAATCAATATCAACAGGTTCTTTTGTTGGTTTAACAATCCATTCATTATTTAGTAGAGAATAGACGCCGGTAGAAATATGAGGTTCATTTGAATCTTGACCATAAATTTCTACTTCAAATCCACGGATTTTTATATCGTGATCTTTATTCCATAGACCACTTTTTGCTCTAAAAAATTCTCTGACTAAATCAACATCAGTATTTAACTCTTTAAAATCTATAACAATATGTAAATCAATATCAGAGTACTTTGACCAATTAAAGTTTGCTAGAGATCCAGTAAAAGTAATATCTTCGTATTCTAGATCATCTAATCCTATGTTATTTAAAAAGTCTTTAGCAATTTCAACTAATTTAACAGCAATTTCTGGTCTTATCCTATTTTCATCCATCCAAATTTCAGAGTTAAGTTCATCGTTCAACTCAAAACTACCTAAATCAATAGATCTTGAATCTTCAACAAACTCTTTCCATAGAGATGATTGTGTTTCTAGAAATTTTTTCATACTTTAAATATCTACTCGCATGCGTTTTCGTCAATTATTTCCATAAGATTATTATACATCATAAGCATATCATCTGTTAACTGATACCATTTGCCGCCTGAAGCTGCACAAAGAGGCTCCCATCCTTCAAGAGCAATCCAATTATCTTTATGTTGTGTTTGAGAAAATATATATATCTTAGTATTAGTAATTTTACCAATTAATTCAAGTAAAATATCTTGAGTAATATCTGGTATAGTATAGCTTTGAGAACCTTCATCAGTAAATAATATAATAACTCTCTTAACTTCTGCTTCTGTTCTCCAATTAATAGCAAAATTTTTCATCGGAGGTTGAGACTCAGTAACCCCTGATCCCGTAGCCCATTTCCACATTGAAATATCAATTGGTAAAAGAGCACCTCCAACAAGGTTATGTAATGAAAGATATATTGCATCCATCATCATTTCTCTAGCTCCTGTCATAGCCCAAGAATTTATATTTAATTGTGACATTGAAGATAAAAAGTCACTAAATCCGCTTAGATTATGATAAAGATTTAAATATTCTAAATTACTCCAAGCACTATCAATAGGGCCCATAATAGCTCCCCACTGTAATACCTCTTCATCACTATAGCTAGCAGCAAACTTATTAAGAGCAGACATAACAGCATATATCTCTGTGTCCATTGACCCAGACCAATCAACAATAAATAATACATCAACGGGTCCTAATTCTTCACCTGAATCTGTTTCCCCATCACAGTCATTATCTACACCGTCACATATTTCTTCTTGAGGAGTTATTTCATCTTTGCACATCCCCGGTACAAAATGATCAGGGATTCCATCAAAATAATTGCCCCAGCTTCCCTTATAACACGTCATTATTCCAGGCTTGCAAATACCAACAAATAATGTATCCGGATCAGCAGTGTAACATTGCTCATATAAATCTTCGTCAATCAATTGATTACAATTATCATCATAATTATTACACTCTTCAGGAGCAATAGCACCCTTAGTTGGGTCACAAACCTCACCAGGAACAGGAAAGTATACACAAGTTGCTACACAATCTGTTGTAACTATTTCCGAACAGTCTGCTGTGGTGCATTCACATGTTTTGTATCCTTCTCCACAGATTAGTGGAGGTTCTTTACAAGGAAACAATACTCCAACATGATCAATTGTACATTCACAATTTATACCCTCATCGATTTGTCCATCGCAGTCATTATCAAAACCATCACAAACCTCAGATATCACCGGCGGTGCAGTACAAGAGACCCAATTGCCACCTACACAATATTCAACACCATTTCCACAAGCAGTAGAACACTCTTGAATTAAGTCTTCATCCGTTCCACCGTCACAATCGTTATCTATATTATCACAAGCTTCTTCTGGAACAAATCCACATTCATCGCATGCATTACGTTGTCCCTCGTCAATATGGCCGTCACAATCATTGTCTTCATAATCACATATTTCTTCGGAACATAAAGACACACAGTCTGTGTATTTAATTTTACCTTTGTCACAAATCTTTTTTTGAGTTCCGGGATATCCATCATCAGTTGTACAATCAACATCTCCTAAATCAGGTATCGAAGGATCACACTCAAAAACCTCAAAACATTCGCTAATAGAGACTATTTCTTCTGGATCTTTGCAGGTATCTATTGTAACTTGCATTTGCCAAACTTCATCTAACGGCGGACAGAAATAAAATTCCATCTTATAACATCTGTTTTCATAATTATTTTTTGCTAAAACCGATAACTGTCCCGGGCTTAATGTATTAACTAAAGATGCATCGTGGAAAACCAAAGGACTTTCTTTTTTTTCTTCTGTACAAGAAATTAAAATTAAACTGGCTAATAAAAACAATATTTTTTTCATGGTTCTCCTTCGAAAGGATCATAAGTATCCATATTCCATAAAGAATTCCAATACTCTTGTTCTTCTTCCTCTCTTTGTCGCTCACGTTTTTCTTCCGCTTCTCTTTCTTTTTTTCTTATTTCTTTTAGTTTTTCATCAAATCTTTTTTGTGCCACATGTTTTTCCCACGCATCAACAAGGCTTCTTCCACACTCGACCATACTATTTTTATTTTCAACTGTATGTTTTAAATCTCCCCGAATTGGAAAATAGTTATGCATGCAATTCCATTTTCCATAAGTATCACAAATAAGAATACCTATAACTGTTACTTCTCCGTCCTCAGCAGTAACAGAAACTTCAACTTGGTTTGTGTGAATGTCGCGATAAGAAGTTTTCATATTTTAATCTCTAAACCCATCATTTACATGTTTACAATCAAGGCATCTAAACATTGGCGATGGAAGATACATTTCTTCTCCTGTCGGAGACGAAAAAGCAGATAGTTTTTTAATCTCATAAATTTGTTCAAAACTTGTTGAACCACAATTATCACAAGCAACCTCTTCTGCATCATTTAAATTAACACGCATATTTAAGTCATTCATTTTAAAACCTAAAGTTATTTTTAATTTCTTTTTCCTCTATATTGCGAAGCTGGTTAGAACTTAAATTATTTCCATCAATCACAATTCTTTTAATTTCAGGGATTGATACGGATCGTTTATTATTAAAAACGTTTTCTTTCATCAATTCATAAGAGGGGTGACCTGGATAAATTACTAACACTTCTACACTAGAGTTAATTTTACTCTTGTATAAGATTACATTTTCTTTATGCATTTTACTCTCTTTTGTGTGCGTCTGCGTGTTTTGGATCTCTAAGAGTGCTTCTTACGTGCTTATCATAATCTTTCTTAAGTTGATCCATATTACTCGGTTGATACCGAGCATCAAGCTTTGCTTGAGCTACAAGCTTTTTCATTTTAGATGGGGCAGGATAATCATCTTCCTCAAGATAAAGATGTAAATCATCTGCATACTGGGCTTTAGGCTCTTCCGGAGGAAGATCTCGCCGCTTTACTTGGCTAGTAGTCTTGCCAGGAACTCTTTCATCCTCGTAACCGGGAGTATCCGCAAATCTTTCGAAGTCATCGGGAGTCTCTTCTTCTAAACTGTAGCTTCTAGACTTCTTCATCATCGGCTTACCTTGCTCCTTACTTGCTAGATCTTTATATCCGCTTACTTTTACGTCCTTAGCGGCACTTCTAGCAGAAGAAGGCATGGTTTGTAGGGCAGCAAGCGCGGCTTCGTCATCGGCCGATCTGGTAGGGCTTTTCTTTTTCTTAAGTAAGTCGAGTATTCCCTCATCTTGAAGTTGAGATTCTTTTAGTAGAACCTCTAACTCTTCTAAAACTATATTTTGTATTTGTTTTTTTGTAATTTTCATGTTAAGATGCTCCTTCTTTTTGATCTTTCCATAAAGAATGAATTAAATTAATTACTGGATACGTTCCATGTCCGTCGAGTATTAATACTCTTGCTGCTTCTTTAGCTAGTGGGTGTTGTAAGTTTTGTAATTCTCTTACTCCCTCTTTAATCCATGGTCCGGGATCATCTCCAGAATTATGAATTTCTCGCGCTTGACCTATTAGCCATTTGGTAAAACGTTTTAAATTGCGCGGCATATGAGGCGCGGATTTTTCTAATTGTTGTAACATAACATCATCAAAATCTTCTTCTAATAAGACTTCTAGTTCTTCTAAGACCATATTTTGTATTTGTTTTTTTGTGATATTCATCATTTTATCCTTTGTTTCTGTCGACATACCATACGACAGGCTTAAACTGTATTAGTTGCTTGAAGAAATCTTCGATGACATTCTTATCTTCTATATAGTAATTACCATCGTTTGCAAGAATTATCTTAGTATTAGCAGAAATATTATCAGGTTGTTTTTTACCAACCTTCTCCCATATGTCTTCATCATCGTAATATTGAACATGACCAACTGGTAATAAGTTTGTATTTCTTTCAGAGGAACTGGGAGTTATGATCACATCCCACCCCATATTGTCAGCGGGGTTAATTAACTTCGGATATTCACCATAATCAAATGGAAGAACAGTCTTAATCAGCCCGCCGAATTTTTTTGTATTCCCCGAAGGGGTATCGACGAAAATTTCTTGATTTGGAGAACGCGTAATTATATCAATTAATTCTTCACGGGAATTCACAACAGACTCCGAAAGAAATTTTTTCCATTTTTGAAAAAGATTTTTATTTTTACGCATACGATATACCTGCCGGTGATGATCCAACAACCCACCATGCAGAATTTGTCCATATTAAATTTACAAATGTGGCAGGATAAGAAAAAGTAATGGTTCCTTGGGAAGTATTTTGCCATGACGCGCTTGAAACGGTAACGATTAGCGGTCTAAGATATCCAGTAACTAAAAGTTTCTTAACTTGACCGTCATTTGTTCCATTAGGAAGAGTAACACGTAAAGTTCCTCCGGAAGAATTTAATATTGATAAAGGAAGATACACACTTAAGTTATCTCCATCATCTCCCGGTCCAGATTTTGTCTCAAGACTGTAGGTTAGGCCCTTAAGAATGACTTCATCGTCACCAGTACCTAAAATTATGTCTCCGTCTACCTCTAAAGACCCTGTAATTTGAGCGTCGGCTCCATATTGTGTTGGCATTATTTAAAAACTCTCTCTTTTGCTGTTTTGAATAGATCTTTTAAGAAACTTTTTTTAAGTCTAAGCAATCTATCAAATTTTACCTTATTTCGGGCGTCCGTGTAAAGGGTTGTTGGCTTTTTTACCTCTCCATCGATCAATTGATCCTGAAAATCGTAAAATTTTGCTCTTGGAACGGCCGCGCTGGCCGCCTCAACGTTTGCCGCGAGCGCCAACACGGCCAAAATTGTAAAAACGACGAAAAAAGCAGAAATTTCTGCCATCCGATCTCTTAGATATGATCTAATACGTGAAATCATACCTATAACTATCTAAAATTAACTCCAAAAACGTTTTAAACGAAAATTTTTCTCATTTTTTTAGCAATAATAAAAAAGTTCATCAAAATTCTTCGAATTTCTCCTCACTTTTTACTAATTTTGCCTCTCATTTCGTCAATAGCTTCGAAAGTCTTCTCTAGGATTTGCATGCCGAGTGCCTGCTTGTTGGTTTTTTCGACTAATTTAGCAATATTCTCCAAAGCATCGCCTAATTCTTCAATATTTTTATGAATTTTTTCGATTACTTTGTCTAAAATTTGAAAATCGTCGTTATTTCCACCTCTAAGATCAACAAAACCTTCCGTACTAATCTTAGAGGGCGCGTAGGGTGTCGGTGCTGTGGCAGAAGCTCCAGCATTTTTCACGCTAACGTCCGATAAATCATTTTGGGGATGGGGAGGTTGATTTTCGGACGGGAGAGTCTTTGCTCTTTGTAAATTTTTTGCGTTTGTTATTTGCGAACTTTCAGTTCCAACAGCACCGACGGGGGTAATTGACATATAAAACCTTGTTTATGCTTATAACTATACAATATTTTTACAAAATGATTATTTTTTATAACTTTTACCTAAAATTAGATCTTTTAACGCATCTTCGCCACTTATTTGCACTCTAGAAATCAATTCTAAAGTCTCAGACGGAAAATAAAAATAATTTGCGTAAGGCCACCAGTGTATTTTGTACAGTGTATCCCCTTGAAATTCATCGATAGAAACAATAATACCAATTCTGCACTGGCGTGCAGTGTGTTTTTTAAGCCTATTGTGTTCTTTGCTTGGTCTAACCAAATCTCCAATTTTAAATTCCATGCTTATAATTAGTAGTAGGGGAGACATTAGTCGCATGGCGCAAGAAATTCAAATCGGAGATTTAGTAGAAACCATATACTACTCAAGATGTGGAATAATACTACAAGTTGAGCCCGAAGGCACAAACATATACTTACCCGAATGCCATGCTTTGGTAGCCTTTGTCGATGGACTAACTTATTGGAAGTTGTGCAGCGACTTGTGCGTTATCTCAAAAGGCTAATATATACTACTATGGGGAACAATAAATTACGCATAGGAGATCTAGTGAGCTTAACACACAAATCAGAATACGGTTTAGTTATAGACATAGTAGAAATATACGCTAGAGAACTTCCAAGTTGCCATATACTCGTTGCTTTTTTAAGTGGAGTAACATATTGGCGCCTCTGTGAGGACGTGGAGGTTATATCATATGTCGAGACCTAGGCACTGGCCTTATAACGAAGGCGACCTAGTGCGCTGGATTTGGGATAACCCAGCCGGAACTCCGCCCGGGGTCGTACTGAGTGTGTCACATATCAATAGTCGCCCTATGGTGGAGGTCTGGTGGGTGGATTCTGGCAAAGTAACTACTTTGCATGAAGAAGATCTAGTCTTAGTATCCCCTTCTAACTTAACTGATTAGCTAGTTGTCCGCGAATTACGCTCTTCTTGTACAGTCTTACGAAGATCTTTACACGTGTTTGCAACGTTTTGCAATGCCTTACGCAGGCGACCACCCGCGGCGTTGTTGCCGTTTGTGTGCTTCTCAGCCTCATCTAACGCCTCTGTAAGCGTTGTAATCATATTCTCTACTGTAGTAGTTGTTGTGCAACTCATAACCATTCTCCTTTTCAATCTTTTTTAATGGCTTTATCTGTAGGCAATCCACGAATTAACGTACTCTCGCCCACTTTCGCTTCTAACTGGTCTAACAAGTAGGCCCAGTTCTCAATGTCGGACTCTGAAATTTCATCTAACATCATCCACAATGACTCTTTCTCATCTTTTAGGCTTTTATTTTGCTCTCGCAACTGTTTTACCTCTTTGATAAGCTCGTTTTTGTTTAAATCCTCTAGCTTTTTCTTTACCAAGCTGTTTAATTTCTCTTCTTTACTCATTCTTAACCCTCTACTAATCTCGCGCTTGCCAAGATTTAGGCGGTCCTGATATAGATGCGTTGTTTAGCTTAGCAATCTTTGTTCTCGCGTCGCCTAGTAGGCCTTCTAACTGTACAATTCTTTCTCTCTGCGCTTGTATCTCGTCTGCTAACGCTATTATTGCATTGTACGCGGCCTCTGCTAGTGGGTGATTTTGCATATTTGCTTATATTACGTTGTTTTAGCTAGCTTGTTAAGTCTGGAAAATTTTTTTCGTCGATTTTTTCCCGTTTTTTGTTCCTTAATTAACCCTTCTCGTGCCCACGGCGTCCATTGCTAGCGCCTTAATCGTGCCAATTCGCGAGCGTAGCTTGTCGATATCTTCCTTTTGACCCTCGACCAAGCTTATGAGCTTAGCTACCTCCCCTTCTAATTGAGCTATGCGCAACGTAAGCGCGTCTCTATCGCACTCTTCGCATCCACTGCTTATCTTGTATTCATTTGACATAACCTGTCCCCCATACGAGTAACTATGCCTGCTTATTTTAAAACCACCTTAAATCTAGATTTTTTTCCGGCCGCTATCACACGGCGATCTAGACCCAAGCTGGCCTATAGCACTATATTGCACTCGACTTCCGGGTAGGGGGGTAGGGGGTACCCCCCCCTTAGCTAGCATAGAATATTATGCTCGCTTGCTAAAAAATCAAGGCTTCTTGCTGCTTTTCTTGCTCTCTTCTTGCTTTAGCTTGACATAAGGCAGGCCATTCTTCCACATAACTATCACGTCACCATCTAAGTAAGCTTGTAAGCAGTCCTCTACTTGCTGAGCCATTTCATAGTAGTGTTTCTTTTTATAATCCTCAGCCAAACTCTTTAGCTTCAACACTGTGAAGTCTAGCAGATTATTATTATTGTCCTCGCCCATGTTTGTAATTAGGCGGCAAGACCGCAATTCTTGAAGAATTCTGCACACTTAGCGGTGAGGGCCTTCTCAATCTGGCCAACGCGCTGCTTGGAAACACCAATGATTTCAGCAAGTTCCTGCTGACCGGTGGGCTCGTTGCCCAAATAATCAGCGAGGTTACGGGAGCGGAAAATATCCAGGTCACGGGGGGAAAGAGTATCACAGAACTGTGACAAGGCCACGACAATAGCCTCGGACTTGCGGGTGCGGTCCATCTTTACATCTTGCGGCAAGCTACGCGCGGCAAGAGTGTCACAGAAAGTGGACTTGCCATCCTCGCCGTGAACCGGAGCGGACATGCTCTTGGAAGGGGAAAGAAGGGCAAGCGCAGTACGCGCGTCCTCTTGCGTGCAAGAAAGAACTCGCATCACATTGTCAACAGTAAGCTCAATGCCTTGACGGTTAAGCTTTTGAATCTTGCCATAAAGCGCGCGCTTCACGCGGGTATCGCCAGACACAGCGGTCTGAGCGCGGACAAAAGCTTGCACATCGGCTAGCATGCGCTGGCGGCAATGGGTGGAGAACGCTGCTCCGGCTTGCGCGTCGTAAGTGCGGATGCACTCAAGAATGGAGCCGAGAGCGACAGACACGAGATCATCGTGGTCAATGCCGTTGCGGGTGTTCTTGCGGGCAATGTTGATTGCGAGCCGAAGGTTAGACTCAACGAGAGCCGTACGGCTAGCCTTACAGCCGCCGTTAGCCTGAGCGACGATGGCGCGCTGCTCTTTGGAGGAAAGGATGGTCACGTTCTTTGCGAGGTCTGCGTAATTCAATGTAAGCTCCAAGGGGTTGTTTTTTCTTACCCCTATATATATTGCAATGTGCGTGCCAACTTTGGCTTTTTGGCAATTAATTTGGTTTCTTGAATGATTACGCTGAGTTAGGAGCTTGTTGTGTCTCTTCACTCTCGCGCTGATTGGGGTCTTTCGTCCCCTAGTGGGGTCTATTGTACCCACTTGCTGGGGTCTGTTGACCCCACCTCTTTTAGTTCTATCATCACCTAGAGGAAACTTAATTAACTCCCTGTAATCATTGAACTTTATTTTTCAGCCTTTTGAGGCTAGCTGGGGTCATTTGTCCCTAGCTGGGTGGGGTCTGCTGTCCCCACTAACTCCGCTGACGCATGGGAAGGACCGTGTAGCCGACCTGTGCGCTAGCAGCGAGGTAAGCTCTCGTCTGGCCATTCCGGCCATTGAATAGCTCAGGGCGGGAGTCGAGCGGACGCTCACCCTTGAACCGGCCCAGCATATACACACCGTTGACGTGTGCGATGGCCAGGGTTGACCCGTCGGGGAGGCTAATCTTGCGCTCCACAGTGGGCTGAGAGGGTCGGCGGTCAAGTCGTTGACCGAAGCTTGCTCGGTTGTGCTTGGTTCGTCGGGGGTTGGTTTTGCACTTGGCTGCCATTGGGCTAGCTCCTTGATTGGGGGGTGAATGCTCACGGCATGTTATGGTAAGCTTCGTTGCCTACACTAGAACTATAAGCACGGGTGACGTCGAGTAAAGCAAGTAATTGACAAAGTGACATAGCCTATGTATTAAGTGCCAATGGCATATAGCAGGCTTATTCCCTTGTTCTCTATTACTTCTCTATCTCCCCGTATATAATAACCTTTTCTTTTCTTCCACCATCGCCCACAAAATACCACTGCCAACCACAATATTCTGGTCTTGGGTAGAATCGTAAGCTAACCGCGTAAAATTAAAAAGGAATATCGTCGTCCCACTCTGATTCAACAATCCAGGCTGGTATCTGGTTTTGTAGCAGGCTGGTCATTGCCTTATAGGCATATTCGTATTGTAAATAAACAAGCTTGCTTCCCTTTCTTCTGATTAAAGGATTAACCTTGTTTACTTTGTCTTCTTCTGAGACATGATATCTTACTTCATATTGTTTCACTCTTCTCCCTTCATATTGTTAACGAAACCGATAGGTGCTTTTGTTGTCACCTTATCGTTTAGAAGTTCTTTCACTTCTTTATCTGTCATCCTCGCGAGAGTTTCCTGTTCAGCACGCACTTGGGTGAACGTTGTAATCGCTTGGGTGACTGCCACGCTTGCGGCATATGCAAATTGTAAAAGCTTCATAATATTCTCTCTTCTCGGCTTTCTTCTACTCGCCCACATACGTACACACGGGGGTGCAAAAAATTACGTACGCGGGCGAGCAAAAAATTCTAGCTCTCCCCTCGTCCAAGGTCTTCGCAGACAGCGGTGAGCATGTCGCGAAGGTGGACCAAATCGTTCACCTCAACATCCACCAGCTTGACCTGAGGCTTGCCGTTGCGGCCCGAAGTGTGAACCTCAAGAGAACACAGCGGAACACCGTTGTTGATAGTGCGGGTGTGTACTCGGGCGAGAACATCCTCCTGACAACCCGTGCTCGGGGTCACAGTGTACATGCTCTCAACGGTGGTGGTAGTCTCTGAATCTTTCTTGAACATTGTCGTCTCCTATCTCTTGCGACAATATAACTATAAGCACCCTCCTCTCATAGTAAAGGGTGATAGTTAATTTATTTCTGTTTCTTCTT
>TARA_R100001163_G_C5068360_1_pt1 | contig 12292 bp, 9 predicted proteins | sample TARA_R100001163 | Tara Oceans TARA_R100001163 (sample SAMEA2621285) | marine metagenome | biome: marine biome (ENVO:00000447); feature: deep chlorophyll maximum layer (ENVO:xxxxxxxx); material: "saline water (ENVO:00002010), including plankton (ENVO:xxxxxxxx)" | depth 120 m
AGAGATAGATCCAGAGATAGATCCAGAGATAGATCCAGAGATAGATCAAGAGATAGATCAAGAGATAGAAGAGATAGATCCAGAGATAGAAGAGATAGATCAAGAGATAAGTCCAAGGAAAAGTCAAGAAAAAGATCTGAGAGATTAGAAACTGATTCGGAGCGTAGAAGACGAAGACCAGAAAGTGACAGACGTGAAGAGGAGGAGAGATTTCGTGTTAGAGATTCCAGAAGACGTGAGGATGAGAGAGAGAGAGATTCCAGAAGAGATTCGAGAAGACGTGAGGATGAAAAAGAAAGAGATTCTAATAAGGAATCAAGAAAGAAGAGAAAGCCTACAAACAAACGTGTTGATGTAGAATCTTTAAAGCAAAAACATCGGATATATCCTGGATTTGAGAAAAAAAGTGAATATTAAGGATTTAATTAATTTAGATAACATATCTAGAATAATAGATAAAATAGAAGATAGAGTTAGTAAATTAGAAAATACTTTTAGTATTAAATAATTGTTTATTTAGGAATGTGTAATTTTAGAAATTTTCTAGTTAAATTATATTTAATTAGAAATCGGATTTTTCTCGGTTAAAATTTTTTTTTGATTTTTATGTAAAAAATGCTCTTAGGTATTTCGATATATAGTATAATTTTTTTTTCGATGTTAGTATTATAATACAGACGAATATGGAGAATACTCTTTTACGTATTGGAATTCTTGTTCTTATTGCATTTATTCTCTTTAATGTACTTAAACAATCTAACATGCTCGGGAAGAACGTTGCTGACTTAATCCCAGGTGTAGGAGGGTTGCTCGGAGACGAGGAAAGTAGTAATGGCGAAAACGATCAGCTTGAGATGATTGCTGAACGTGCTCGTACTACTGGTGGACCTAGCTACGATCTTGAGGCCGGTGTTCGCCCACACGAAAAAGATAGCTCCCAACTTTACGATTATAATTATCAGGTACTTCCTTACCCACAAATCGCTACCAGCCCACAAGATAGCTACTTCTACTCAGGTGGTGTTTGCGAAAGTTCCGATCCAGGTTGCTACTCAGGTTCAACACTCCAAGCTCCCGATCTTCTTCCAGGTGATCACGGTGCCAACTCTTGGGAAGAGACCTCACCAGAATCGCAAGGTCACATTACTGATCAAAACTTCCTTGAATCCGGACATCACTATGGTATTAACACTGTTGGTCAATCACTCAAGAACGCCAACCAGCAACTCAGAAGCGACCCACCTATTCCAAAGGTAAACATCGGTCCGTTTAGGCAGAGTACCATTGATCCCGATACAAACCGCAAAGCATTCGAAATTGAGTCATAGTCACTCTCCCATAAAAAAAGTCAACTCAAAAAATTTTTTAAGTTGACTTAAAAAATTTTTTAATTTAGGGATATTTTTTGATCTTTAATTTTATAAAAAAAAAACATCATTAAAAAATGCCTCACTATTGTACAGACAAGGATTGTCCATTTAAAAATATAGGAAGAAAGAGAGCTAATTATGCTCTATCTGGAGAAAAAGCTAAATATTGTAAAAAATGCAGTTTAAAATATGAGAATATGATAAATGTAAACGTTGGAAACAGAACATGTATTTATGTTGATCCAAATACAAAAGTTAGGTGTACAACTCAACCTACATTTAATATTCCTGGAAAACCTCCTAAATATTGTAATAATCATAGAGATAAAAAAACAATGATAAATACATTAAACAGAAAATGTATTAAATGCAAAAAAGCTTTAGCATATTATAATCATGAAAATAAAAAAATTGCTGAATATTGTTATGATTGTAAAGATAATAATATGATAAATGTAAAAAATTATACATGTCATAAATGCACAAAAAATGCTGGATATTGTAACTCTACTAAAACTGTTTGGGCTTGTGGAAAACATAAAGGTGACTTTAAAAAACCAAATGCTATTCATTGTGAAGATGGATGTGGAAAAGAAGCAGGATTTAACTTTTTAGGAGAAAAGAAACCTAGATTTTGTTCTAAACACAAAGACCCAAACATGATAGATGTTATTAGACCCATGTGTAAAGATGATTCATGTTTTCATCAAGCTACATTCGGATATAAAAAAGATAAAAAACGTTTATACTGTAGTCTTCATTTTAAAGATGATATGGAATGTCTTGTTAATCGAAAAAAATGTTTAGATTGTGGAGAAAAACAACCCAATTTTAATTGGAGATGGGAATCATCACCCATTTATTGTGGTGATTGTAAACTAGATGACATGGTTAATATTTGCACTAAAAAATGTGCTAAATGCGAAATAACGGCAAACTTCAATTATGAAGGATTTATAACACCCAAATATTGTAAAAAACACATTGAAGATGGAATGATCTGTGTAACCAAAAGATCATGTAGATTTTCTGGATGTTCAACAAGACCTAGTTTTAATTTTCAAGGTCAAGTCACTCCACTTTTTTGCGATGAACACAAAAAACCAAATATGATTAATGTAAAACGTGATTTATGTATATCATGCAAAAAAACATCAGCTCATTTTAATTTTCCTGGAGAACCTAAAAGATATTGCGGACCATGCTCAACCGATGGAATGATAAACCTCAAATCTAGAAAATGTCAACACGAAAAATGTGATGGAATTAAACATGCTATCTACAATTTTCCAAATGAAACTATAGGAAAATTTTGTTTACAACATAAAACAAATGATATGATTAATATCACATCTTTTAGATGTGATGATCCTAAATGTAGCCAACTAGGTAAAACTGCAACTACAGCTTTATATGGATATCCTGGAGGAGAAAGTACAAAATGCAATTTACATAAACTTTCTGGTATGATTATTTTCCCCAGAAACAAATGTTTAAACAATGATTGTGATGAATATGCTATTTTTGCACTAAACTCATCACGAGCACAATATTGTGAAGAACATGCACCATCAAATTACTCATGTGTTATAAGTCAACCATGCAATGGATGTAATTTTATAGAGATTATAGATGAAGAAGGATTCTGCTCAGCATGTCATCCAGATAAATTCAAAACAGCTAGATTAGCTAAACAACGTCAAGTTGTTGCATGGCTAAATGCTAATGGATTCAATGATTATAAATCTATTGATACCGTTCCAGACGAAATAATGGAATGTCGTGAAGGTCAAAAATATACATATAGACCCGATATATTCTATGACTGTGGTACTCATTATGTTATCGTTGAAGTAGATGAAAAACAACATAGCGACGATACCTATAAAAGATGTGATATACCAAGAATGATTAATATTCAACAAAGTTTAGCGTTACCTACGATATTTATAAGATATAATCCTGATTCATTTAAAATTGATAATAAAATTATTAATGTTTCCAATGCTAATAGGATGCAAAAATTAGGAGAATGGATATCACATACTAAGAATAATATTACTACTGACCCATTAACTGTAGTTTATCTTTTTTATGACGGGTATAACGCATCAAATACATATCTTAAAGATATTGATATCATGTCATACATACAAAAACCTAAAAGAAAACTAAACTTTAAAATGAAATATTTGAAAAAAAACAACCAAAAACTTAATTTCAAACAAAATTATAAATCAAAGGCATTTGAGATTGAGGCATAAATTAGTTTGTTATCTGCTACATAATATTTTTAGATTAAGTCGATCTATTTTTAGATCGACTTTAGAAAAGAAAGAATTTTGATAATTAATTATATCAAAATAATTAATCAATTTATATTATAATGCTATGAGCTTCAATATAGATGATATCATACAATCACGTGTAGACGAAATTTTACAAAAAGATAACTCAGAATCAGAAGACTCACAAACATTTGATATCTTTGATAATAATGATGATGATGATGATGATGATAAAGAAAATGAATATCATAATAACAATGCTGATACTGATGATAATGATAATGATGATGATAATGATGATATAGCTAATAATTATAATAATTCAGATTATAATGAAATAAGTAATAAAGTAATAAATAAACCAGATGCAGTTCCAAATATTATTGAGAATAATCCAGTTGAAAAAGTAAATATAGCAAACAATAAAGATTTATCTATTTCAGCTTTAGACTTTGAAAAATTAATAAATTTAAATAAAGAACAAGCTGATCGTATTTCTAGATTAGAGAACCATCAATTAGTCTTAAAATCAGAGATAGATCACATGAAGAGTAAAAGACATACTTTCGAATATAGAGATAAACTTGCTGATTCAACTTGTGAATCCGATGATGAAGACTCCATAGAATCCAAAAATTCTACATTTAATTACATACCATCTATCGTAAAAAGAAAAAAAGCTATTATTCCAACCTTCTGCGGACGGACCATACAAAATTATCGCAGATATATTGAAGATAAATGCCAAGATCCTGGATGTATTAGGTGTCACTTAGATAATCTTGTTGGAGCTAGTTACCAGATAGAAAAATTACAAGCAGTTAGACAAGCTCTAGTTAAATTGATGGATAAAAAATCAGAACCTCGGCAAAATTGTAGCGGAGATTCTACTAACTATTTTATATACGGATTATTCAATAAGTAATTATTATTCAATAAGTAATTATTATTGAATAAATTATTATTTTATTTTCTGATTATTTTATTTGATTATTTATTTGATTATTTAATATAGTAATTTATATGAATGCATTTGATAATTTATTAATTATTAAAAAGATATTGCATTATGTCCCTAGAAAATTAGATTTAGTCTTAATAAATAAATCATTTTGTAATTATATTTGTAATAATGTGGAAGTTGAATTTGATATGTGTAAATTTATTATTTGGTTAATGATCAGTAAAAAATACAAACCATTAGATATCTATATGTCATTCTTAGTAACAAATTATATACCTTCATCAATCTTGAGAGATCCAAAAAACATCCTAAAATTTCTTAGAATAGAAATGTATAAACGTCTTAGAGTAGTTATAATTCTAAATTCTTTTAGAACTACACCAATTGTTGAACTTTATAGGAGTTTATTTGATTATATTCTACATGATTATAAAAATATGATTTCACTATGTTTCCCATATATTTATAGTTTATCTATTATAGATAAATCTGCGGCAATAAATAAAAAACTTATTAATTTAGATCTATCAAAATTAACCACTTTAAAACAAATTAGAATTGATGGAGAAATAAAATTAAGTATAACTTTACCAGATAATATAGAATTACTATCATTAAAATGTAATTTGCTTGATATCAATATAATACAAAATAAACATAACATCAAATATTTAAATTTAAATTTATTTTATAGCATATATCAATCAATGACACAAAACAAAATAGATATAATTAAAAATAAAATTATTGAAATATTAATTAATAAAATAGAAGTTTTAGGAGTTGAGAGAAATACATTTCAATACTGTTTTGATAATTTAAATTTAATACATCATAATAATCTTAAATTAATCTATTTAGATACTGAGTCTAAATCAAAAATCATTAATAACAATAATAATGTGCTATTTGAGGAATATAAATTCCCACTATATCCATTCTCAGTAACTTATTATGGTAGTAATCATGATATAATTTATTTGATTAGATAGATTATCATATCATTAATTTGATTATATATAAATAGATTATTTTAATCTTTTTATCTTTTTATCATTCTTTTTATCATTCTTTTTATCTTTTTATCTTTTTATCTTTTTATGTTTTTATCATTCTTTTTATCTTTTTTAATAATCCAAATAGCAAAATAAGCTATTTTACATACTATATAATCAAATATAAAACAACATACAGTCTTACAAAAATTACAATCAGATAAGTCGGAATTTCCTTCATTTGACAATTGTAAACCATCTGAATTAGACATCGATAAAAATATATCATCATCTAAATCATTTATATGAGCCACATTTTTATTATTATCATTACTCATTTATATATACTATATAAATGAAATATATTTAACTTAACTTTAATCTAAACTATCTAAGTCTTCTTTATTGTTTGATTCATTGTTGTTTGATTCTTGATTTTGGTTTAAATTTTGTTGCATTTGAGAAAATGCTTGTTGTAACTCTGGAGGTAATTGCATCTGTTCTCCATCAGGATTTACATTAAGTTGTCCCAATAATTGTTGCATCATGTCTGCTGGGTTCTGGATTGGAGCTTGGCCATTAGAATTACTACTAGCATTAGCTTGAGATAAAATATCAGATAATGATGGACCATCTGATCCAGGCATATTAGGATTATTGTTCTGTTGCATTTGGCTTGCAAGTTTTTCAATATCAAAATTCTTTAGCATTTTATTAATTTGAGCACCGCCTGGCATAGCACTTACATTCTTTCCAAGGTTCTTCTTTAGATTTTCTGCAGACTTCATTAAGTCTTGCTCTGTGATTCCTTTCTCTTGCATCTTCTTTTGTACACGCTCTGCCATCGTTTGCATCATATTAGCCATCTGTGGATTAGATGATATATTTTGTAGAGCTGCTAATGGATTTTGACCAGGTTGCAATTGTACTCCACTTAACATCTCTCCAAATGTTTCTTCCAGATTAAACTCATCCTTTAGATCATTCACCAAATCCATTAAGGTATCATCATCTCCGAATAATGAGTTAAAGTCTCCACTACCAGCAGGTGCATCTCCAAAGGCATCTGGATTCTCTTCAGCTTCACGTGCAATCTCTTGTTCCATTTTAATAGATTCGACAATCTCATTAACTTTGTCTTTGTTCTTACCTAAAGCAAGACTTGCCTGAATATAAAGGAATTCTAGATAACGAAAGATAATACGTTTTTGTGCATTTGTCAGATTACGATATTTCCAGATGCGACGAAAATCAAATCCAGGAAAAAATTGAAGTGGCTTACTTTTAGCATTACCAAATTCAGGAGTAAATATAAATTCATCACGTCTAGAAATTTCATCAATATAAGGAGAAACATTTCTTAGTATTTCAGTCATTAACTCTACAGCATCCGTTTTTCTACGTCTTTGAATCAAAAAATAATTCAAATCTTTTGTATCCCGCTGATTTGACTTTGTTACATCCTTTAGGAAACTCCAAAGTGATTTTACATAGCCGTCAAACTTTTCCTGATTTTTAGCTCTAATCATTTTAAAAGAACTTATATATTTTCTTAAATGAGAATTCTCTTTAAATAAACCACGCATTTACCTATTGCAAAAAAAATCTTTAGAAATAATATAGAATAAATATGGATACCGTTACCCAATATTTGCAAAACCCATACGTATCTGCAACCCTCACAATCTTCCTCGTCCTTTACGGCGCACTTGCCCGTCCAGACCTTCCAGATTTTGTCATGGATCTTTTCGATAATGCACTCTTCCGTATGCTTGTCCTCTTCCTTATCGCATACACCGCATCAACCAATCTTCAAGTTGCAATGCTCGTTGCCGTCGGATTCACACTTACCATGAACCTTCTCTCAGAGAGAAAAATGGCTGAGGGATTTATGGCATACCAGTAAATTTATAGTTATTATTAGTTATTATTAATCCAAAGTAATTATTAATTATCATAGTACATTAAATATTTAATGTACTAATTAAAATATATAATATCTAATATATAATATATAATATATAATATCTAATATATAATATCTAATATATAATATATAATATATAATATATAATATATAATATCTAATATCTAATATCTAATAATTAATTGTTTATTCTCTTATAGGGACAAACAATTAGATTTTTTTGTTTATGTCACAATCATTGGTTTCAGCTTTTATTCCTGCTTCTTGTGCAGGAAATATTTTATTGATGATAGTTGAATTCGTATATAAAATTCAATCAAGATTTACATAAATTTAAATATAAATAAGAGAATTCACCTTTTAGGTGATAAAATATTTTTTGATTTTATTTAATATTTTAATAGATTTTATTGAATATCAATAGTCAGTGAAAATGGAGAATGTCAGTAGCGATGAAGTTTTGAATCATGACAATGATGATTTGACTGATTATTCCTCTCTTTTTAGTGATAATCGATATTATTATGAGTTATTTTTAAGATTTTTATGTAGTAGACGTAAATTAAAGGAAATTTGCCATTTAATTTTCTATGAAGAGAATGATTATTATGAAATGTTACATAAACATAGCAGAAGAGAAAGAACTCCTGAAGTTATCAATCAATTTGTTGAAAATGAAATGAAAAAATATGATAATAAGAGGTGTTTATTAGATACTTTTCATTATCCAGTAAATGATAATTTGGATATGATTAAGAAAAATCTACTTACCTATTCAAATAAAAATAATCTAAAAGTGCCAAAAAGATTATTAGATTTAATAGTAGTCAGTTCTCTGATAGATATATATTTTGAAATTGGTAGTGTGATTTCATATGAAATATATATGAAAGAAGGTGAATGGAGTCATAAATTAAGAAATTTTTTAACCAACGGCGAAGAAAGAGATATAAATCTAGAAGATAGAAATAAATTATATACTATTTTGATACATAATATGAATACTGAATCATTTCCCAATGAATCTGTGAGGAAAATTCTATTTTATCTATTCGAAAATAAAGATATTCAGGAATATCTTCCCGGACCAATTAAAGTTGATTTAAGTGAAGCACTTAAAATACTAGCAGATAATGGAATTAATGTTGATGGAATTAATTTTGTTTAATAATACAAAATTCACCTTTTTGTTGACAAAAATATATAATTATTTTTTTGATTTTATTGAATATTAATAGTCATTTTTGGACAACAACAAACTTGAAAATCTCTCGCAATATACAATAACTCAGATTTCAGCATTGTTAATTACTTTGTAATTGTCAATTACAAAGTAATAAAAATAAAAATTAACTATAATTCTTCGATTTAAATATTTAGAAAACAATATTTTGACTAGGCTTTTCAACATTAGTTTCTGGCTCTGATGGTCCTTCATTGATACGAACACGATTGAAATTCGGAACAAGAAAGCCGTCAACAAGAGTACTGCTGAAAATACCATAACACATTTTGTACTTAATTGGTGGACTTAAATGTTCATCTTTAAAATTAACTGTAGCACCTTCCTTAAAGTCTGTGATAATCATGAAATCTCCTCTTGATGTATAACACAGACTATAGAAATCAGTGAACCAACCCTTAATCATATCATGACCGCTTCCACATTGATCAACACGATAAAAATTCTTCCAAATTTCTCCATTCATTTGTGCAATCTTAGCGAAATGTGTCTTTACACTATTCAAATAATTAACCATCTTTTTCACATCATTATTAGATGTGTCAAGATGTGAAAAAAGATTAATTAGTCCTTGAGTATGTTCAACAAGCTTCAACCAATCCTTTGGCATTCCAAGTACACGTATCTTTGAAACACCACACTTTGCAATAGCATAGCTGTAATAGGCTTCCATAGCATCACAAAACGATGCTGCAATAGCCTCTTTAGACTTATGAGTAGAGGTGGAACATGACGGATTAAACAAATCAACAATTCGCTTTGAATCAAATTCACCAACTCCAGGAATAACCTTCTTTAAACCATCAATAATAATATCAATTGTAAGATATGGAACAATAAATGTCAATTTCTTTTTTGCAATCGGGTCATCTGTGAAGATTGAACGAAAGGAATCAGGATGATCCTTAATAAAATTGGCAAGTTGGTTCATCGTGACAAACCACATAACATCAGGAGTCACAACCATACCAGCATGATTGTCCCAACATTTTCTTATAAGATTAAAATAACTTCCATGGTAGGTAGTCTTTCCATCTGGATTAGGAATATCACTTTCATCAATCTTGGCTTTATCTCCCCGCTTCAAAAGATGCTTTGTAGCAAATATTTCCATTTGATCATATCTAGTGAGACCAGTAAATTCACTGATATTCTTATCAACAATAAAATCAAATTGACTTTGAGTAGAATCGGCATTCACATCATAAATAATAGCCTTCTTTATAGGATAACGTGTAACTTGGCGACCTTCAAGACCTCCTTCGACTGCATGATCACAGAAAAATTTACCTTCTCCTTGATATTCAAGCTGACCATTTTTGATCATATCCGCAAAATCAGCATTGGCACAAATATAACACATACCAAATCCTGGACGACCTCCCTTGATAGTGAAATATGGTTGAAGTGTATAATTCTTTCCAGTAACTGCAAAAGTACAAATACCACGACTAGCTGCTTCAATCAGAGTCTTTGGAGGTACATAAGTTTCAAGATCAATTGGTAAATAATTTGGAGTAGTAGAATCTAAAGTTTTTTTCTCCTTCTTCTTAAGAGTACGTGTAACTTTACGACCTTTAAGACCACCAGTTGCCCCATGATCACAATAAAAAAAACCTTTTCTAATCTCAAGCTGACCAGTTTCATACAGATCACTAAAATCAGCCTTTGCGCAAACTACACACATTCCAGTACCAGAGTTATCACCCTTGATACTGAACCATCCTTGAGTTTGCTGATACTCTCCAGTAAGTTCAAAAGTGCAAATACCACGAGCATAACAAGTACCAATAGAAGCTATTGGAAGACTATTCTCATTGATCGGTTGATCAACACTTAGATCCGAATATAATTCAATTAATTCTGACATCAACATAAAGTTTGTTTGTTTATTTTTTAAACTTATAATAATTTTAAATTTAATCAATTTCTTACTTTTTAATAAATACAGAACAACAACAAACTTGAAAACACACACACAATTAATCAGTTATATTTTAAATATTTCATTTACATATAAAAATATTAATTGAAAATTTATTATATATTAATGACTACTCAAGAAGAATCAGGTCAACGCCATGAAAACCTCTTTGAATTAACTCAATCACAACTCTCTAAAGCCCTAAAACTAGGGAATTTCTCAGAAAATTTCTCTACAATACTTAGCCAACCAAGAAACGAAATTATTGTTAACTTTCCTGTTAGACTTGATAGTGGTGAACTCAAACTTTTTAAAGGATATAGAGTTCAACACAATAATACTCTAGGTCCATACAAAGGAGGTCTGCGCTTTCATCATGGAGTTTATCTAGATGAATGTAAGGCTTTAGCAAGTTGGATGACCTTCAAGTGTAGTTTGCAAAAATTACCTTTTGGAGGAGCAAAAGGTGGAATTAAATTTAATCCACGTGAATACAATCAAAGTGAACTTGAACGCATCTCAAAAGGTTTCTGTAGAGCTATGTATAAATACATCGGTCAAGATAAGGATATTCCAGCACCAGATATGGGTACAAACAGCCAAACAATGGATTGGATGACGCATATGTATCAAAATATTTCTAGATCACATGAATCTGGTATTTTCACTGGTAAATCAATCGAATGTGGAGGATCACAAGGACGAGAAGAAGCAACAGGAACTGGCGTAGTTATATGTCTTAAAGAATGGGCTCAAGAAAATGGTGTAGATCTGACTGGTAAGACATATATTTTACAAGGTTTTGGTAATGTAGGCAGTTTTACAGCTGTATTATTAGCACAATTAGGTATGTCATGTGTTGCAGTAGGTGATCACACAGGATATTTAACTTCAAGTGAAGGGTTTAATGTTTTTAAACTTAAAACATACGTTTCAGAACATAGAAGCTTGGAAGGTTATACATTTGGAGAGAAGATTACAAAGGAAGAATTCTTTAAAGTAGATTGTGATGTTGTCATTCCTGCAGCTCTAGAACTACAAATTGGTGCTGATGAAGCCCGAAATATTAAAGCTAAAGTTGTATTGGAAGCTGCTAATGGTCCGACTAATATGGAAGCTGATACCATATTAGAAGAACGTGGAATCACAGTAATTCCAGATATTATTGCTAATTCTGGTGGTGTCATAGTAAGTTACTATGAATGGTTACAAAATAGGAGATTTGAATACTGGAATAGAGATGAAGTTTTAGCTAAACTAGATAAAAGAATGCGGGGAACATTTAAAGATGTCGTAGTTTGTGCAAAAACTAAAGGATTATCGCTAAGAATGGCTAGCTATTTACTAGCAATCAGCAATATTAATGATGTTTATCGCAGAAAAAGAACATTAACAAACAATATTTCTAGCTATGATGCTTGATTAAATATTCGATTTGATTAAATTAAAATTTATTATCGATAATAAATTTTATGTCGTCGGATTGGAAAGAACTTGAATTTTGTACTAAAGTAGAAAAAATTAAGTCAAAAACACCTTTTAGTGGAAATATATTTGATTATGTTTAATTTTTTTTTTTTA
>TARA_R100001163_G_scaffold26015_1_pt1 | contig 12281 bp, 8 predicted proteins | sample TARA_R100001163 | Tara Oceans TARA_R100001163 (sample SAMEA2621285) | marine metagenome | biome: marine biome (ENVO:00000447); feature: deep chlorophyll maximum layer (ENVO:xxxxxxxx); material: "saline water (ENVO:00002010), including plankton (ENVO:xxxxxxxx)" | depth 120 m
TACGCTCGTTGGATAGACGAAGAAGGTCGCAGAGAAAACTGGGATGAGACGGTGGACCGTTACATTCGGTTTATGCAGGACCACGTGCTTATGAAGCACAACGTAAAGTTGCAAGACGGTACAGTTAAGGAGATTCAAGATTCTATTTTGAGTTTGCAAGTTATGCCTAGTATGAGAGCAATGATGACTTCTGGTCCGGCTCTTGCTCGTGATAACATCTGTGGTTACAACTGTAGTTATATACCTGTAGATAGTCCTCGTGCGTTTGATGAGTGCATGTATATTTTGATGTGCGGCACGGGTGTAGGGTTTAGTGTGGAGAGAGAGAATGTTGATAGACTTCCTGTTATTTCTGACAATTTTGGGGATTCTGACATAGTTATAACGGTAGCTGATAGTAAGCCGGGATGGGCAAAATCATTTCGCGAACTGATAGCATTACTGTACGCTGGACAGGTTCCTAAGTGGGATATGTCTGCAATTAGACCTTCTGGCTCTCGTTTGAAAGTCATGGGTGGAAGAGCTAGCGGTCCACAACCTTTGATAGATTTGTTTAACTTTACAGTTCAGATTTTTAAGAAAGCCGCCGGACGTAGACTATTTCCCATTGAATGTCACGACCTTATGTGTAAGGTGGGCGAGGTAGTGGTCGTAGGGGGCGTTCGTCGCAGCGCACTCATTAGTCTGTCTAATCTTAATGATGACCAGATGCGTCACGCTAAAGCTGGCGAGTGGTGGGATGAACCCGACAAACAGATATACCGTAATGGTCAACGTGCTTTGGCGAACAACTCTGTTGCCTACAAGAATAAGCCAGAGATGGGTACGTTCATGCGTGAATGGCTTGCTCTCTACGACAGTAAGTCTGGTGAGCGTGGCATCTTTAATCGTGAGGCTGCAGATAAGCAGGTAGCTCGTAACGGGCGACGTGAGACAGGATATATGTGGGGAACCAACCCGTGTTCAGAAATTATCCTGCGGGGTTACCAATTCTGTAACTTGTCAGAGGTAGTGGTTCGTGAATCAGACAGTTTGGATGACTTGAATCGTAAAGTTCGTGTGGCTACAATTCTTGGAACCCTTCAATCTACTTTGACTGACTTCAAGTATTTGAGGAAGATATGGAAAGACAACACAGAGGAAGAGCGTTTGTTAGGCGTATCCTTAACTGGTATCATGGACCATCCCGTTTTATCCAAAAATATAGACAGCAAGCGTTGGCTAGAAGAGATGCGGCAAACAGCAGTGGACACAAATCTGAAGTTTGCGAACATGCTTGGAATCCCGCAGAGCACTGCAATCACTTGTGTAAAGCCGTCGGGTACTGTGTCTCAACTGGTGGACGCAGCAAGCGGGATACATGCACGGCACAACGATTACTTTATCAGAACCGTTCGCGGAGATAACAAAGACCCGCTGACACAATTCTTGATTGAAGAGGGTGTTTACAATGAACGTGACATGGGGAAGCCTGACAGTGTTACTGTGTTCAGCTTTCCTATGAAGTCACCTAAAGGTGCCGTTACACGAACTAAGATGACGGCTATTGAGCAGTTAGAGTTATGGAAGACCTACGCTATACACTGGTGTGAACACAAGCCATCTATTACGGTGACTGTGAAGGAGCACGAGTGGATGGAAGTTGGTGCATGGGTATATAAGAACTTTGATGTAGCTTCTGGTGTATCATTCCTGCCTCATAGTGACCATACATATCAGCAAGCACCCTATCAGGATATAGAACCTGATGACTACCTTGAGTGGGAACAGATGTACAAACACGTCAACATCGAATGGAATAAGTTGACAGATTTCGAAAAAGAAGATAATACTACGGGTTCAAGGGAACTGGCTTGCACGGCAGGTGTTTGTGAAGTAGTGGATTTGAATGCGGCATGAATTGTTGGCACTGTAATACAGAGTTAAGGTGGTCTGCAGACCATGATGCAGACGAACTTACGGATAACCGATACACTATACTTAGTTGTTTGGAGTGTCCAAAATGTAAGTCGTGGGTTGAGGTTTATTATCCCAACCATGAACATGAAGACCATAGAGAGTAAAAAATATGAGTAATATGGAGCCAGCGGTTTGTGACCGCAAAAAGTTTGATTTAGATTTAGCATACGGCAAAGTTCGCGAACAGCGAGTTGCCGACATGCTGACAGATAAGAAGGTAGAGGTGAAGTCAGAGCGGGACATGTGGGTTCGAACAGGCAACATAGCCATTGAATACGAGTCCTATGGCAAGCCTAGTGGCATCGCTGCTACGGAAGCAGACTACTGGTTCCACAATCTTTGTATCGGGGATGAGACTTTTGCAACCCTTGTGTTCGATGTGCCTTCTCTGAAACGTATAATCGAAAACCTAGACTACAAGAAATCTGTTAGCGGTGGTGACAACAACGCTTCCCGGATGTACCTATTGAACCTGCAGAAGTTGTTTTCTTCTGATGTAATTAAGGCGTACAAGGATGAGCAACAAGCATCTTAAAATGGACCTGTTCAAAATAACAGCTAAATTAAATGATAAAGGTAGTGTAGAACTGGACATGGATTACGTAGAGCCTGACCAATTTGTTCGCGTAATGGAAAAAGACCTGCCATCCTACGAAGGAACCTTCAAGGTAGCAAGTCTTCTTAGATATTTAAAGTCTGTCGGAAACGAGATGCTAGAAAAGTCTAGCAGATATATTTGAACCTATTTGTTCATCTTATCTGACATGGGAGTTGGTGCTGACATCATGCCTCTTTGTTCGCGGGGCATCATTGGGTTCATAGTGGACTTCATGCTTGTATCTGGATTCATTGGTGTTCGAACCATAGAGCCATACGCGTAGCTCTTTCGTTTAGTTTTGCCACCATAGGACATGAAGCCCATATTGTTACGAACGGACTTGGGTAAATTAGGAAGTCCTTTATTGTCCTTCGGTATTGGCTTCAGCTTCTTGTTCATTTAATAATCTCCGCTGCTGAGTCGAGTGCAGATTGCCCTGCATCTATTATAGTTTCAGCACCTTCTACGGCTGCTTCTACAGCTTGAGGCACAGTTTCTTTCATTGCCGACGTTATTGGCATTTCTTCGCCTGTTAAAGACATTTCCATTCCTTGAACACCTAACTCCGTGAACAAATAGTTAGTTGCTATGATATCAAATTTTTCGATATCTTTTTTAGTAACTTGATTTTTTAACATTTTGTGAAGTATTATCGCAGCCTCTCTATCTTGAACTGCAAGTTTCATAATATTAATTTTACCAGCTTTTGCCGTAGTTAAAAGGTACTCTGTGGCAATATATACAGGACTAACAAAACCTTTAACACCATTCCAGATTCTACTAACAATACCTGCCGTTTTAATCCCTTTGTAGTCGTTTGTTTGAGTCGCTGCCCTAACAACATGAGTGCTTTCATTCATAATTCGAAGGGTATCTTCTAGGAACTCGTAAGTTTCATTTCCAAGGAGGTCCCTTACCACTTTGCTTGTGTTGGGGTCAGACAAAACTTCCAAGGCACTTTGAGGGGCCTCTATTTCCATAGCAACAAGTTCCGGGGATTTTCCCGGCGGTCTTATCACTTTGCCCTTTTTACCCTGTACACCTGCAAGATTAAACAAGCCTTGTATAGTGTACATAGCCATTATATCATTAAGGTCTTTTAAGGCTTCTTTAGGGTCCCTACCTTCAGCCTCTGCTATTCGAACAACAGCGTCTTTTACAGCCTGCAATCTGCCGCCTTCGCCTGACAATATATACTTATCAAAGAAAGACTTTGGGTCTGTGTTGCCTAAAACATTTTCCATTAGTTTTATGCTGGATTCGTCTCTGTCTTTTTTTGCGGCAATTGCTGCTTTTTCTTTTTGTTTGAACTTCTTAAACCTTTCTTTTAGTAGACTAAAAGCTTGTGCAACTCTAGGCTGTTCCTTCATAACTTGTTGAAGTGGCTTAGAAACTTCCAGAATTTCCATAGGGTCTATGAGAGCTTCTTTGAGTATTGTGCCATCTGCTTGTAGAACAGGTATATTAATCTCATTAATAATAGCATCTATATCATTCATCAGTTCTTTAGATTGTTCGCCAACTAAAGCTTCAGGCACTGTTTTAGACTTAACTTTTTTGTACTTCTTTAAAAAGTCAGGCCCCATTTTGTTAATTAAAACTTCTCTGACTACTGCTCTAACGTCTTCAAGTCTAGCTGCTCCTGCTTCTGTGCTGGTATCGAATACAAACTTGCCACTTTTGCTATGAAACTCCCCAAACGAATACACCAGTTTATCTATTTCATTCTTTATAGATACTTTTCCAGCGTCCCTTACAGGAGACAATATACTAGATATACCGTCTCCCAATTTATTAAACATTTGACGAGGTTCAAAGCCGTCTTTGTATATTGATTTTAAGCTGCCTTTGTCTATGTCGATTTCTTTAGCTAGCACTCTATCTTTTTTAGAAATCAATTCGTCTATATACATACCTCGTGTTGTAGGTACCCCAACTCTTATCTCGTACTCTTTACGGGCATTAATAAATGCCTTTGATAAATCTTCACTTTGATTAGCTATGGTGTTATCTAATGTTCTTATAAACTTACTATAGGCTGTAGTATCCTCTCCGGCTTTTGATTTCATAGTTTTCATACGTTTAAAGTGTCTTCTAAGCAACTCCAAATCATAAGCGTCAGCTACTAGAAAAGGATTAAAGTCAGGATTCTTTTCCATTAACTCTATAGCAATATCCAATTCGGACATGTTTCTAATTTTATCTTTAATCTTGCCTGCACCGGGAGCATCTTCTGCTTTTTTAAGTAACTGACTACGTATATCAGCCATGTCTGTCGCACTTATATTATCGTTCAATATTCTAGTAAATGCCTGTTCCGCGTCTACTGCGTCCGCGCTATCCCATAAAGCTGAATCAGGTCCGAAAAAAGCTTTAAGACCATCAGTGCCTCTGCCGTCTGCAAGTTCCATTACAACATCTTTTATATCAATAGGGCCTGTTGCTTTTGCTATTTCGCGAACTCCATTATATATTTCATCGCCTATGAGATACTTGTCGGCTCGTGTTGAATTTACAAGTTCTTCAATAGCTTCATTCAAAGCAGCTTCATATCCGGGCTTACCTCGTAGAGCAGCCGCCTTTCTAAGTGCTCTGTCTCTACGAGCATCTAAAGAACGCTTCATGGCTTTTACATTTTCAGCCTTATTTAAAACTATTCCTAGTTCCCCCGCTCCTTCAACAGTAGATTCCAATGTTGCTCTATATTTAGACAAGCTTTCTATAGTCTCAATATCAGCACCGTTTTTACCAAAAGTGAGTACATAAGATTCTAAATTTTCTAAATTCTGTAGTCTCTGAAGATTGTCTTCATTAACTTTATTTTTTAAAACCTCTAAACCTCTAGCCTTGCTTTCAACAAACTCTTCTATAACTGCTCTGTCTAAAGGATTTTCTATACCTGATAGCCCCTCTTTAAGTTGTCTTATGGCTTCCTCTGCTAGTATGATATGACTTTGTTGAGACTTGAAGTTTGATTCCATGTCTTTAATATCATATTTGCTCAACATATCTAAATCTAACTGTCGAGATATGTTATTTAGTTGTCCTGCTGCAACCAAACTGATGATACCGCTGGTGTGTTCATACGTGTCGAGTATTAGCTCCCTCATACGGTCTGGGTTCGAAAACTTTGATGCGTACCTATCTATGAGTTCGAAGGATTCTTGCTGACTTGCAAGAGCTTCCGCACGGTCCTCCGGTTTTAATTTTTTATAAAATTCTATAACGGTTCGTAAATGACGGCGTTCATCTTGACTTAAAGTTTTTCCTAATACCTGCTCAACATTCTCTATCGTTTTGTCTACCAAGATTGGACCCGCTACAGGTATGCTGCCTATAAAATCACGAATCATAGTAAAAGGCATGGCAACCTTATTAGACATACGGCTTGCTCCCGCTACAGCACCTTTGGCAGCTATGTTCCTTGTTCCGTATACAATAGGTCGATACCCGCCCAAACTTGCAAACAAATTTCCAAAAGCTTCGTTTGTGTTAGGGTCATCAAAAGGACCATATTCGCGAAACCCAGCCGTCATAAGACCTATGGCAACACTGGCTTCGGTAACATCCTGCACGTATGGAAGAGTCTGCCCCGTAATAAATAACTTTGTTTTAGTTGCCTTTAGTTGCTTTGCTTCTGCATTCAAACGTCTAAGGTGGTCTGCTTTAGGCAGGTCAACTGTTCCCTCCCCTATCAAAGATGGGACAGAGGCAATATCTGAGTCGTTTGGATATTTTGTGTTTAGGTTATCTATAGTATTTCTAATCTGACGAAGCCTATCATCAATATTTGCTAATGTTTGGTTGGTTTCGTACTGTTCTATACCTGCTCTCCAAAAGGTGTCAGCCTTGGCTCTGCTTTCGTATTTTGCTAAAATCTCCTGTATCTGGCGGGGTTCAGTAATACCTTGTAATAAGTGTTTGTACTTATCGGTCTTCGCCAGTGCCAAGATGTCGTCAACTTTTCTAAGACCTTCAGCCGTTCGTATAAAACCAAAAGGTGCTGTAAAAGCTACTTCTTCAAGGATAAGAGCTACTGCCTTTTTAGCAGGGTGCATTGCATCAAAAGTTGCATCGTTAATGTTATAAGCCACATCTTCACTTATAAATGATGCTTTTATTTTATCACCATTTTGAGCGGTAATGATTTCGCCGTTTGCATCTCTTTCATATGCGTACTTTTCGTACTCTTCAGGAGGCAATTGTTTTTCTAAAATACGATGAATGTGCTCATCATAGTATCGACCTAAAGTTGCGGCAGGTATGTTATCTCTAACCCACCCTTTAAAATCTAAATACTTCTCACGAAACTTTTGAGATTGTACAGCATACTCTGCTTTAAACTCCGCTGTTCCGGGAAGCGAACCTGATTCTTTTATAGCAGCAATCACAGGGTTCATTTCAGGATTAAACGCAGTTTGTGGGTCTACACCTCTCAACATAATCAAAAAGTCAGGTGCCTCTATGCCCAAGAACCTGCCTGCTTCTGCTAATCTTTGTGACACATTGTATTTTAAACTAAAGTCTATGTTGTTAACAACTGTTTCCTGAATTTCTTTAGGCAAGCCCTGCAAGTTTTTTAGCATCTCTTTTCTTGCATTATACTGCCTGAACAACGGAGGCACTAGCTCTTCAGTTTTGTTTGCAGCCTCTAAATCAAATTGACCAGCGGCTGTTTCATAAGCTATTATGGGGCCTCTACCATCAGCAGCAGCCTTACCTGACAGATTGTAGAAAGTTTTTAAATTAAGAATAAAGGTGGGGTCCCCTGTAAGTTCCCCAGTCTGTTCGTCAATTTTTATGGTATCAGCAATACCTTTCGTAATAGGCAAACTTCTGTTGCCCACTTTCAACGTTTGAGTCTTGCCTGTAGTTTGTATATTTCGAATAAAAGATGTAAAGTCTGGCTTTGATTCAGCAGCAGCTTTTCTAGCTTCTAGGTCTTTTTGCTCCGTTTTTCGAACACTTTGAAATGCTGGGGGTAAAACAGATTCAAGTCCCATCGACATGCTAGCCTGTGACATATCTTGGTTTGAGGCAGGCGGCGTCACCACCGCGTCATCCTTTGTAGCTTCAGGAAGTTTATCAGGGCTTACAGGAGCAATTTCTAAACGCGGAGTGCCTTCATCAGTCGTTGTCAACCCGCCTGCTTGAGTAGCTATTTCTGTTGCAGTTAGCTGTGTAGGAGTTGGGTCGAAGTCCTTCACAGGAGGCTCTTCAACAATTACAGGCGAATCTGCTTTGGGCTGTTCGTTATCTTCTTCTGAGGAGTTATTATTATCAATTAACGGGTCTACCATAAATTAGTCTTCCTCTTCGGCTTGAATATTTGCTATAGCTGCTGACTGTTCAGGTGTAGCAGGAATTAATGTACCATCTTCTTGTTCCTGATACCAGCCCATAGGAACACCCTCGCCTCCTATGCTAAACACATAATCTTTATCAGGACCGCCCTCTTCATCAGGTAACACTATAGGGTTAATGCCCTTCCAATTATCAGGCGGGACAATTGCATTTGGTTTTACAAGTGGGTCTTTGTCTCCCGGTGCTTCTGGTACTGTGCCATCAGCAGATTGGCCTCTTAGTCTACTCATGTGGTCTTGGAGGTTTCGAACTCGTGAGAACGCAATTAGCTGCTTTCTGTCTTCTATCGTTACAGTCTCTTTTGAAAGTAACTTATAGTAAGGTTCTAAGCTTTCTCTCTTTCTTGTCATATGTCTTAAAGTTTGATTTAACCCTGCCATTTGTCTGTCTTTTGTTTGGAAAAACCCACTATCGCCCAGAGTTTTCAAAGCATTATCAAAATCTTGGTTAGATAAACGTCCCGCAGGGTCAGCAGCACGAGCAATTTTCATTGCAAGGTTTATTCTAAGAGTGTCAATTCTACCTACTGTTGATTCAAAACTTCCTTCCCCTATTCCGTTAGAAAGAGCAATTCTTTTTAAAGAATCTGGGGTTGTTTTCTCCCCCATAGAAATTCCTTCTTTGAGGTTTGTTGTAAATTGACTATTCTCATCCTCAAAACCTGCTGTAACACCAAATATCTGGTCAAGTGTGCCCCCTTCACTGACAATACCGCTTAAAGTTTTTTGCAAACCTCTTACAAAACCGGGAGTTGTCAGTAGACTAGCTTCTAATTTATTAAGTTCTATTATCATCAATTCAGCATCACTAGCTGCAGTGTAGCCTTCTGTGATAGATTTTGAATCTATATCTTTAGATTCTAATAACTGTGCACCAGTCATAGATTGTGCTAATAATCCAGATACAGGTTCGGGTGGTATATACACGTGAGGGACCATAGCACGTACAGAGGCACCAATGTCCCCTGAATAGAAGTTATTTCTGTTGGACCCTGATATTGCTTCTAGTCTTACACCCATTTCTGTTTTATTATTAGTTGGTACTGCATTCGGTGTATCTAAATCCTGAGGGGAGTATCTTGTCAAAGATGCAGCGTCTCTCAGGCTTTTAAACTGAACTTTAGGGTCGGAAGATAAAGTTATGCTCGTTATAAAATCAGTATCTAACATCATGTGACTACCGGACTCATACCTACCCTGCCCTACCGTTGTAGCAAAAAGGTTAAAATCGTCACTCGTTACTTTTATGTTACTGTCGTCAGTGTTTAAAGGCATTACAACTGCGTCAGCTACAATAATAGTCTCTAAATCATTATTAATAGATTCCCTAGTGCCTATTTTTACAACAACGGAATCAGTAGGAACTCCCTTACCTTCTGTAACGTCAGATATCACCTTATCAGAATCAGCAGCAATTGCACTAGAGTTATTTTTGGCGGCATTTAGAGTATCAAATACCTTCATAAAGTTAGGAAAGTTCTCCATGCTAGGGACAGCCAGTTGTTTGATTTCAGTACCCGGCCCTTCTGCTCTAACACTTCTAGTTGCAGCAACAAAATCGTGGTAACCAAGGTTTGTTCTATTAAAGTAGTTATACACAGCGTCAGGGTTTACTTTAGCTTCATTAATCATAGCCAACATATTTTTAGGCTCTGACAGATGCCTTTCCAGAGACGTTATTTCTAAGTCTGGTCTGCCTTTGTCAAAAGTAATATCGGAATGGTTCCAAGGCATAGCTAAACTACCTACTTGAGTTGTACTGGCTATGTCTTGAGCCTGTACCATCATACCAGCCAGAGATGCGTAGGTCTGTTGGTCTTTATCCAAATCAAAAAAAGTGGCAGCTTTAGCGGGGTCTAATGTTCCCGCTTCAATTGCCTCAAACACACGTTTACCTAACGAGTCCAGACGTTCTTTTTCATCTGCTGCTTTTTGTGCCCTTTCCTCTGCTTTAGCCGCTTGAAAATCGTTCGCACCTTGAACTAAACCTTTAACGAATGCAAATCCTATTCCCATTTTAAGACTCCCGCGCTGTTAGAAACCCGCGCTCCTGTTCTGGTTCTGGTGGCTGCGTTCCCGCTCTGTACGCAGCATTTAGATTTTCTTGAACAAATTCGAACATGCGAGGATTATTTGCTTTCATCATACGGAAGAATGTCTCATCATCCATCTCACCTTCGGTTTCGGCATCGTCATTTTCAAACATCCGATACGGAATATTTTCTTCTTCTGCCATATCGCCAATGATGATTGCTAAGGCTGGCTTTATAAGCATACCTACATCTGGGGTGAACAAACCCTCTTGAAATCCGGCAAATATTATGCCCTCAACAAGCACCTCAACGGATACACCAACCATTAGCAGCTTTATCATTTCCTGCTGGGTTTTTGGCTGTTCAATGCTTTTAACAGCGTTTTCTAAGGCAATCTCAGGGTCTGCATCCCGTGGGGGTCTTCCCCAAGGCCATTGCGAATTGTCCTGTGTTAAGGAGAATCCCGGAGGAGCTACTGCGAACCTGTCGCCTACATTCTGTGGGGGCTGCGCCATTTCCTATCCTATGTTGTTGTTGTTGCTGTAGTTACTTCTTTGCGAACCGTTGCTGCAGGTGCTGCGGCGACACGAGCAACATTAGTTGTTCCCAAACCTTGTGTACGGCGACCCTGACGTAAGGTTGGATTGACTGCACTACCACCCACCATTCTTTGAAGGGGAGTGCTGCCAGTGGGTCGTGCACGAGCACTGGATAATGCTTGCTGCAGTCGTGCGTTATTTACACCTGTGGAATTAGCCATGCTAGCTAAAGCCGCTACACTAACAGTTGATGCTGTTCGTGAAATTTCAGGAGTTCTGAATGCAGCTTTTTGTATCTGAGGTATATCTTGTCTATCACCCATTGTTAAAAAAGAGCCTGCCGCATCTTTTACAAAATCGCTACCTAGAATATTTTTTCCAAATTCATAAACATTTCCTAATCCCAAACCTCCGACATACTCTCCTGTAAATATGTCTTCTCCACCTTCTTCTGTGTACTGTGCTGTACCCAAAACAAATTCGGTTGCCGTTTTCGCATAATCTGTAACTGTACTCCAAAAACTCATTTACCCATTCCTTAAAATTTTAATTTATTAGCGGCCCACGTCATAACCCAATTACCAACCCCTGTGACTATCTCGTCCTTCTGCTCTTGGTCATACATGTCCTTGCTGTTCGCGTATTGCATTGCAATGGTTCCAATATCGTGTTGACGCTGTAGGGCGTTCTCACTTTTCTGGAAGTTCCAAGATGCGTTGTCGCGATATGATTGCCAAAGACTGTTTAGAGCATTCGTGGTCATACCGTAGGCATTCTGCACATTAATACGATTTGTTTCGTTCTGAAGGGCTGTGTTCGCAGTATTAATCTCTCTACGCCATACCGCATTTGACTGGTCAACCGCAAACTTCATATTTGCATTGAATTTATCGCGACTATCTCTTACGTTTACATCAAACTGCGTCATTGCGTTTTGTTCAGAAACATTAAACTGTTCCATAGCTGAAAGACGGTTCGCGTTTGCTGTGTCTACTTGTGCACCTAGTTCCGCAAAGAACTCTTCAACCTGCAGGTCATTCTTTGCATTAAACTGTTGCCGCGCATTTTCTTCAGAAGCGTCTTTGAACAGTCCTTGAACAAGACTCTGATATGTAAGTGTATCACTTTTCTGCTTATTGTCAAGGTTTTTTAAGTCCACAGATAAAAATGATTGTGCATTTGTAACAGCAGCCTGCATCCGTGCGTTGAGGTTTGCCTTGTCCATCGCTGCGAACGTTGTTGCGTTAGCCAAAGCTGTCTGCTGCTGGTTGTTCAAGTTTTGCAACTGAATAGCTGCATACTTGTTCGCATCCTGTTGTGCAATCTGAACCCCAGACTCCATAAGAGCCTGTGTTATAGCAGCGGATGCCATCGAACTGGCTCCCAAACCACGAGCCTGCATGATGGCGTTTACTTTGCGAACCGCTGGGGCAGCAAAGGCAGGCATAGGTCCACCAGCCTGCAGGGAAGACATTATCTGTCCAAGCTGATACTGTGTGGTAGCTTGGGGGTCTAACTGTTGTGTAGCGGCAGTGGCTAGGGCACCTGCTGATGGCCCTGCTTGAACACCTGTCATGTCTACATAGTTCGCGGCTGGGGTTAGCTGTGCAGCCTGTGCTCCACCTAGCTGTTGTAAATCTGTGGTTACGTCCTCTACGGCTGCAACTTGACCAACGGGTGTAGTCGGTGCGGTGGGTGCTGTTGTTGTTATGCCTGCTGTGGGAGCCTGCGCGGTAGTTATTGTGGGGGCGGTGCCTACTTGCCCAAGACCAGTTCCCAGAATTTCAGT
>TARA_R100001163_G_C5068358_1_pt1 | contig 12241 bp, 13 predicted proteins | sample TARA_R100001163 | Tara Oceans TARA_R100001163 (sample SAMEA2621285) | marine metagenome | biome: marine biome (ENVO:00000447); feature: deep chlorophyll maximum layer (ENVO:xxxxxxxx); material: "saline water (ENVO:00002010), including plankton (ENVO:xxxxxxxx)" | depth 120 m
TGCGTTTGTTCCACTTGTCATACTACTAAAAGTAACTTCTACACTAGTATCATCTGCTATATCTATTACTGTATCTTTAACACCTATTGTAGTACCAGGATTTTCTGTTCCATCGCTAGCTTCTAAAATATCAAATTCTAATGTACCATCTTGTGCTTCTTCACATCTAAACATAAATTTTTCTACTGTTCCATTATAAGGTGCAACCATACCAACATATTCATTTCTACTACTTGTGCCTGTTTGTTCTAAAATATAACCTGATATAGGTAAATAAATTTGAGATGTTCCACTGTTAACCCAATTGACTACTTTTGTTTCGTAGTAATAGTCTGCTGTAAAAACTGCTGGTGAAGAACTTGCTCCTATATCACTTCTAACTTGAGCTCCTGTTCTATATCTTACCTCGCTAGTAGCTCCTGATTCTCCTACAACAAGAAATTTATCTGTATCGCTAGTTGCGGCTGCTGTGTTAGTTGCTGCTAATTTAAGACCTGTAATTGTTCCTGTTGTAGTTAAAGCTCCTCCAGTAGTTAAAGCCATTTTTACTTCAGATGAAGTTGTAGTAGAAGGAGTTAAAGGAGTAGTTCCTGAATTTTTATAGCAATAATTAAATACATCTGAATCGTTATTATCCATGCCTATAACCCATTGCCTTAAAGAAGTTGTTTCACCTATATTTAAATGAGAGTATATTATAAAAGGGTCATAGTCTGAATTTCTTGTTTGTAAATGCAAATTAACATGTCCTGATGTATTTACAAGAAGTAAGTCAGGATTACCTGCATTATCTGTCGTCATGCTTGTTGTAGATGTTCTTGATGTTTGTATTTCACTTACATCAAGTTTCTTATCCTTGTCCATAGCAACAACTTGATTAGTTGCAGATGTTTTTTTAATTTTTATTTTATTATCTTTGTCTAAAGTTACTTCACCTATAGACTTTGGTTTTCTTCCTTTGGGTAAGTATACTGGCTCATCTCTTTCATGAGTAGTTCTTGTATGCAAAGACATTCTACTAGAATACCATCTGCCTCCCCATTTATAAAACAAAAACATTCCTTGGCCTAAAACATTACGAATAGTTATCTCACCATCGTTGCCTTCTAAATTTCCAGGAGTTCCTTCTCCTCTAGTTATTTTATTCTGTTTATTTTTTAATTTATTAATAACAAAATTTTTATCTAATTCACTAATCTTCATCTAACGTACTCGCACTAGTATCTCTATATTTTCTATATATTAATCCAAAATCATTTATAGAAACATCTCCTTTAATATATCCTTGAGCTTCTATTTTTAACTGAACTTGACGTATGTTTTTTATAGGAGTAACAAATATATGCTTATCAAATCTTGTACCTACAAGACCATTATCGTTAGAAGTGTCAGTTATAGTTTTCCAAGTGTCTCCTGTGTCGCTTCTATAGCTAACTTTTAACATATGTCCTGTAGGGTCTGCAGCAGTCCATGTTGATTTTTGATTTGTATTTATGTAAAATCCTAGTAAACTTTTTAATTCATCAGGACTACCTAAAGTAGTAATTTTTGTTACTAGTTTAAATTTATAACTATTTTTAGGAGATACATCCCATACCATCAAGCTAGCATTTTTCATTAACTTTCTTCTCCTCCAGCTTCATCTCCAAAAGATTTATCTCTCATAAAACCTAATTTAAATTCATCACCTAATATAATAACATTAGTCATGTGAGAGTTTGTACTAGCATTTCCTCCTGTATAAAACTTACCATACCCATAAGACCAAGTATCTAAATGAATATTATAAACATAACAATCTCCATCTGTTTCAGAAGCATGTGTGTGAGACTTAATTACAAAGCATTCTCTAGAAGATGCATCATATCCTGCTAAGCTAGAATCTGTTATAAATTCTTTCCATTTTCCCGCATCTAATCTTCTTGTTGAAGAATCTTCTTCTCCTTCTTTAAAAGTAATATCTTTTACATCGTTTCCGTCATATAAATATGCACCAAATTCATTAAACCAAAATACTCCATCTTCTGTATCAACTAAGTGGTTTCTATGTGATATTCCTTTATATCTTAATTTCTTTTCAGTATAATACTCAGCAGGTAATCCTGATGATATGTTAATTATATATAATATTTTTTTCTTATATTGAAATACTTTATCTCCCTGACCAGACATTGCTATTATTTCATCACCATCACTTGTATCTACAGAAATTCTACCACCAGGAAAAGGTAGTATATCTAAACCATTAGGAGGACTTACAATCATTGCATCATTATAATAAGTGTAGTTGTCACTATTAGGAGTTTCTTTTATTGCTATATTGCCTACAAAGTTTCTTCTACCTGCTATACATTGAGCTTTGTATTTTGCATTTAAAGTTACACTATAAGGACTTACTCCTTGATTAATCATTTCGTAAGTTTTTAATTTAGGCATAGATTTAAAATCATAAAAATTATTTGTTCCATCAAATAGACTAAATACCCCAAGGTCAGTACTTTGGTTGTCATATATACCAAAAGACATAACACCTGAATCAGATACTAAATCACTACTGCCTACTACATTAGCAGGCACAAAACCTTTATTAAATAAAACTTGACCTAAACTCCAATATGTATCAAAGTTTTCTTCAGAAGATGTATAATAGATATGATATCCTATAGCATCAATATTTTTTAAAATATATGCAGTATTGGAAAATGGTTTTACAGCAAAATAAAACCTTAAATAATTATCCATTTCTTCATCTTCTCCAGGAGTAAAATCTATTTCACTACTAAACTTATGCACAGGTAATGTTTCTGTTCCATCTTCAAATACTGCTGAAGCATAAAAATGACATGTGCCTGTCCAATCAACACCTCCAGTAGTCTGCATTTCAAATACTGCTTTAGCTTGCACTATGTCTCCTAGAAGAGCTACTTGGTCGTAAATAGCATCATCAGGGTCTCCAACACCAGACGCACTACCTGTTTTAAGGCCGTTATACAAACCTCCATTCCCCCAATTTGCATCTGTGTCATAACTATATTTCCAATCTCTTTCTAATTTTGTAATATCATATCCCCAGTAAGTTAAACCTCCTGTTTGCGCTTCTGTTAATATATTCCAATCTGTAGTAGCACTATCTAAATATTTAACTGCAGGATTTGAACCAGTTACTACTCCATTAGTTAAATTACTAAACCAATTTCTTATATCATAAAAACCTATTTTTCTTGGAGTATTATCTAATTTAAAATTAGCATCTAATAATCTTAATTTACTGTCATCACTCCAAAACAAAGGTTTAGGTATAAAATCTGTAGCATCTGACCCAGAATTATAGAACCAATCAATTTTAGATTCAAGTCTTGAACCACTTTGGTTTTGTAAATAAGAAGTTGACATCCAATTATTAGCTAACTTAGAATGCATTCTTACCCCTACTTTTCTCCATGTCCCCATCATTAATTGAGTAGGATTTGCTGCATTAAAAGAATTTATAAAACCTACGCTATCTGCAGGTCCAGCATAAGCAAGGCTAGTACTTTTTTCTAAAAGAAGTGTATATTCTTCTTGTGCATCTGTTAAAGTGCTTTCTAACATTACATCTGCAGGCATTACTGAATAATGTAATGCAAATATACCAGCGGCACCAGCTGTTGCAGAAGTAACATCTATATATTCGTCTCCATAGTTAAGACTGTCAGAATCAGTTTCTGTCGCAACAGTAGAACAACTAACTCCACTTGCAGCATCTAAACTAGCTTTAATAGCATTTAATGTAGCTGTATGATTTCCATTAGCTTCGATAGATATACCTAAAGGAGCATCACCTGCTCCTGTTCCATAATAACTATTGTACAATTCAACATGAACATAATCTCCAGTATTTTCAGAACCTGCAATATATAATCTTACTTGATGAGTTCCATTAGCAGTATTGTCTCCTCCTGAAAATGCTCTTTCTCCGTGTATATAAGCTCCTACTCCCCAATCTCTAGCATAACCTCCTTGATTATCTAAAGGTAGTCCATTTAATTGTAAATAATTTGATGAAGAATCGTAAGCTAAAGGATGGATTTCTAATTTATGTATTCTATCTCCTACGCTAAAAGTTGTCGCTGTTTTAGTTGTCCCCCTATCAAAATGTCCTTTCATACCTCTTTGTACTTGAATAATGTTTTTGCTATTGTCTACAAAATATTCTGTCATACCTTTAACTAGCATATATTCAACCTTAGTAGTACCATCTGTTGATGTTACTTTTATTATTTCGTTAGCTCTTAAATATCTAGCTGTTTCATTGCTCACTATTATAAATTCTTGGCCAGCAACTACAGCTGCTTCTATTCTCCCTCTATAAGCACCACTAGCACCACTAGTATCATCATCATATAAAGCATTCCAAGTCAATCCTCCAACAGTATTATTTATTTGTGTTACTGAAGTACCAGCTGCATTATTTACGCTATTAGACGTTAATTCAATAGCTATATTTAAATCATTAAGATGAGTGCCTTTATCATTTGCTACTAAAGTTATTGTATCATCCATTCTATCTGTATAATAGACTTTATCGTTTTTACCTAAAGCTATATGAAATTCATCTTTGTAATAATCGTAATGAGTAAATTTAGCTGCAAAATCTCCATATCCTGTACTATCTTCAGTATATCTATTAATAGCTCTTATAAGCCAATGAGCTATAGAATTCCAAGTAGCCCATCCATATATATTGTCTATATCTAATCCACTAAAATTTGTGTTTTGATATATAGATTTATTAACAGAAGGAAATTGAACAATAGATTTTTCTAAATCAAAATCAGAATTATAGTTGTAATCTAAATATCCATTACCCATACCAAGTACAGTTGTTAATAATTGATTTTCTGAAGTATTAGAAAAAGCTTTACTGTAAGAATATCCAATAGCTTTTGCTGATTCTTTTCCTGGAACAGGACTTCCAAATATCATTCTATTATCCCATATGGTTCCTTCTAATAAACCTTGAGGATTTGTATCATCTCCATAATCATAAGTATAGTCCCAATGATATGTAGGGAAATAATTTCCCCCTATTTCACTATTTACAGCTTGATAATAAGGAGTACTAGTGTTAGGATTATTATTCACTAACCATTGTGTTTCATGGCTTGACCCAGATAATTGAGACCAGTATAATCCTGCTACTCTATTTTTACCATCATTAACATACCATAAATCATCTACATTAGGATATAAATATGGATATATTTCTGGATAATAAATATTACCTCCTGATGAAGAAGGAATACCTAAAGTTGTTTCATCTGTATATTTGTAATATGTAGCAGTATTAAATAGGTTTACAGAAGCACCTCCTCCAACTGCATTTCCTGCTAAAGTACCCCAATTAGCATCATCGCTTAAAACTACTAAAGGGTCAGTATTACTGCTAGTACCGCTAAGAGATGTATCATTCCCATGTATAGGAACAAATGTATAATTATCATCTCCATCATTAGGTCTCCAAACTCCTAATCTAACCATTAATTTTCCTTCTATAGGTTTATCTGGGCACGTTAAAATATCGCTACTAGCAGATTCAAATAACCAATATAAAGAAGATAAAGAAAAAGTCATAGATGCACCTGTACCAGAAGTTCCATGTTGCATAACTTTAGTTGCAAAACTAACATCTGAACTTAAATTAGGATTCATTGTATAATCACTATAGTAAGAATGCAATCCTTGTCCAGCAAAAATGTCTTCTACTACAGTTTCTCTTATATCATCAGAAGGCACACTACACCCTAAAGCTTTTATAGAACCTTCAATGCTAACATTAACATCAACTAGTTCTGCAAACTCATTACTTGTTAAATCTTTAGGGTCTTTGTGGTTATTTAAACCTCCATCAAATTTATCTATTTTCCATATCTCTCTAGACATTTTAATTAACTACTTTTTTAATTTAGCAACTATAGGTGCAATTATCATATCCCATACTAAATCATCTTTTTTAGAAGGGCTTAGTTTAATACCTTTTTCTAGTACATATAGTCCTAGTAAAAACCATTCCCAATTTGATGTAATAAATGATAACATATTATCTCCTTATTTGTTTTCTAGTTTCTTTATTCTCTTAAGAATACTCTTGTAATCTTTAGTTGTAAATATTGGAGGGTGTGCATTCTTTTCTAAGATAGCAACTTTCTTTTCTAGTTCCTCAATATATTTACCTTGTTTACTAATCGTCTTTTGCTGTTGCTTTACTTGAATATCAAGTTCGTTATCTTTCTCAACGTAGTCTTGCAACTTTTTAATTTTATGTTTTTCAGCTATCTTCTCCATAACAACACCAATAACTTTTTTCATTAAAATTGCTTGTAACATTATTTCCCCTTTTTATTTCCATCTATTAGCTGACCCCATACTGTTGCTTTACCATTTATTATTTGAACTACATCTACTGTAAAGTTACCTTCATCGTAGAATTCAACTATAGCAAAAGCATGAGCCCAATTTATTTTTCTATGACCAAGCCATTCGTTAGCTTCGTCAGACATATCTTTCAAACAACCTATTGACCATGCACCTTTAGGACCATCAATATGTGTAGCCGTCATATGTTGTAAATCATGCCAATGTCCATACATTATATTACCACCTAATTTTCTTAGATGATTAGCTGTATGATATTGACCTCCATAATGATGGCCATGATAAAAATTCATTTTACCAATCCTTAAGTACTCACCCATAGGATAGTACTCATAACCTCTTTCATCGAGTTTTAGAGCTGTTTTAACGCGATATTGAGGTAGGTATGGATGTTCATCTACTGTAAGCTCTAGCCAATTCTCATGATTACCTTCAGTAAAGTATTTTTCTTTACATCCAGCTTTATCTAAAGCTTCATCAATAATATCCATTCCTGCATTAACATTTTTGACATCTCTATCATAACCGCTAATTAAGTACTCTAATGCAGGTTTAGTTTTACCTCTCCATTTATGCCTAGAAAATTCATGCCATTCTCCTGTATCTCCTAAGTCAATATAAATATCTGGCTTTACTAACTCTATTGCTTTACATACTGCATTGATAGCTGGGATATCTGCATATGGAAAGTGTTTATCTGGAGTTACGATTGCTCTTTTTCTAAGCATCTATAATCTCAAAGTGTGGGAAATCATCGAACTTATTATCATCTACCTCAAAGTTCATATTCCAGTCTCCTCCCCAGCGAAGAGTATAACCCATCCCACTAGCCACCCCAAGGACGAACCCACTAAAAAGGTGGAAACGTTCTCTATCTTCCCAGTCCACAGGGTAAGGCACAACATCAACAGCGCGAGAAGGCTTAGCATTATGCCTACCTTTTGGGTAAGTAACTTTAGTCTTTCCCTCTTTGAATAATTTATTTTGTCTTTCTTCACTTCTGTGTCCTTCCAAGACACTACAATCAACTTTCTTTATGACTTCATTAAATATTTCTTGAAGTCTGTAGTCACATGAAAGAAGATTTAGTTTACTTTTTTTACCAAACTTAGGCATCTTTGTTTCTCCTGTTTTATTAGTTGTCTTCCGATATAGTTAGATTATCCCATTTAAAAGTTCCACTAGAACGAGTAATTCTTAATGTTATATGTGTAGTTTTTGTAGTTGCAGTAAATGAACCTGTTATTGTTCCGTATCCTGGGTCACTACTTGAAACAGCCATATTAACATGAGTTCCATCGTCAGCAGATGTTCCAAGCTTTAAATGACCTGCAGTACCCTCTACATAAGCTATAGAATAATTATATACAGTTTGAGGTTGTGTATTAAAACTTCTAGATGCATAACCTCCACCTGAGCCACTATCTGTTACTTCTAATCTACTACCAGAAATTCCTGCTGTAGCATTTGTTCCTGTAAATGATGTTGTTCCTGAATTAAAATCACTATCAATACATATTGTAGTTACTCTAGAATAACTTCTAGACACGTTATTAGTATTTATTAAACTAGGCATTTATTACCCCCTATAAGCTATTACTAAACCAGATGTAAGTGTAAAAGATGTCCATCTTCCATATATGGTTACACCTTTTGGAAAACTTTCTCCATCAATAGCAGCACCACCAGCCGTTGATATATCCGTACTTGTGCCTGTGTCAGATGGATACTTTTCTGACTCTGCTGATGTTAAACCACCATTATCAAAAACTGTATTTTCTAAAAATGTAATTGCAACAAATACTCCATTTTTACATGTAACTGCGTCAGTTCCAGATACAAATATAGAACCTGCTTGACCTAATGCAGCATTCTGTGCTTCTTGTACTGAATATTTTTGTAAACTTCCTTTTGCCATATTTACCTCCTACCCTAAGGACTGGCTGTCCGTGAACGGGTTGTTATTGTTATCGTATTGCGTGTGAACCAGAACTCATTATTCTTATTCCACTAATTCTTGAACTTTCGTATTTCTCTACCATCTTTTTAAATTCTCTCATAGCAAATTCTCTTAAATCTAAATTACCTTGGTCTTCAGCCATCTTAGCTCTCACATAATAAACTAAAGCTTTTTGTAAATATATCGGCAAGTCTAATTCAAAAGATTCATCTTGCATTACTTCAGTATCTACGTATATAGTAATTTGCTCGTAAGTTGCATCATAAAAAGATGCTGCATCACTTGTGCTAGCTGTAAGAGATGCGGCAGTTTCAGTATATTCACCATTAATATCTATGCCAATTTTATTTACAAAATCTATTTCACCTAAAGTATCTGAAAAAGTTATTTCATATAAAGCGTCATCATCTGCACTATTTGCATTATCTTTTAACCATGCATATGTTTTTCTTCCATTTCTTAAAGATTTCCATTGTGCTATTTCATCTTTATGGTGGCCAGCATCAGCTAGAAATTTTTCATCAGTACCAAAATTTCCAGTTATCTGAGCTAAAAACCTACTATATTTTGTGGCAGTAGTAAGTATATTACCTGCAGCAGAAGTCAACTTATGCAATCCATTCCACCTTTGTGAGCCTGTAACATATACATAATTATCTGTGTTGAGTGAAAGTGACATAGTAGTAGTTATATCTTCTGGACAGAAAAATATTAAATATTCACCGTCACTACCCCAACCAACAAATCTTTGAACGTTAGCAGAAACTGAAGAACTCTCAATAGTAGTATTGCCAGATACACGATAAGTTGGTGAGTATGTATACTTAACTTCTAACCCATCAGTTATACTTGTTTGTGGAGATTTCCATTGTTGTCTAGCAACACCTGGCCCATATTCTTTATTGCTTACGTTGTTATCAAAGTTAACATCTTTCTCAACTATTGCTACTTGATTACCTTCTAAGTAATATGCATATTCTTTACTTATAGCCATTATATATTGTCCCCATCTTTTATAGCTGGTTTATTTAACATTCTAGGAATACTTCTGTATTCATCTTTAGAATTTAAATGATTTTTACACCTAATATCAATCATTTTTATCATTTCATTAGGCAAAGTATAAAACCTCTGATTTGCATTAATGTCTAATCTTTGAACTCTAGTATGTATTTCAGTAAGCATTTGCATTTCTTCTAAGCCATCTTTTATATAGGCTATTGCTCTACCAGTTTGATTTGTTCCTGCTCTTTCCATTAACTCTTTAACTGTCATATTATCTCCTTAGGCTACGTCATCTATTACAGCAGCAATATAAGCAAATACTGTAGAACTACCAGCTGCACTAGCATTTGTTCCCGTCATAGCAACTATAGCAGCATGTAAATCTGCTACTGTCGTTCCATTAAATTTACAAACAAATACTTCATTAGGACCTATTAAAGCTCCTGTAGTAGTTGTAGTTCCATTATATACTGGAGTAGCTCCTGTATGCGATAGCATAATATTATCTGTTGTCTCTATTGTTTTAGCTGATGTAGTAAAACCTGAATGTTTTATTGCAATCCATTTAATTTTATCAGCATCATGTATATCGTCAGTAGTTGCTACGAAATTTTCTACAGGTAATATATTATCAGCACCACTAACGCTTATAGCTGTTTCTGTATAATACCATTTTTCTGTAGCATCTGCAGGTTCATAATTACATGCACCAGCAAATCTTGTTTTAATTCTGTCAGGCATTATAGTTACACTTGTATTGCCTATAGCTTTATCAGCCATCTATTCTCCTCCTTCTGGTGCACGAGCAGGGCTAGCTTTTACTTGACCTTCTCCTTGGCTTCCCTGTGCAGGAGCAGGAGTAGAAGTAATCCCTTTATTATATTCATTCATAAAGGAAACATATTGCTCCATAAACCATTTATATTTTGTTGTAGTTTCTTGTAGCTCTGATTGATAGACATTTATATCGTATTGATATTTATATATCTGACTTCTATAATCACCAGCTTTTATATTAAATTCTCTTTCTTTGTTTTTCTCTAAAGTTGATAACTCTGTATCAAATAGTTTTTGCATTCTATCATAATTTTGTTTTTCTTGCTTTTCCTTCTTTTCATATTCATCTACTTTTTTATCAATAAGACTTATTAATTTATCAGCCATATCAAAGTCACCTTTAATTATATGAGTCCTTATTGATTCAAAATTAAAATTAGATAAATCAAATTGAGGAGGACTATATATAGGTTCAGCTGGTAAGTCAACTTTAAAATGAATGCTTTCAAATGCAGGAGCTGTAGGAGCTTCAGGTTTTGACGGCATATTGTTTTGTATATCAGATGCTGCAGATAAACAAGATTCTGCTGCTGCATAATAGATTACTAGATTTTCATAATCTACTGGAAAATTAGTCCATCCGCCCATATTAGAACCATGGTCTGCACTTCCATAAACAATTTGACTTACTTTTGCATCATTATTTGATGCATCTCCAGGCGCAGGTACAACGAATATTTTTTTATTTGATACATAATACCCTGGATTGAATTTACTTCTATAATTTAAACTGTTTACATCTGTGGCTTCATATTTTAATTGTGCAGGCATAGGAGAACAAGGTCTTAATATAGAAGTACTATCATGTTCTCTAAGTACAGATAATACTTTACCTAACACAGTTATTCCACTATTGTTAGTATCTTCAGATTCGCCTGCAAATTTAAAAGATTCATCAGGTCTTAAATTAATAATTTTGTTAGTTAAATCTTTTATACCTTCTAATAAAAATTCAGTTACTTGAGCTTCAGTTGGAGCTGTACCACTAGAAGATATAGATAATTGTGTTAAAGCTGTTATTCTTTGTAAAGCTGTAGCCATTATGTAGTAGCCACAAACATTTCTATTTGTACAGTACTTGCACCCGCATCAGCTTGGATATTTGTTATACTTCCTAAAGCTGTATCCGAAGCAGCATCTGCATCTTGTGTTGCATTAAACATAGCTACCATTCCACCGCTATTATCAGCATGTATAGCTAAAGTATTTCCTGCATCTACTTTTATAGCAAACTCATCATTGTCTTGATTCCTAAATGTTAATGTAACATGGTTGGTTCCATCTAAATTTGTAAATCTCATATACCTTACGGCAGAATCATTAAAGTGTCCAGCTGAAGAAACAGCTCCACTCATTGTAGCTATTACAGCTTCATTAGTTGTAATAGTAAGTAATCTTTTAAATGCTTCATTTATACCAGTAATAGATTTTACTATTGTTCCACCTTGCTGTGAGCCGTTTAATACTAAAGTTTCTGTATGTGTTACTGTTAATGTTGCCATTAAAACTCCTTAAGTTTGAGCCTACCTGTCTTTGGAGAAACAACCAAGGACAAGCAGGCTCGTTATTTATCTTTAACTATCCAGCGTTAATTACTGCGATTGAAGCAGGGTTAGCATGGTCTGTAACTAAAGTAGCACTTACAGCCCAAGCTGTATTGTCTACTGCTACAAAACGAATGCTATCACCTACATGACCACCGAGATTAGCAGAATCATGGTCCAAGTCAAAATTATCGTAACTTGCTACAGTACCTATTGCAGTTGCGTAATCAAGAACTTGAGCCTCTGTTTGTTCTTCAGTAGTAGATATTACTTTTATGTTTCCGAAAAAACAATCACCAGAAGCAGCTATAATAGTACTCCCAGCATTTGTTTCAACTTTACATACAACATCTACAATCATTCCAGCTTCAGCTGAAGGTAAAGTAATAGTTTTAGCAGCAGTGCCAATAACCATTAACTTACCAACGTCATCAGAGGTCATAGTATAGTCATCGTTAACTTCTATAACACCAATAGCTTT
>TARA_R100001163_G_scaffold7169_1_pt1 | contig 12240 bp, 15 predicted proteins | sample TARA_R100001163 | Tara Oceans TARA_R100001163 (sample SAMEA2621285) | marine metagenome | biome: marine biome (ENVO:00000447); feature: deep chlorophyll maximum layer (ENVO:xxxxxxxx); material: "saline water (ENVO:00002010), including plankton (ENVO:xxxxxxxx)" | depth 120 m
TGTCGTTACCCAGGTCGAACTCCAACCCATTAAGACTATCCACCTCTCTTTCCATCTTGTTGATCCATTCATCATCAATGAAGCCTTCCATGTCTGTCTCTGCTGGCTCTTGAGCTTGCGGTGCAGCGTAACCATCGCGAAGAGTGCTAATACCCTTCTTGGCCTCTGCTCCGTCAATCTTGAGCTGCAGTTGAGACATGCGGACCTCATCATCTGAGTACATGTCAGAATCGAGCTTGTATTTGCTTTGCACCAACATGCCTACTTCCTCTTGCGTGAGGTTGGGGTACTGGGTGGCCATATTGATTCTAACAGCGGTCAAATCGTCCATCTCAGACGGATTCAACTGCTGGTAAGCAAACCAATCTTCAGGCTTTCTACCAGTTTCCTCAACGAACTTCGCAATCGCTTCGACACGTTCGTCCAAAACACGTTGCGGCTCCGCCTGATACGTCAAGTCGTCAAGCGACGCTACGTCTCTACCCAGCCTCTCGCTGAGAAATGAGAAGACAGCGCCTTCAATTTCTTGATCTGAATACTGCGGCGAAGCAGCGGGGGTTTCTTGTACAGGTGCAGGCTCTGGGTCTACGTAAGGTGTAGACTCCATTTGCTGCTCAGGCTCAGGAGCCTGTGGTTGGTTGTCAGGGGTGGGCTCAGGTTGAGGAACAGCTGGCGGGACGTTGTCCTGCACTGGTGCTGTCTCTTGAACTGGTGCGTCAACCTCTGACGCCATAGACTGCTGCAGCGCTTCTGGGCTGTCAACAATCTCAAACTTTGAAATATTTTCCATTTAAATTAAATTTTGTTTTTCTATATCAGTGCTCAAAGTGCAGCACCAACTCCAAAGCGTCCGTGGCAGTGAAGTCTGGTGCACCTGAAACTACTTGAAGAAATGCGGTTACATACACTGGATACGCATTTGCAGTGGTGGGCGTGGATGAAGAGCTCATTACCACTGAAAGGTCTCGTCCAGTAGAAGCAGCGCTGTCAGCTACGCCCCCATACGGGGCCATTGAGTGGATCAACAAATTATCCAGATCTGCAGTCTCAACGGATTCAAGAATATTTACAGCACCAATAAAATCATTTGACATGAAGTTTGCATCGCTGATGTCTGCAGTAGCATTAATGGTTCCAAGGTTTGCTACATTTTCTCTAAAGAAAAAGAAAGAAACATCATCTGCGCCCAGCTGTTTTTCTTTGTCAATTACAAACCCGTTAATCAACTTTGCATGCCTAGCAGGCAGACTAAATTCTGTATTAACAAACAAAACGTCTCCATCTGCATACGCGCTCGTATCTACCGTTGGAGTAACTTTTACTATCGAATAAGCCATATCTTATTTATTATCCAAGGGTTGTATCAGGGTCATCCTCACCAAAGACCACAAACTCAATGAGTTGATTGACCTTAGTACCATATGCCTTGAAGGTTTTATCGTGAGGAACTGGGATGTAACAAAATTCACCACCCCCAATCTTGGCTACCGCACCTGTGTCAGTGGAGTTGTGGATATAGATGTAATCTTCCAGTTCAGTCGCGAGATTTCTGACGTATATATACGCTGCTATTTTTTTGTCGTCAGCCTTGTAAACGGTCAAATCATTAGATCCAGCTGCAGTTCCCTTGACTTTAGCCCGCATCATAATGCCAGCGTTTGCAGACAAGTTTTTAGCAGCAGAAACGTTTACCCCAGTAGTAAACACATCTTGACTAGAAACAGAAATGGTTGACCTTACAGTTCCCATTACGCTTCATAAATCAAAAGGAACTCAACTGTCATGTTGGCGTCGCTTGCAGAAACCTTCAGATCAGCACTTCCTTCCCAGGGGGTGAAAATAAAGTCCCCTCCAAAAAGCTTGCCTATGTCTTGAGATCCAACAGTAATGGTAATGCTTTCAGATGCACTGCTGCTGATGTTTCTAACAAAAAGCTTGTGAGCTTTATTGCTACCATACTCAGAAGCAGTAAGCAGGGTCGTGACAGATGTAGTGGCCAGGACTTTGCGGGCCACCCCAGTAGTCTGGTCAAGGCCTGTGGACACACCTGCCTTTTTCAGCTGAGTGCTTGTACTTAAGGAAAGGGCGTCTCCAGTGAGGTCTCCACTAGAAATAGTAAGGGATGCGGTTGTAGTTGCCATTTTAGTTTGTTTGTTTGGACAAATATACTAATTATTACTTCTTTTTCTTTTTACCTTTTCCAGCCCTAATCTTAGCGGCCTCGCGCCTTCCAAAGGCGGATCGAACACGAGCCATTGCCCAGGCATGCTGAGACACCTTGGGGCGATTGCCTGAGCTCATATATGCAGCCAACCCTCTTTTATAAACTTGCTTCTGAGCAGGGCTCAAACTGGCATATCCCTTTCCCTTGCTTTTCTTTTTTCTTTTGACTCGTGCCCCACGTTTAGCTTCTTGAATAATGTCGCCACCTTTAGTGATTCTAATTGTGATCTCACCTTCACCCTCCTCACCCGCTTCATCTCCTCCTCTTAATGCATCAAGCTCTGCCTCGCGCATTTCTTTATTAGCACCCTTGCCGTAAAGCAAACGATTGACGCCCGCACTGGCCAAATCGCCCAAAGCATCTCCTACGGGGCTTTTAAGAAGCGCCCCTAAAAAGGCTTGTTTTTTTGGAATCATATCTTATCTCTTTGAGCCATAAGCTTTTTTAATCTGGCTTGAACGGCGGGTGGGAATCCTTTCTTTTTTCTTTTAGCCTTGGTGCCTCTGTACTTCTTGTATATGGCAGCTATCTGCCCCATAAGTTTTTTTCTTTTAGCGACATCAGAGCTCCCCCTAGTGTATTTTGGGTTAAATTTTTTAGCCTCTGCCATGGCTAGCTAGTTTGAACTCAGCTTGTTTTACGGCACCTGGATGAGGCTGATAATCGCCCTCCATTAAATAGTATCTGCCATTTTCAAGCATCCAATGGAATCCTTGAGGGGGGTCTACTTTTCTAGACCTAGAAGAGATGTTCAACTTGCCGCCTCTGTTTGTTTTTACTGTGTTCATTCTGTTTTTTACTGCGCGACTAGCTACGTTAGGGTTTTTAGTAAGATTTCTCTGACGCCTTCTAGCAGCGTTGGGACCTCTAGAGTACCCAGATGAAGATCCTCCAGAAGATTGAGATCTGCTGCCACTAGTATGATAACCCATTACCACTTAGATTTATTTGCCCAGTAAGCTGCACTCATCTTACCCTTGGCAATGTTTCGTCTATGCCTCGCCTTGAAGCTAGCTCTTTTCTTTTTCATACGATCACTCTCCCCTGCCTTTGGCTTACCTGCAGTCTTGGCTCCCTGCTCTCCATAGCGAATAAGTTTAACCTTGTTCCCGTCTTTAGCAAGCACAATGTGTGACTTTTTAGGATGGCTAGGTGTGCGCTTAGGCTTGTTAACACCAGAAAGCCCATGCTTTTTTAGCATGCGTTTAATTCTAGATCTAAGTGCTTCTTTACTCACAATACAAATATATCAAATATCAACAGAGTGCTCCATAAGGTTGCCATGCTCCAAGTCATCAAGCTTGTCTGCATCTGATATGCTGTCGTCAGTATAGAACTCTACAGAAGGAATGTTGCCTGCCTTGGCCCAAGCCAAAGCGCCTGCCTGAGTTTCAAAATATTCTTCAATACCAACCATTCTAATCACATACCCTTCAGTGATTGTGTTACCTGTATCTGTTGCAATTTTTGCCATTAGAAAACAGAATAGTGTGTGTTCATGTCTGTCATAACATCGTTCTGCGTTGGGAGTGATGCATCAGACCACATCACAACCTCTGAAAGAAATCCAGTATACTGCGAAGCTCCATTATCAGATCTTCGACCTATGGCTGTAAGAATGCTTCCGTTGTTGATGAGGCCAGATCCAGAGCTGCCAGGAAAACCTGTGTCTGTATCAGCGGTATCACCATTAACGTCCAGATCTCCTGAAGCGTGGTCCAAAGACCCAACCACAAGATACTCTGTGTCAACGGCAACCTGAGCATTGGTTTGACATCTTCCAAGGTGTTTTGAGCTTGTGCCAAACCTTGCGGCAATTCTAAGATCACTTGCAGCACCAAGGATATTAATCTGAAAAACCTGCGTAGATTGAGATGAAGTCCACTGATTAAATATAGACTGCCCAGCAGTAACGGATCTAAACTCAGCCATAAGAGACAGCATCAATCTATCACTGTTGTTACTCACAAAAGTGTCTTCTAGCCACCGTGCTGTAGAGCTGAAATAAAAATCAATAGCTGGTATAGAGCTATCTGTTGTTGTAATCAAGTTTCCAGACGCATCAACAATGTAAGGCCTTGATGTTGCACTAGACTGCTCCATGTGGTTTGAGTTTCCACTCTGGTCCCACCATTTTGAGACTCGACCATAGTTACTTCCACAGTGCGTAGCAAGAGCTGAAGTATCTAATCCTCCAGCTGCAGTAAATCCAATGTCTGCGGTTGATCCTGATGAGTTCTCTACAGTAATTGCATAGGTAGCAGTAGAGGAGAGTTGTCTCAATGCATAAGCGCATACTGACCCAGCGTGGTCATCCAAAAAGTAAGAAGGCGTTATTCCTTTTATTTTTGATACACCAGACTTTGCTACACCAGAGATCTTATTGATAGAGCTGTAAGCAACTCCAGAAAGTTTGTTTATGCTCATGACAACTCAATCCAGTCTTTTGACGGATCAAAGTATATCTCCCTGGTACTACCATTTGTGCAGTACCCAACAATCCTAACAATGTCAGCGCTTCCACTTGGTGCTGTGTTTGTTATCTCTCCTGGCGTTCCTGACACATACAAAACGTCTCCAGTTGTAAACCCAGACCAACTAGAATGTCTAGCCAATCCCTTTACAAGATACCTTGCATTATCATCAACCACTGCGATGGCAATCATGCCTGTAGCTGTTGATGCCGCATTTGCATTGGTTTGCTCCCACTGCTGAGAAGAGTCTAAGTAATAAAGCTTTCCTGCCTCAATGTCCCCATTAGTACCAGCGGGTCCGCTACCAAAAGCCACTACATCTCCGTAATACTGAGCACTGCTAGTTGTAGATGGTATTTTTCTTTGACCAGTTACGGTCAATATGTCTCCGTCAAACGTAAGGTTAGCTTCAGCTACAACAGCACTTGTACCTGCACCCGTAAGAACAGAATTATCAGTTAAGCTAGTAGCCCCAGTGCCCCCCTTGGCTACGGTAACGGTATCAGACAAAGTAGATCCTGCAGCAGTGACTGTAATAGCTGCGGTACCATCAAAGTTTACACCGTTGATTGCTCTTGCTGTTGCAAGTGCTGTAGCTGTTGCAGCATTACCAGTAGTGCTTTGGTTAAGGGTGGGAACATTGTTTGCGTGGATTGTGCCAGCTCCGTCAGATGTGAGGTCTACGGGTATGGCGTTAACTTCAAGGTCTATCGTTCCGTCAGCATCTTGATACGTGGCAGTGATCCGTGTCTCCGTGTTGCCAGTAAACATTCCACCCACGATGTCCTGAACCTGCTCAGTTGAAAGCTGAGTATCAGCCGTCATATCGTCTACAACCAAATCAATCGTACCATCAGAGTCATCGTAGGTGGCTGATATTCTTGTTTCAGTATTGCTACTAAACATCGCGCCTACAATGTCCTGTACTTCCTCAGAGGTCAACTGAGTGTTGGCGGTCATGTCATCTACAACAAAGTCAATCGTCCCGTCGCTATCGTCATAAGTGACTGAGATACGAGTCTCTGTGTTGCCACTAAGCATAGCCCCCACAATATCTTGGACCTGCTCCGTGCTAAGCTGCGTGTCAGCAGTCATGTCATCGACCGCCAAGTCAATGGTGCCATCAGAATCTTCGTAGGTGGCAGAGATTCTTGTCTCTGTATTCCCACTGAACATGGCCCCCACAATATCTTGAACCTGCTCAGCACTTAACACTGTGTCAGTGTCAGTAACTGTATTTGTAAACGTAATCTTATCACCAGACCTAGCAATAGAAAGACCAGTGCCTGCTTCTAGAACTACATCATCTGTTGTCCCGTCGCTGTCTGTTAGCCTGATTTTTTCTTCATCGCTATTGTCACCATCCACACAGGAAACAGAATAAGTTTTGCCGTCCGCACCTGCGGGCCCCTGAGGTCCCGTGGCCCCCGTGGCCCCTGTAGCACCAGTATCTCCCTTAGGACCTTTTTCTGTGACAGAAATAGAGCTTGGGGTAGAACTCGTTACTGCAATAGAAGATGAAGTCGATGTAAAAGAAATCGAAGCCCCATCATTTACAGTTACGCTAACAGAATTTCCAGCGGCTGTATTTACAGTTACGCTCATTATCTTATTGGTGGAATCGAAGCCTCCAAGGGAGTGGCATCAGAAACATCTTCATTTACCTTAAAAGACCCTCTTAGTATCGTTGTGTGATCGTCAACACCAGTGGTTGTGTTTGGCTTAATCTGTTGAATATCATATACATACGATCCAGCAGGAACACTACGCATCGTTTCAGCAGTTGCACTAATCGTAAGGTTTCCGCTGTTATCAAGAACAAACTCTTCAAAAGCTCTTTCAGTGCCATCACTTTTCCTGGCCTTGGGACCAACGTCAAGAGTAGAAAGAACAAGGCCCACTGTTCCTTTAGATCGAGCAGCCCTTACGTCTGTCCTGACCTGCATCACAAATGAATAATTATCTGTGACTAGAGGCAAAACAGTGCCTGCTGAATTCTTCAGTGTCAGTGTCATGGAGAATGAATCTCCTCTTCTGCACGTAATGTCAAGTCGTTCACTGACATCAAAATTTACTTTCTTAGCCATATTAAAGGAGATCTCCTAAGTTAATTGCTTGGTCTTGTTCTTCAGGAAGCTCAGTTCTCTGTCCTCTTCTTTGAGAAATAAGCTTGCTTTGCTCAACAGCTTGTTTTTTAACGCGCTTATCTTTTCTATCCTCTTTAAGGACCTCTAGCTTTTCTTTAAACTCTTGATCGTCAGTCTTAAAACCAAGAGTAGCCTGAGCCCTAATAATCTCAATTTCTCTACGGAACTGATGCTTCACCTGTTCCAGCTGTGCTTCCAATTGATTTTTAAGTTGCATCTCTTGAGCCTTCATCTGGCCTTCTAGCTGCATTTCTTGCATCCGCCCCTGAGACGCTGCTTGCGCCGCAGCCTGCGCTTGTTGAGCCTGCATCTGCGCATTTTCAGCTGCTTGTTTTTGGATTCGCTCAATGCGTTTTTTTCGTCGAAGAACCAGAAGACGCTCTGCTTGAGTGATGTCTTTAATGTTCCTGATAGCGATGGCGTCTTCAAGATCTATTTCTTTTTGAGCCAGTGACTGTTGAATGCTTTGCTCAAGGTAAATTTTATCTTGATCCTCCATCTCCTTGACAACCTTAACTCCAAAGTTGTACATAGGCAAGTCGCTGAACGATGAGAGAACGCTCATATTGGTTTTTCCAATAGCGTTCTCATAAGTCTTAAATATCACAGACTCTGCAGGCAAAATTTGCAAGCACTTCACCACATCTTCGCAAGTCTTCTTAAACAGAATCATAGCGGCATTTGTGATGTCATAGATTGCATTGTTGCCTGCGGCTATAGCATTTTGTTGAACTCCAACCAAGGTGTCTCCCTTAGGAGTAGATGCGTCCATCATTTCATTGATCCCCGTGGTGTCACGGATCATTCGCAAGTAATGGTTATACAGACCAACAAGTTCATTAATGTTTCTAATGCTGTTGCCAATCTCGCGAACAGGAGGGTTTTGGAATCCACCCTCTGGATTTTTGCTCCTGTAGTAGAAGACACCCGTCTGCTCGTAAATATCGTGCAGCTCTAACGGTTGAAGTTCCCCACCGTTTCCTAGCTGTACATTTTCCAGCCCCTCAATATCAATGATCAATCCATCAGGTTTTGCTTTTGCAATGGCCTGTTGAATTTTCAAGTGGGTAAGCTGTAGCATGTCAGCAAATCCAATGCAGCTGTTCACCATAGACTTTGGAATCATACGGCGAATGTTCGTGGAAACAGCAGAGTAAGACATTCTGCATCTGCTAATGTCGTGCACGTTTCTAGGCACGTTGTTCATCATGCCGTAGTTAAACATGAGGTCCGTACCCATAATGTAGCTGCCTCCGTAAACGGTGGATATTTCCATCTTGTGAGGAGTTCTTTCAAACACCCCACCAGTTCTTTCTTTGTATGCATACCCCTGATGAAAAAAGCCAGTGTTCCCGTGACGGTTTTCTTTTTCCTCGTAGTAAATACAATCGACTGATATAAACTCAAAGTCAAGCACTTCGACCATGTAGTCGTCGTACTCATACTTCATGCGATTCAGAGTTGAATCATAATATCCCTTGCTACTAGAGCCTTGGTTGTATCGAGAAGATTTTTTTGCAATTTTCTCGTAGTCCTTTTCGTCAAACTGGCTTCCCGCTAAACGCTTTAGCTCTGATATAGAGATTCTTTTTACATGACCTGCATAGATGAGGTCGTTCATACCTGGGTCCTCCGTATAACTGTGTATAAAGTTAGAGGGGTCAACATAGTCAACCTTAATACCGTAGTTGGGATCGTTGCTTCTTTTTACAACGGCCATGCCTAAAGACGTCAAATCAACAACAGCTCTTCTGTAGCTGCTGTCGCTAAAATCGTTCCAGCTAAGCGTTAAGTTTGTTGCAACCTGAGCAGCCATTTCTGCATCAGTCTTCACGTTTGTTTCGATAAGGATCTCTGCCTCTTCGATCGTGTCTGGCAACTTTTCAGGATCTTCGTCCAAAACCAATCCCCCAGTAACTTGCTTAAGCTGCATCAACCGCTCCTTGAGCAGCACTTGATTTTTAAGTCGTGTTTTTTCGTTGTTCTTTTCAGAAGAAGAAAGGGGGTCAATTGCCTCTAGGTTAGGGTAAGGATTCCTAGAAAGAATTTTATTTGAAACAATCTTTGCAAACTTGGGGAGAATAGGAACTGGAGTATAATCCAGATTTACCAATGATCCATCCCCATTGTTTGGATCAAGAGAGTTTAGCAGCTGCTTGTAAATAGTAGTGTCTTGCGTACCATTTGCATACTCTCTATTTTTCTCAAAAATTTTGTTTCGTTTTTTGTATAGCGATTCAGAGTTAGCAAAGTCTCCCCACTGGTTTTCAATAGCCTTTGCGTACTTCAGTCCGTATTCTTTTGACGCCTTTATTTCTTGAGCTGCTAGCGGATCAGGAAATGAATGCGTGTTTTTATTTTTGCTATACATTTAAACGAACTTGTGTATTTGTGCAAATATAAGAAAGTCGTCATTCTAAGCGAATTGGCTTGTATCTCCTAAAGAATTGCTTCTCTGAAAAATCAGACTCTTTCTTTTTTTGTTTAGTTTTTTGTGCTGCTAATAGGCAAAGTCCAGAACTAATTGTTAAGTCAAATTTTGTTCTGTTGTCAATTTTAAATCCTATCCAATCCTCTAAGGTGTCATTAAAGTACATCTTACCAGACTCACCTGTTTCAGAATTATACCCTACGTAATTGTGAATATATGACTCAATCGCTTGGGCGTGAGCCTGTATAACTTCCTGGGAGTTTGATGGGATGCCTTTTGTTTTCACATTCACTTTAGCGTTGGGAGCAGATAAGTGTCTTGGCCTACCCATTAAGTACCCATCGTAACCTCTTGACTCAAAGTATCTTGCGATGCCGTACTTATTGTTTTCAATTAAGATTGGATAGCCAAAGTATACGGCAGCCATAAGCACATCTTCGTAGAAGATTTTAGCTAAGGGCGGGCGGGAGGCATACTCAGCAACAAACATATTGGAGGGGTGCTCCATGTGAAATTTGTTGTACAGATGTAGCGCTCCCTTCGATCCCCGTCCATCGACGGTGGCGTCAAGATCATAAGAGTCAACCCCGCCTACCCCCAGCTCTGCATTTGGTGGAATAAGTTTACCGCGTTCATATAACTTTTTGTTTCTCAGCTCTTTAGGTGGCAACCATGAAACATTAAATTTACCTCTAGGGTCAGGAGAAAAAACTACTTCTGTATCCTGAATGCCATCTTTCCAGATAAAATTTCCTGTTACCACTGGATCTGGATAAAGCTCCTCATTGTGGTCCATCTGTTCGTAGATCTTACCCACGTTAAAGACGCTGCCATCAATGCTATCTCTAAAGGCCTCGTCTTCACTAAACGGGAACTGTCGAACTACTTCGTTAAGCTCAGAGGCGTCGTGCTTCAAGCTATCTCTTTCGTTCTTTAAATAAACTTTTGACCCCTGGTAAATCATATCCCCATCCACCCCTTCTATTGCAGACTCTGGCTGAGAGATAACTGGATTTCCATAAAGATCAAAGAACCCCTCTAGGGATTCATAAGCAGGAATAAACAACCTATACAGCCCAGACCTAGTACGGCCATTGGCATTTCTTTCAAAGGGATCTGAGTCAGCCCAAAGATCTTTGTACTCCTTACCCCCTTTATTCATGGGGTTTACTGTGCTGCCTACTAAAGCCTTCCCCACAATCTTCCTGCCTACAATAAGACATGTACGTTGAATCCTCCAGGCATCACGAATGTCTGTAGGCTTCTCCCACTTACCAGCCTCATCAAGGTATAGTATGTGGAGCTTCTCTCCGTCGTATGCGTTGTTGGTGGTGTTCTTCCAGTTGATTACCGTATTAAGAGCCTCGCCCTTCTGCGCAGTCTTATTGTTCTTCGTGATTCTCTTAGAGGGCTCGCGAAAAGCCAGCTCCATGCGTGGGTTTGTGGTACCATCCTGAATAGGTTTGAAGAAAAAGGGGTAATGCCTAAACATCTGCACAACCTTCTTCATGAATATATTCTCCTGCGCGTCCTTACCAGTCTTAGACTGTATACCCAGGAGCTTGTCTTTAACTTGCGTGGCTTCGTCAAGAAGGACAGCAGAGCAGATATTGGTATACCCGCTCCGCCTGCATTTGGTATACAACTGACCTATGCACCTAGGGTCCGCCTCACACGCAGCTAAATGTAAGAATATTTCTCTTTGGAAGTTAAGGTAGCTAGGATAGCCTATATCCATCCTAGTCCACTGCAGCATCATGTAATGCCTACCCGTAATATACGTAGGGACACCGTTGTTATAGAACCAAAAGCCCTCACGCCTACGTCTAAACTCCTCCTCGATATACGGAGAAAACTTTTGTCTGAACTCCCTTGGCATTTCGAGCCACTCATCCATAGAGCGAACCCTAGACAGTTCCTGAGGCATATCGTTCCTCTGCCACATCTGCAAGCGCTTTGCGCTTCCATGTCCTGAAATTTGTTTTTTGGGCGGCTGAGCGGGAAGAACAATGACCAGCCCACCAAGTTCAAGACTTTTACCTTGCGTACCGTTGGGACAAATCTTGATGCCTGGCTCATCGTACTCTTCTATATCTACTAGAACGCTCATCTTCCCTGAGAGGCATAACGCTTTTTGTAGTTTTTGGAGTTCTTGTTTTTAGACTGCTTGGTCTTTGCGTGCACGCCTTTTCTTTTGACGCGGCGCTTCTCGTAAACTGGAGTTAGTTGTTTTGCCATTGTATTTAATTTCGTACCCCAGTCAGGACTCGAACCTGAAACCTACGCATTAGAAGTGCGTTGCTCTATCCTGTTGAGCTACAGGGGCGTGTTACAAATTTAATTAAAGTCCGCAAGGTGGGGCTTGAACCCACATGTAACCAATTACTCTTTCAACAAGGTATAAGCTTGAGGAGATACTCGCGGTTATTTGTTTCTTCGTTCGTGTGTTTTCTTTCTGTGGCAGTTAGAACATCTTATCTCACACTTTCTAATTTCTTTTTTGATAGCGGATATGGAGTAAGCATTATTGACCATGTCTGATATGTTGTGAGATTTGGTGCCATAAACATGATCGAAGTCAAGAACTACAGGGTTGTTTTCACCGCAATCAACACAAGAGGACAGACGTTTTAACCTTGACACATAAGCCCGTGCCCAGCGCCTCTGAGACCTGTTGAACTTCGCGGCCTTCTTTTTAAAGGCCTCAGCGTGCTCTAGGTAATACCTTTTGTGGTACTCCTTTTGATAGGCTCTTCTTTTTTCTGGATCTTTATGGGGCATCAGTCCTCGAACTCTTCATTCCAAGACTCCTCCCAAAACTTATAATTTATTTTATTTTTCTGCCAAACTATTGCTTGCCAGTCATTTAGAGAACTTTTCAGCGAAACCTCCACTGTAGTCTTTGACTTCTTCGATTGATCCATTATTTGTAAGGTCTTTGATCATTTGCTCCAGTCTCTGTCT
>TARA_R100001163_G_scaffold65311_1_pt1 | contig 12224 bp, 10 predicted proteins | sample TARA_R100001163 | Tara Oceans TARA_R100001163 (sample SAMEA2621285) | marine metagenome | biome: marine biome (ENVO:00000447); feature: deep chlorophyll maximum layer (ENVO:xxxxxxxx); material: "saline water (ENVO:00002010), including plankton (ENVO:xxxxxxxx)" | depth 120 m
CCCATGACATCACTGTCAGCACCGGAAGCGCTATCTTTATTGAATCTTAATTCACCTGATGTAGCATCTGCATTTGTGTTTGTTATATGAAGTATGGGTTTACTAGAAGTAGAGGATGTTAAGGTCAGCTCATCCGAAGCATAAGTGAAATTAGCTTCGGCGGCAAAAGTGCTACCGCTATTTACAAAAGTTACAATTCCGTTATCGGTAGTTCCAGAGACTGATCTCGCACCACCGCCAGAAATGCTTCCAGTAGTAATTTCTCCATCTTTATCTACAACAAATATATCAGAGCCGCTGCTGTTTTGAATTTGTATTAAGTTACCAGTATGAGTTCCTGACATCTTTGCATAGAATGCATCGTCAGCGGCATCTTGAGTGTAAACTTGAAATGTTGGAGAACCAGCAGAAACGGCAAGTGAGTCAGCTACGCCAACAGCGACATGCTTGTTATCCATATCGGCCTTGATGATACTCTCGTTATAAGTTGGCTCATCCCAGCCTATAAACAGCATCTTATCTGAAGTGTTGCTTTTACCAGCGTTACGACCTAAATATATACAGTTATCGCCTGTCGAAGAACCACCAGCGCCATACCCAACCGCTATGCTATTCCATGCATTAATAGCGCTGCTAGATGAACCGGCAAGTGCGTTACCACCAATAGCTACAGATTGATTACCGGCATTATATTGTCCAGCTTGAACGCCAATATGTACCGCGTTTTGGTTATTCGCCTCCATTCCGGCTTTATATCCTATATGGACATTATTAAGATAATTTGCCCTATCGTCCGTCTCTGAATAGCCAGCGTGATATCCAATGACTACACTTTGACTATGGTTATCTGCTAGTCCATGCCCAGCTTCATATCCTATAAAAACATTTTCGTCAGAGCCTGTAGTTAAGTTTTCTCCAGCATAAGAGCCTATGAGAATATTTTTAGAACTAGTATCTGTTGTGATTGCCGTCCCAGCATTATAGCCAATAGCTATGTTGTCATCCGCCGTAGTAACAGCGTCGAGAGCTGTACTTCCAATTACGATGTTTCGTTCGGCAGTGCTTGTAGTGCTGGAAGGGTCATTACCAAGGTATATTGAGTCATTTTCTACCAAAGCGTCTGAAAGGCCAGTTATATTGCTAGCTCCTCCTGAAGAAGGAGTCTCCCAGTCAACAGTTCCATCTGCTTGTATGGTAAGAACATCACCATCGCTATGTCCGGTAGAAGTGACAATACCAACCGATCCAGTGCCTGTTCCTGCTAGTACATCACCTACGGCAATACCAGATATATCAGCCTCTATTCCACCGACTTCATGCTTAAGCGTACCGTCATTAGTAGTAAATGCTTGTACCGCAACCGGAGCGCCAGTACCATCTGCAACAACTATTTTTCCATCTGTCGCACCAACAAGTCCAGTACCACCATACGCTAAAGCAATGGCTGTACCCTGCCAAGTTCCGGTGGAAATTGTGCCTAGAGTGGTGACATTAGTAGTTCCCGCCCATGTAGATATTGCAGTGTTTTCTACGTTATTAAGGGAAAGATCCGATTTGACATCAGCAACTTCTTCACCAACTATACCATCAGACGTGAACTTAGCGTATTCTCCAGCCGCACTACCTGATCCGTCTATTTTAACAGCATTCGTGTCAGCTATTCCAAAGGTTAACGCTGCTTGTTTAGCATTCCATGTTGAAGCAGATGCGATATAAGAATCTGCGATAGCTGTACCCTGCCAAATACCTGTTGCAATAGTTCCAACAGCAGTAATTTGTGTCTGGGAAGCATCTACACTTAAACTATGTGCAATTCCTTCTCCACTAGTAGCTCCTGTTGATGTTATGCCAGTTCCACCAGTAATAGTAGCGACATAATTTCCGCTAGTGTCTGTTGTTAAAGCTACGGTATGAGAAAGATTTCCACTAGCATCTAGATATACAGCTTTACTAGCGGGATAAGTTGCGAATATAGTATGCGTACCACCACTAAACGTTTGTCTAGTCGTGTCTGTAAAGCCGAGCTGTGTTGAAAGGATGGTGGTTCGTGCAATACTAGTAGAGTCCGCACTGAGAGTACCCAGTCCAACTTCCCACTTTGTGCCATCCGCATCCTCTAAAGCGTAATAGATTGTATCGCCATCAAGAGTCGCATCTAAGTCAAAGCCAACAAAACCCGACACTGCACCAGTAAGCGTCATATCGCCATTAGTACCAGTACAGGTTTCTTTTACTCTATCTCTAATCTCTAGAGCCATATCTATCTCCGACTAAGAAGGATCGGTGATAGCAATATCTATAGCTTCAATAGCTGCAATCCTAGCTGCTTCTGCTGCCTGTTTTGATTCCCAAGCTTTAACATTATTAATGAGAAAGTCTCTTACCACACCATTAGCAAATTCAGCAATAGTTATAGGATTGGTGATGGTTCTTGGATTGTCATCTCCTTCGGGAAGAGATGCATCAAAATCAGGATTTTCTACAGTTGGATTATAACTATATTGATTTGCTACAGCATTAATCACACGATCTAGGTGTTCATCTGGAATTTCTACACAATGTTGAGCCATAATATTCTCCTTTTAGAATAAAAGTGATATTATGAGAAGCTAATGTCTAAATCTGTAGCATTAAACTTAAATACATCACCACTCTTAACTTCTCTAGGTGAAGTTAACGAACCATGTAAAAGCATATTACCCGCCGTAGCATGGTCAGCAATAAATACACCAGATACATGACCCCAATCACCAGTGGCAGTTGGAAAAGTAATGGCAGCTGTGTTAGTAATAGAACCAGAAGTTCCTACATCAATAGGGCTAGTCCAAGCAGTTACCTGAACTCTAGCGTAACTTCCACCACTTTTTTCTTTTGATGCTGTTTTTCCAGTTTCTCCTCCATTGGTTCCACCAGATTCATAATAACCAATCAACCCAACATATATACTAGTTCCGGGTGTTGTGTATGCTGTATTTCGGATTACGTGATTGATAAGCACGTTTTCCAAATAATTTGTCATGGCATCTGACATAATTTATAACTCCTGTTTCTAGAAGGATGATAATTCAGTTCTTCTCCAAGTGTTTGTCGCGACACAAGCATAGAGATAATATACGATAACACCACCACCAAAGTCCGTGTTACCTAATTTTATTTCGCCAACTGTACAAGTATCTGTTGCACTAGAAGGAGTACTATCGTCCCAAAAAAGAAGAGAATCACTAACGTCGGTAAATGTATTCCTAATTTTTTCAGGTGTAATTAGGCCGGAAGTATTGTCTTCTAAATTATTAGCTATTTGGGTCGCTAACTCTGTTTTGGTTCTCTTTGTCATAGTAATCCCATTACAGTTAAATTCATACTATTATACACCATATATAAAAAAAACCGCCCTCAAAAGCATTGAGGACGGTTTCTTTGTGAGGTGCTGGAGGTTATTAGAAGGAGCCAAGGAGGATTCTTCTGTTATCCAGAACGGCAAATCCAATTTCAGCCCAGCCGTAGAAGCCAGCACGCTGATGACGATGGAGAGTATCATCTTCGTAGATTTGAACGTCTTGCTTGATAGGCATAATAAAGCTATCACTAGCAGACAGGTCAAGACCTACTACCAATTCTTTATCACTGCTTTCTACAGCACCGCCAAGTTGGTCGGTAAAGAATTTCTGATATTCTTGGTCTTCGCCAAGCTCATCCATGTCATGCAAATTAACACCAAACACACGGGTAATTGCAGCACCATCATCGCTAGAGAGATAAATCTCTCGTCGGGTAACTTCGTCAACCTGATCTATTCCCCAGTTGCGGATGTCTTCAAGAGCTTCCGGCGAGAGGTAAAGATCGGTCAAGCGACCGCGATTCAAAGAGCCACTGTTACCACCAGCGTTTCGACGCATAACAGTTTTCAAAAGAGAAACAAGACGCTTGGTAAATTGACCAGCAGATGCATCACCATCGTAAACCAAAATATTTCGGTCAACGCCAGCAGCAAGCAGGGTATGCCAACCATCGTCGTTCATCTTCTTAGTAAAACCAGCTTCCAAAACTTGCATAGCGCGACCAACAACATCCCAACGAGCTTCTTTAGCATATCGCAGGAGGTAGTCAATCGAAGATGCTACGCTGTAAGTTGGAACCATGACGTAATCGCCTTCAACCGCACGTTCTGGAATTCTTCCATGACCGGGATTGGTGTAAGCAACGTGATCGCCTTCAGTTCCGGGGGCTAGCAAATCGAGTGGGAATTCAGCCGCACTTCCGGGAGCCATCTGGATTTTCTCGAAAATATTATCGAGAACATCACCGACAAGAACACCCTTACGGAGCGGAGTTTCTAAAGCCACAGCTAACTCACGTTGAGCTGCGACTGCTTCATTTCTATCAGCGCTACCAGAACGCTTGATAAGATCAATAAAATGATCATCAGGTCGAGTCATTCTACTCATTTAAGTTCTCCTTATAGGATATTAATTAAATTATTCGTTGGCGTTAGGTAGATTAATTTCTACCTTCACGTAACCTTCGTCATCGACTGTTGACATAAAACGTCCAACAGCTAACTGGTTAGGTTTACTTACATCGTGAGCATAGGTATTACTGATATATCCAGCATTACCTGAGCTAGCGTAAGCAACTTGTCCAGCAGTAATAGCAGTACCATGATCAGGAGCAGCATCGTCAATCATGTTTGTGACGATTGTACCCTTCTTCAGGATGCTAACTTTACCACCTTTTTGAACTTCATCTTTATGCCAGTTAATGTGTTGACGAGTAAGGTCAATATTAACAACGTCGTTGAGTAGAATCCCAACAGGTTTAGAAGCAGCATTTACTGTTGCGTACTTCACTTTTGCACCAGCTTGATCCATAGCAGCACCGGAACCGACTGTGTCGATAACTACAATACCGCCTCGGGTAGCTGTGCCTTCGTTGTAGAAAAAGGAAATATCTACATCGAGTTCATTTCTATCAGCTTTCAAAGCCATAATTATGTCTCCTTAAAAACACTTGTTACTTTTTAAGATTAGCGGTTGTACGAAGAACATTAGATTCTAACCATGCACTAGCAGCAGTTGACAATTCTTCAACAGCATCATCTCCTGCGTCAGTTAGGGCAGCTTCAACTTCTTCTTCGGCTTCCTCTAGGACTTCAGCTTCTGCAACAGCTTCTGCTTCGTCGTCTTCTTCTTCTTGATAATCAGCTTCGCTTTCAGAAACTTCAGCGGACTTTGCTTCTTTCTTCAAAGCTTCTTCGTCTTTATCCTTTTTTTCAAAAGGATTTTCTTCGTCCTTTTTAGTAGCCATCTTTTTCATGGCGTTCTTTTTCAGGGCGACAACTTGCTCAAACATTTCATCTGATGCTTCAGCAAAAGTTTCGAGAATAGACTCGATTTCTTCTTCTTCAGCGCCAGCTTCAGTAAGAGCAGTTTTTCTAGCTAATAGCTTAGCTTCAGCTTCTTGAGCTTCAATCTTAGCTACAGCTTCTGAAAGTTCTTCATCTTTACTTGCAAGAGCTTCTGTAAGCTCTGCGACTTTAGCTTCAGCAGCTTCAACAGCGACTTTAGCTTCGGCAACAGCTTCATCTTTTTCAGCTATAGTGGCTTCAAAAGCTTCTAACTGAGCTTTAATTTCTTCGTCTTTCTGATTAGAAACCTCAGCTTTGAGTTCTTGAGCTTCTGTTTTAGCTTGTGCTAGTTCAGCTTTCAGATCTGCAATCTGCCTTTCTAAATTTTCATTAGACATATCGGAATTCTCCTTAAAATTAGAAGTAGTAATTGTCATTGCTTGTGTATTAGCAAATGGGTCTACGTCATTAATAATAATGCTACGCGGATTAGCAGGATTGCTAACTAGACCCTTACCGGAAAAGGCTATGTTATTCAATAGCCTTCCTATTTTATATCCTTCGTATTCTCCTGATCCTCCATACGCTCTAAGATGTTTGGTTAAGAAAGCAGATGCTTCATCTCTAGCCAGAACCTTTTGTTGACCTTCTGGATCGACTAACGCGTAATCAAAGCCAGAAAATAAACATTCCATACTAACATACCACTTTCCTTCTTTAATTTCACTTATTACTTTTGACATTCTTTCTCTTAGTTCTGGATCGCTCCAGCTATTATAAAGAACAGCGCTAGTAATAATATCAAATTTTTCTGGTAAGTTCTCTGGACTTGTATCTTTATCTATAGGTTTGCCGTCTTGATCTACAACCATACTAGAAGTTATATGGCCAATAATGTCTTTTTCATTATGACCAAAATTAAATTGTTTATCTTCAGGTGTATTTCTAGCTGACCAAGTAGTCTCTCTATCAAAAACATCATCGTTCTTGTTCCATCCAGTAGAAACAAGAATAGAGTTTAAGTAGTAAAGATCAAACTGGTCGGGGTTGCTATCAGCTTTTGAAAAGAGTTTATCAATAGCTAAGTCTCTAGCGACAGCCTCTTGTGATTCAGTCATATTTGACATAGAAACGGGAGCTACAAAAGCAATGGAATTATTGGAAGCTATTGCTTCTTGGAGACCGTCTTCTATTTCAGATTTATATATAGTGATATTCATATATTTACCTCATAAAAATATACACCATATAATAAAATTATTCGCAGAAATGTTACCCTGTTCTACTTAAAGCATAAACAGAAACTTGCATTTGCCTCATCTCGTCAATGGTTGGATGCCTTCCATTGTTAACAGAAAAGTTGTTTTTCATTTCAGAAACAGAAGCAACAATACTAATATCAGGTTTTGGATTTCCTTTTAGTATATTGTTAATTGCATTTGTATCAATATCCATGAAAGGTTTCATATTGCAGAGAATACAAAGCTTAAGATGTTCAAGTTGATCAATTTCTGCTTTAGTTAAACTTCTTAAGTTTTTCTTATCAAAGTGAGCAAGTATCGCAGGGTTGACTGATTCAGAAATTTTCTTCTGCGCTTCTGTTGCCCATAATGATAGACTAATAAAGTTGGAGTTTACAGTCTGTCGTGGTTTATCTTCACGTTCTTTTCGCTTAAAAGTATCTCTTGACATCTTAGGTCTACCATCTTCCGGTCTACCTACAGGGTCAAACTTCTCTTCTTTCTTTTCTTGGTTAGGTGGATTGTCTTTCTTTTTCAAATCCATCTTTCGTTGTTCTTTTTCTTCTCTTTCTTGGTTGATAGAATCTTTATCTCTTCTATCCTCCGGTTTTGTTAGTGGGTTTGAACCCGTCTCGTCAGATGGAATTAGCCCAACATCTTCTGGGCTTATCGCATCTTTAGTAAGAGCAATCTTTTCAAGATCGTTACGATGCTGAGGGTTATGATAAGGACTAGCTTTTTGAGGCATAGATTCGCCCTTTCTTTCCCTTTCTTCTCGTCGAATTCTGATTTTTTCGATTTCTGGAATTTCTCCAAATCTTTCTAGTACGGTTTCTCCACTAATAATATTTCTATCAACAAGCTGAACAAGCAAGTTTTTCTCAGCCGCTTCGTCTGATAAGACCATCTGGTCAAAGTGGATTTTTGCTGGAAGTCGGAAACCCATTGCTTTTTGAACTATTTCAAGCTCTTGTTCCCACCAGCTTACCAATATCTGACGACCGTATTCCAATCTTTCGACGAGTGTTTTAAGACTAATAAAATTGTTAGTAAAACCGCCCCCACCGCTAGCCATACCTGTGAGGGTAGGGGGAACGCCAAGCCCAGCGTAAATATTAGTGAGAACCGGTTCATATTTTTCTTTTCCCAAAAATCTATAAACTTGAGTACTAGACTCTGTAAACTTTAATTCTGGACCCCATACTAGATCCATAGTTCCGCCACCAACATTACTAGCAAGAATATTTCTTAGTTTATTAATAGCAGCTTTAGTAGGCAGTATTTTGTTATCTAAATCACCAAGACTCCATAATCTTATATTAGATATAGCACCATCTAATGCAGAGACATCAGCCAGCTTCATTTTTTCTAGCATAATAATGTCATCAAGGATTGCATATATCATAGGACTAGCCCATACTAACCAGTCATCTTTCTTGTAAAAGAATACTGATGTTTTATCTGGATCTAAAGGTATTACGCTCTCTCCGCGTTTAACTGCATCCATAAGATCTGGAGGAAGTAAGGCAGAAAGCCTTCTATGGTGAGGAGATCCTCCACCTTCTAAACCTCTATTAGCTATATTACGAACAAGTTTAGAAATCTTTAAAGCGTATTGTGGCTGACCAACAAATGTAGCAAGTTCGTTCCCAATAACTTCTACAGAGAGTGGATTTAAGAAGTCAAATTTCCAAGGTATTTCTCTTCTCTTAAATGGTGTGTTTTTTATATCAATATCTGTAGCGATTGATCTAAGTTCTCTTTCAGCTTTTTTGCTTATTTTAGCTATTCTTCTTTTTACTACTACATTTCCACATCTATATAGAGTGTTCAAAAATCTTTCTGATCGTTCTTGTCCATGCACCTTTTTGAACCAAGCTCTATAAAATTTTTCTATTCTTTTGTTTGGGTGTACTATCGTGATGCCCTGACCAGCAAAATCGGCCATAAGATCAATCACATTTCTAATGATTCCAACCTTATCGTATGCAGCCATACACATACGAATAGCGTCTTTTTGATGTTTAGGTACAGCTTCAGCGGAACGAAACCTATTATAGTCTTCTCTGGTAAATCCAGTTCTTACAGAACGGTTAGGCTCAATATCAAGAAATGATCTACGATTATAGGCTACAGCTTTTTGTATTCCATCATAATGATCAACATTACCAGCAGTTTCAGACAAAGCTTTTTCTTTACTAGAGTCGTCAGACCAAGTAACAAAAGCGTTTGCTCTTTCAACATTTTGTATAGGGTCGTTCATTATTTTTGCCTCATTCGGAATGTAATTGAATTGATTTCCTAACTAATATAATTATACACCAAATCAATAAACATCTTTCATACCTTCTGTAAACCAAGCTGGGCCAACATACTCAGGACCATTCATTCCGCCCTTCATACCCTTAGCAAACCCGCCAACAGTATCATAAATAGGAGGAGGTGGAGTTCTTCTTATGCTTCTAGCCGACATATTTGCCATTATTAAAGATGAATAACGGTCTTTTCTAATTCTGTCTTTTTTACCACCGGCTAATTTAACTTCTGGTGTGTCCCACTTGTCTCTGCCAGAAGTTGTTTGTGTCATTATTATCATAGATAGTTCATCTTTTAATTCTTCTATCTCCATGACACAGTCCTCTAAAGTATCGTATAACCTATTTTTTAGTTTATCATCTGATATAGCTAGACCAATAGTAGCAGCATCAAAGTAAGGAAGCAAAACAGCTTTATCTTCAAAGTCTTTTCTAAGTCCATGATTTGCTTCGGCCACCCAATCTGCTTTAGCAAACTGAATCATTCTTACAATATGTAATCCAACTTCACCATCGGTGTCTTTTTCTTTGTTCTCATCTATAGTTGGCCATATAGGTACTTCACCTTCTCTTATCTTGTCTTTATCATGTAAAGCTTCAATAATCGCAATACCACCACCTTGAGCATCTAGAGCTATTTCTTCGCATGGGAATAGCTTCATCAAGTCTCTGATTTTACGAGCGCAATAAGAGTAGAAGTCTGTTTCCTCTACCATACCAGCCTTAAGTTGCTCTTTGTGTCTCCCTCTATTTGTAGTCCAACAATAAACAACTCTGCTATGATCTTCGTGAACCTCCATGATAACTATAGAAAAGTTATCTACTTCAGAAGCAGGGTCAATGCCATAGACATACCTGCAATTAGGATTCCCTCTAAGCATAGATTGAAAATTAACCTCGCCACTAGGAAGACTGACTGGATTTTCAGGAGAGACAACACAGGATTCAATCAATGAGCGTTTAAAAAATCCATTGCTATCAGTAGAGAAACATGCTCCAAATTCCATTTGATAAATACCGGTATGAACAGTAGCTTTCGATCTAGCTACCTGAGAAGCATCCATAAAGCCTCTTGGTAATAGCTCATAAGGTATTCTAATAATCGAATATTGTCTCCAGTCAAATCCGTCTGGTACATCATCATCGCCAAATATTTCTGATAGCTTTTTAGGATCTCCCTTGCTGTTTATAATTTGTTTCCATTTTTTCCAATATTCAGCAAAATGATTAAAGTCATAATAAGCAGTACCAGAAAGAATAATTTGGTTTGCACCTTCTACGTTTGCTTTTTCTTTTATCTCATGTCCTTCTCCCATTTCTATAGCTTTCTTTTCAGAAGCTAGTCTTTTCACATTTTCTATAGGAGAAGAGCTAACAGCAGCAAAACCTGCAACAACATTTTCAAATATTTCTCTAGGTATAGATGCAAATTCATCAGCGATAATATCGTTAGCACGTTGACCACGAATTTTAGAACCGTCACCAAGAGGAAGGCATGTTACAGTGCTTGACCCAATTATCATTCTACACATATCAACCTGACTTCTAGGACCACCGTCTCCTCCGACTATATCTCTTAGTAAAGGAGCATTTTTCCATATGCCACTCATATACTCAAAAAGAACTTTAGATTGTCTAAAAGCAGCACCAACAACAACTATTTTTCTTCCGGGCATGAGTAACGCACGAAGCATAGCGTATAAAGAAAGCATAAAAGATTTACCAAAACCACGAGAAGCAATAAGCATAGGGAATTTTCTTCCCCACATTTCTTTTAGCATTAAAGCTTGTGTTGGTAGGATTTCAACATTTAGTATGTGTTTGCATATAAAAGAAAAGTATTCTGGATTAGAAAGTATCCATGTGAGCTTAACTGGAAAATCATGTTCCGTTTGTAGACTAAAGGGATTGATTAAATTGGATTCATCTACATCTATGTTGAGCCAAGCGTCTTTGATGATGCTTGAGTATTCAGATGGCTTGTTCACGTTCTACTATCTCCGAAATTTCGTCAAACAAAAGCATGGTTCTTTCTTCTGCCCCTTCTTTGTTTCCACAAAATAAAGTGACAACATTGTATTTCTCTTGGAATTCAGAGATCTTTTTCCACATGTACTTACCGTTCATTCTTAGGAATTGCCAATTCTTTTTGGGAATACCAGAGTTCTCAGGAAATGACATGAGGTCATCTATTGAGAACTCGCATATGATATATGCCCATCGGAAATGCGACAGTCTGTCCATCTCTGCTTCAAATCGCCTTGACTCTTTTCCAATATTTAGAGCAAGCTCGCCGGTGGATGCCTTTCTTTCGATTGCTAAATCTTTCTCTAAGCCTCTGACTGTGTAGTCTCCGGTAGCTAGTCCCCAATCCTTGACTGCTAGGCATCTATCGAAGGACTCAAAGTCCCAACCAGTCTTTTCTCTGGTGTCTCTAAGTATTATATAATTTCGCAGACTCATATACTTTATCTAACATGTCTCCGTATTCATTTAAGAACTCTTCGTACTTATCTTCATAATCTGGCTCTAGATATCTTCTGTAGTTCTGATTCTGTTCGTCCCACTCTTCGTGATATATCGTTTTAAGTGAGATTGCTTTTTTATCTGACCAGTTTTGTATAACTTTATTTAGTATATCTCTATCTATAGTAAGATTTTGTAAGCTTATTGACTCTATGGCTTTTGAAAATTTATCTACAGGGTCGTTTAAAAAATCTTCATATGCAAACTTAGTTACCCAAGGATAATTCTGCTTTGAAAGAATTGATTCAATATGATTGGTGTGTTCCATATAAACCTCAAGAAAATGCTTGGCGTACCACTTTGTACTTCTAGTAGGTTCTAGTATTTTTTTGAAGTTGGAATAGCTAACTCGTTTATAATCTAACCTGTGTGTATATAAGTAATGTCTGTAAACACCGCGAGCGTTTTCAAAATACGTTTTATTTAGTATGCAAGAAAACATTACGGGTCTGTAGGAGTAAAAGTTTCCTTTGTTCCAAAGTACAGAGTGGCTAAAGTCCCACTTATATTTAAAATCTACCTTAGTAAGATACTCATTTATTATGCATCTTATCCATTGTGTTCCGGTTCTTGGAAAAGAGCAGTGAACTATCTCAAAGTCATCTTGTAAATTAGCTGGCAATTTTAAACCTCTTTAGTCTATCGTTTATTATGTCTCCCCATTCATCTAAGAATTTTTCGTATCTTTCTTCGTAGTCTGGCTCCAAATATTGAATCATGTGATTTCCTAGACTTGCTTCTCCTTGCCTTTTTATATGAACTTTTGATACAGCTTTTTTAGTAGAGTATTTATCAAAA
>TARA_R100001163_G_scaffold65748_1_pt1 | contig 12166 bp, 9 predicted proteins | sample TARA_R100001163 | Tara Oceans TARA_R100001163 (sample SAMEA2621285) | marine metagenome | biome: marine biome (ENVO:00000447); feature: deep chlorophyll maximum layer (ENVO:xxxxxxxx); material: "saline water (ENVO:00002010), including plankton (ENVO:xxxxxxxx)" | depth 120 m
GCTTTTTGATAAGCCGAAGTTGAATTTTCCAATTGTAACTCCAAAGACGATGCTGTGGGAATTTCTGGTGTCACAGCCGCATCTGTCTCTACAACACCTGTTTGAAAATTTTCATCTGGTCCTTTTATTGTTATACCCATTTCAGCTATAAAGTTTTGTAAACTATTTTCACTTTCAGTATCCCATCCAGAGTCCTGCATAGCAGTTCTTAACCCGTCAGATGTGTATTCAACACCGTCCCAAATATATATTATTTCATTCATATTTTTTTAATTCTTTCTAGCTGCCGAAGCAGATGATTTCAATAAATTCTTTAATTCCTTGTCAGAAATATCAAATGGATTAGAGCTAGTTCCTTTATAAATTATCCAACCTCCCTTACCCTCATTAGCAGCATCACTCCACCCTATTTTAGCATTTCTATTTGTTAAAGAAATTGTAGTTGCTCCTAAATCTTTTTTCATATTGGCTAATTCATCAGCAGTACCTGATTCAAGAATATTATAATAATAATCATATTGATTACCCGTGCTACTACCACCATCACCACTAGATGGGTTAGCCATACCCTTAGTATTTATCTCATAATAACCATGATCTCCCACACTATATCCACTAATACCATTACTAGTTAATTCATTAACATCTGCTTGTGATAATTCTCTTCTTTGCAATTCAAAACCAGGAATTGAAGTGTCTTTATCAACTAATCCGTATTTTTCTCTCATCATAGACATTTCTAACTGCAACAATACTTCTTCTTTAGCTTGTGGTGATGCGTTGATGAATTTGTTCATATCAACATCACCAACGTTTAATCTTTGTTCCATGTAAGCTACAAGTTCTTGAGGACTTAAAGTTTTTAATAATCCACTTACTCTTCCTTTTAATTTTTCTTCAAACACTCTATCCATAGCTTTTACATCTACAAAAATTTTAGTAGCTACGTTTCTTCTAGTATTATCATTAGCGTTTATAATTGTCTCTTCATCTAAAGTTGTTTTTAAACCCTCAGCCAGATCTCCATTTTCTTGTATTAAATTACCCGATTTAGCATAATTATCGTAATCAGTAATAGCTTCTGTTTTATTTATAAGATTACCATCCCATTTATCTAAATCTCTTTCTAGTTTTAAAGTATAAGTTTTATTAACATCATCAACTATGAGACCTTCTTTTTTCATTTTTTCAATATCTAGACCCTTAAATAGTTTATTATTTTGTTTAAACGTACTTTCTACTACTAACATATTTCTACCACCATCTTTTTTATAAGATTTTTTTATATCAACTCCATCCATTGATATATTAGATAATCCCATACCACCATATTGACTAGCTAATCTTTCAGTATCATTATTTCCTTCCCAAAAAACATCTTTACCAGGACCATCAATCGTATCTTTGTAAGTATTTATTTCTTCTACATCCATCATAATACGACCGCCCCACTGTACTAGATTATCTAATTGAGTATTTGCATCAGCTACAATTTTAGAATATTCTTGTCTAGTTTTATTATCTAAATTAGGATCAGTCATTAATAAAGTTTCAGCTTCTATAGATCCCATTATAGGTGGATCTACGGTTGCATCACCATTCATTAATAATCTTTGTTCATCTTGAAACTGTTTGATAAGGTCATCATTAATTCCTTTATCTCTTAAATCATCTACTTTTTCAGTTAAAAGTTTTTCGTTTGATAAAGCAGCTTTATTCCATGCTAAAGCTTTTTTATTCGCTTTTTCCTCACCTATTTTCTTTTGATATAATCTTTCAGCTCTCCAATCTTTTGCTGCTTGAGCCATAACCCCGGACACATTAAAAGCTTGAGCCCAAGCCATTGCCGACTGATCATTTACTATTTTTGGATTATCGTATGCACTCATATTTATTTATTTTTAAATTTTTGTAGGATCTAAAGAACCCATAATTCCTGAAGCCATACCACTAAAAGCACCACCCCATGCAGCACCTTGTGCCGCTTGAGCGTTAGCTGCTGTTTGTTGATGCTGTGCCATCTGACCTGCAGCATGACCAAGATCAGCATTAGTTCTAGCCTCTTCTTGTTGAAACATCCATTGCTCTCCAGCTGCACCAGCTTGTTGCATTCTTTGAGCTTCAGCCATTTTTATTTGTTGTAGTTTAGATTCACCATCAGCTCTTAATTTTTCATTAGCAACTTCTTGTTGCTCTATACTAGCAGCAACACCTTTTTTACTTTGTAATGCAGCTTGTGCTAAAGCAGTAGCTCCACCTGCGCCCGCACCCGTTGCTCTAATTGTATCTAAGCTATTTGCTAAAGCAATATCTGCTTGTTCCATTTGTATCTCAGCTGCTTGAGTTGCTACACCTAGACTAGCAAATGGATTACTAACGGTATTACTTAAGTCTGTAAAACCTTCATATGGATTTGTGATTGGTCTTCTTTCACTTTTTATTCTGTCCATCTCTGCTTTGGCTCTACGCGCTGCGTTTCTTGCGCCTTTTGCTTGTTGTTTTGCTTGATTAGCAGAAACTGCTCCCCCAATTGCGGAAACTCCTGCTGAAATTGCTGCTACTGCTGCCATATTATTTTATTTTTTTTGAAATTTCATATGAAGGATTTTTATCTACTGTATATCCTAATTCTCTATGTATTAATAACAAGTGTTGATTTCTACCTACACTTAGTATAAACTCACAATCACTCTGCTTAGCTACATGTTCTATACCTGTTATTAATAATTTTATCGCATCTTTACGATCTGGTTCCTTATAATCTTTATTAGATACTATCCATTCTACCCAACCAACTTTAGAGTTAGTTGTATATAAAAAACCAGCTACTACTGGGGTTTCACCTTTTTCTACTATAAAACCTCCTGTTCCATTTTCTGGTAACATGGTTTTAGATGGTATGTATTTCCACTCAGGCCACCCTTGCCACATTTTTACTAACGTATCCCAATCAGATTCGTTTAATTTTCTAATTTTTAATTCCATTTAATATAATTTAATATGATGATTGTACATAATCAGATGAAACTGAAAATAATTGTTTTTCACTTCCAAGATCTGTACTATCATCCGTTGATATTGTTACTGTTGCATAGTATCCTTTTATCCCCGTCATTTCTCCACCAAACCTTACTTCACCATCTATAGCACTACTATTATTAATTACATCAGCACAATATTTATTTTCTTTTCTATAAAATCCAGCATGAGATCTAGGTAATCCCGGATTAGTAGTGTTAAATACTTGAGCGTAACTATTAGGATAAACAGCTATACCACTTGTTGGATTTATAATATACTCTCCCTCTTGATAACTATATACCGAGGTAGTTGAGTCATTACTGCTAACGTAGTTTCCATTTAATAAATCAGGTCCTGTTGCATCGGAAATAAAACTATCTACTTGCCATCCATTACTTCCTTCATAATTTATAGTTTTAAAATTTTTAACTAAACTTACGCTAGGATTAAAAATAAATGTAATTGAAGTACTACTAGTTGTTCCATAAAAACTACCTCTTTCTACACTAGTGTCATAATGCTTCCACAACTTTCCACCATATAATGAATAAAAATCACTTCTAATACTTAGTACTTGATCTGGTTTATAAGTAAAGAAACTTGTCCAACCATTAACTGTTTCATCAAAAGATAAAGTACTGTAATTTCCAGTTGTAGTATTTTGAAGAGAAACTAAATATTGTTTATTATGTATATCCCATCCACCTACAATTTTACCCTCACTTGTAGAGGTTTTTATAGAACCAAATTCATCTCTAAAGAAATCATACATTCCATAATTAGATATTTCTGTTATTCCGTCTCTAGACAATCTTAACACTGCGTTTCTATCTATGTCTGTAAAATATTTTCTATACCCATAAACTGCAAAACTATCAGGGTTAGTACTAATTCCAAAGTTACCTAAGTAAGGAATTATTTGTCCTATTACTAAATTTAATTGACTAACAGGTGTACCACCACCTTCAGCAGTATATATAGCATCTTTATCTATTAACGCATAACTAACTTTATTTTCTTGAAATATAGTTAAATTTGTATTTTCTGAATATAGTTTTTGAATACTTCCTTCTATTGGATCTAAACTTTTAGTTATGTCTTGTCCAACATTAAATACATTTGTTTCATTAATACCAGTTCTAGAATTAAATATTCCTGAATATATTAAAGTATTACCTCTAATAGAACCAAATGGTTCATCTTCTACTAAAAAAGCTTTAGGACCAAAATCTACTGTAGTATTATTATATCCACCTCTAATACGCGCTTCTTCTAATGCCCAGTTATTAGTAGCATTAGGTGTACTAGAAGATACAGGTGTACTACCATTAAGAGTAGAAGGTACTCCAAAGGATCCATTCCAATAAGGTAGTTTTGTTCCGTTATCTATTGTCTTTTTAAGAATAAAAGAATTAAAATATTTTACTTCTATTACTGCTGCCATTAGTTATAATTACTTGATTTTCTATTAACTTACTCCTTTTATTATTAATTTTGGAGTTAATAATTTTGGTTTTTTATTTTTATTTTTTTCAATCCACCTTTTATCTACTGTTTGCCAAAACAAACCATCAACCCATTCACCTTTTCTTTGTTTTGCTTTAGGATTACCTCTGTCATATGTTTTAGCGAATAGTTGATTAGGTTCTACATACCAAGATTTTAAATTGCCATTAGGTTGTATAAATATATCAAATGGCCCTAATTCTTTTAATTTTTTACAATTACTTTTTAATAAGTTTAAATCTCCATTACCAGTTATAACTAAATCAATATCTTTAGCTATCTTATTTTCTAAGCATGAACCAACTAGATACACATTAAAATCTAACCAATCTAAATCTTTTATATATTTTATAAAATATTTTTTATTATACAATTTGGAATTCATATGCTGAAAAATTCACAGTACTAGGACTAGATAATCCAGGGTTCTCACATTGTTCACACTCTTCAATATAATCTTCTGCGTTACTAGCATTAGTACTAAACACCCAACCTGATGAACCGCATGAACCACTACCTGTGTATGCGTTAGTATAATCAATTTGAATAACACCACCACTAGCAGTAGCTTGCAATTGAGCCCAAGTTCCACTCCAAAAATAATATCCATTTTGTGCAGAAATTGTAGATGTAGATATTTTAATCTCAACAACAGGATATTCATCATAACCAGAATCTTCTTCTTGGAAACAACCCCATTCTTTAACATAATCAGGGTCTACTGTCATTGTTATATTTAATGTAACATCTTCTGTTAATCCTTCCGCATCTTGACATTCAATAACTAAAACATAATTAGTTACAACAAATCCACTATAACTAGTATTTCTTTTTACCTGACAAGTTGAAAGTGTGTCTGTGCTAGTTACATCTAGTGTAAATGCTGAAGCAGGAGATCCGCCCGTAGATGTAACACTTTTAATATTCCATGTTATATCTTTTCCTCTATAAGCATTAGATAAATTAGATCCATTAGTTGCTGTGTATGTACCATATAAAACAGTTGTTCCATCTGCAAAAACATCTATAGTATTAGGACTTGCATTAGGCACAACATTATTTAAATTAAGTTGTTTATTATAATTTGTAATAGCTGGCACTCCTGTAGCTATAGGTGTTATTGTTGTTCTTAATTGAACATTTAAATCATTTAAACCATTGTCTGATCCCCAATAAGAAATTTCATTATCTTTCCATGGAGATTTAGTTTTAATGTTAAACCCGGTAGTTTGATCACCTTCTATTTCAAATAAACTAGTTACATTTGTCGGGGTTGATTCTGTAGTTGATATGTCTATTATTTCTAAAGCAACTGATGAGACAGCTGTATCAATTACCATACCAGCTGCATCTAAAGCTTGTACTAGTATTGATTCTGATCCACTTACTGGATTAGCTTGTAAAACATAATCACCATCAGTTAAACTTTCTTTATATATTGTAGGATCCCAATTACTAATTCCTTGAGCCGCTCCTCCTTCTGTTGCAATAACATTATTTAAATCTGTTATTAACCCAGCACTTGTGGTTTCATAATAAATATCTAATCTAGAGTCTACAGGTTCCGTTTCCATAACCGCTAAATATTGTAAACCAGGTAAATCAGGAGTTGTAAAAACTAACACAGAATCTAGAGCTACAGATACGTTGTTACTTAAAACGACTGTACTAGTTCCTGGGGTCCAACTACTAACTGTAACATCGCTAGGTATTCCAGGACCACTTACTATATCATTAGTTTGAGGAGTTCCTTGCAAGTTTACTAATACAAGGCTATTACTATCACTTACTGCTGGATTAACTGTACCACTAGCGGTTTGATAGTTAGTTGTAGATATTTGACCAATTTGATTTACTGTACTTATTCTAGCAACTAAAGGATTAGATTCATACAAATAAAGTTGAGGAAAATAATTAGGTCTTGGTGGATCAGTAGGATCATAATCAAACAACTCTCTTAAAGTAGAGATTGTAGAAACTGTATCCGGAGCATTACCAGGATCGTATTGTTCATTACTTTCTCCAAATGGACTATTATCTGTAGTGTTTTGAACTCTACCAAATAATTGAACTGAACTTCTAAATTGTTTTTGATCTGGACCTACCTCGCTTAAGTCTCTAGGAACTTTATTTATATTATCATTAATTAAAACAGTATGAGAAGTTTTTCCTAATTCTAAAGTTTGATCATCAGGATAAGACGCCATTATGCCAGGTAAATACACATTGTAATATTCTTGTTCTTGTTGTTGAACAACAATTTTATAAGAATACCAACCTAATGGATTGTAATCAGCACTTGTTGTATCACCATTATAAACACCAGGCCAATAAGTAGAACTATTAGGTGCCACTGGATCTATTTGAGAATTTAATATTACCTTTAAAGAACTTCCTGGCCATGTTGCTGTTTGTGCTTCATAATAAGGTAAGTAAATAGTAGAACCTTTATATGTAACACCACTTAATACTACTACTTCATCGGTGTTAGATAATACTACAGAAGATTGTCTTCCATATCTATCACATAAAACAAATCCAACTTGATAATTCCTATTAGCTTTTAATGAACTATTAGGATATTCTACAATACTTGTTGTGTTTGAAATTCTATCTTCACCAGTGTTAACATTATATGTTGATTTGTCAGTGGCTGTTACATTATAATCTAATGCTGTAGGAGAACTATGTTTATCCTGAAAATTTCCATACACAACTCTATTACTTACAATCTCTTGACTTAAAGCTTTTACAGGAACCTTGTCATATACTCTAATCAACTCATCTGATGGTAAAGTTTTAAATGGTTTTGTAGATTCGTATATATAGGTAAGATATTCTCCACCAGTTGTACGTGTTACAAAATCATCTTGTGTAATAGTATCTACTACTTGAACCGCTATTCCATCTGATTCTTTATATAAAATATCTATTTCTTCTATTTTATATACACTATTAATATTTTCAGGGGTGGTTATAGTGCCATCAGTTGCAAAAGGCATAGGAATTTCCAATTGAATTTTATCAATTTTATTTTCCATAAAACCAACCACTGTACTTTGATAAGCATCATTTTCATCATTATCTTCATCACTTGTATAAGTAAAATACCCATCTTGTTTAGGAATAAAACATATTTGAGTAAAAGGAGATATAATAGAATATTCACCATCTACAAATTTATATCTGTATGCGAATCTTACAAACTTATCTGTTAAAAATTCACTATCTCCTGCAAAATTCGCTTCATAATAAGGGTTTGCGCTTCCGTCAGGTAAGGTAGCAGAAGTAACATCAAACATTAAAGTCTGATCAAGATTATATTCAAATTTTAAATCATCATTGTTAACTACCGTTAAAGAACCAGATAATGTTACTACGAGAGTGCTTGAATCATACGATGAAACAGTTAAACTTGTTGCTACACCATTTAATAGTACATCAGCACCGGGTAATATAAATCCTGAAACTTGATCTACAGTAACAGTAGTATCTGAAGAACCAGCTGGTTCATTTACTTTTGCTGTACTTGAATTTTGACCAGTTTGATAAACTGCTAAAGGTTGAAAAGGATTTAATTTAGCTATACTAACATGATCTTCATTCGTGTAGTATGTTCCACCAATAGCTAAAGTTAAATTAATTTTTCTAGGTTGATTTCTATTGTCTGTCCAAAATAATAAATTTTCTAATACATTAATACCATATATGGGATTTTGAGTAGAAAAATTTAAATAAGCTCCTTGAACTAATAAAACTGGAGAATCATTTAATACATTGTATTCATAAATAAAATTATTAGCATCTTTATTATATGCTGCACCCGTGTTATCAGTTAAAAATATATATATTTTATTGTTTATCTCACTAACATGAGCACCGATAGAATGTAAAGTACACCCACAACCTGATTCACTTGCAAAATCCGCTACAGAAATATTACCAAGAACATTTTCTAAAGCACCTACATTAGCACCTTCTGATCTACTGACCTGAGCATTGACCGCATTTCTATATTCTCCAGAAGGAACAAGTCTAGCTTCTAGATCTTTGTTCATTTTGGACTTTATAAAAGCATTTTTAACTTCTGCCATTTAATTTTAATGTTTAATCCATTTAGATTTACCTCTCATTACTTGTACTATTTCATCAAGTTTGATATTAGATAATCTTATTTTTGCGTTTCTTAGTTTAGCACTAGCTTCTCTTTTGTATCTTTGTATAATATATTCAGGTTGATTAACTCTAGTAGCTAAAATAGCATGACTAATATAAGCGTACAAAGCTTCTTCAGCTAACTTTGGAATTCTTGAATCCATGTCTGTAGCTAATCCATCTGATACATATTCTAATATCATTAATCTATTAGCTAAATTGCTAGAAAAAGATATTTTACCCTCTCTTTCATTAATATTAAACCAACCATTTGATTGAGAGGTTTGAGGTTCTAAACCAAACAGTTGTCCCCAGCTAGATCCAAACCAAGTTCCAGTATAATCCCAATTGTAAGCCCATAGATCATTAGTAAAATCATTTAAATTCCATGCTCCATTTATCATCTTGTCATTAGCGCTGTGCCATCTATCTTGTGTAATAGATGTTCCTTCAATATCATTTCCCCAATTATCTTGAGTAGGTATACCCATTGAATCTTGAATTTGAGTATTATAAGGACTTAAAGTTAAGTTATTTGTGGGATATAAAGGATGTAATACTCCTAAACCATCAACCCAAGACATCTTTACATAATTCACATAGTCTTGTGGTAATACTAAAGTTAAACTTGAAGGAATAGTTAGCTCTGAAGATTTAATACTTTTTAAAGTGTCATAACTAAATTCTTGTATTCCTCTTTTAGCAAAAAATACTATCTCTGTTCTTTTAGCATTAGGTATTAGTTTACCAGCACCTATATAAGCTACAATAAAATTATTTACTATATCTTCTAGTTTTACATATTGATAACCTCCATAATTATCTTCTACTGCTTCACCATAAGCTTTATCACCCTGTGTATTACCATATTTACCACCATCTAATATTTTTAATTGAACTACAATAAATAAATTAGCCACAGGTGCAGCTGTATATTTTATAATATTTTCTTCTACAGTATAACCAGTTGTAACCTCACTCCATGAACCCGGCACAGCAGTTGTGCTAGTATATAATTTAAAATTATTTAAACCATAATTAACATTTGTAGGATCTGCTGTATACCAAATTAAATCTGTATTAAATGTGGTGGTAAAATTTTTAGTAGTTCCATCTCCTCTAAATCCTTGAGCACCTTGATAATATTGTTGCCCAGTTTCTGTTATTAACCCATTTTGTGGTTGTGGTTTAATTATACTATCTGCCATAATTTATTAATTTTTTGAATTTTGTTCTTCCGCTTGTATAGCTTGAGAAGCAACTTGTATTATTTGCGGATCTTTTATTATAACACCTGCGTAAGCTAAAATCCTTAATATAACTTCGTTTTGTTCTACATCACTTAATTCAAACTGTGTAGAACTACTAGATGAATATATATATTGACCTAAAGTTCCTACAGAAAAACCCCATACAACATCTTCAGGTTTTCTTATATAACTAACCGTAACATCACTAGCTGTACTTATACTTTTTGGATACATATAGATATGAGACTGTCCAGTATTATTACCGCCAGTTCCTGCTGTTGCTTTCTCGTATAAATAAACCGGATATGTTTCTGAGGGTTGTGTTAAGGGGGAGAGATTTAAGTATAATAATTCATTTTTATCTACTCTTTGAGCTTCAATACTATCTTTATATATTACAGTACCTATTCGGTGAGTAAAGCTCGGAGGTAAGAAATATAATTGATCATTTACTGTATTTATAGTTGCTGTAGCATTTCCACCACCAGCACTCAATGTAACAACTTCGCCAATAGCATAGTCTTGCCCACTGTTGTTTATAGATATTGCTCCAATAGCACCATTACTAGCTGATGTTAAAGCTATACTTGCGTTAGCATCACCACCAGATATTGAGCATACATCTGCACTTGAATAAGATAATCCAGGTGTATTTATAGACAAAGCTGTAATTTTACCAGTAGAATCTACTTCGTTAATATCTACCGTTAAGCCACTTCCACCAGCTGGAGCTACAGTGGTTGCAATATTAATACCTACAGAATAACCAGTTCCACCTGTTAAAGTAAAAGTAGGGTTTTCAGGAGTAACATCAATTGTTAATCCAGTACCAGATCCAGCGGTAGTTGTTGCAGATGTTTCACTAACATATCCACTTCCAGCATTTGTAACAGTTGCTCTTGTTACGCTACCAACTGGAACTACAGTTGTAGGACCACTTGTTTTAAAAATAGCTAATGCAGTATCTAAATTTAACTGCCTATTAATATATTCAGTATTTGATTGGGGTACACGTAACTGTTGATTTAAATCTTCAAAATATCCTTCAAATATTTCTAACTGTACTTGAGTTGCTATTTTATTAAACTCATCAGGAGTTATATATCCTCTTTGTTCTTTGTTTAGAATAGATAATACAGTTGTATAAACCGTGTTTACGTTTATCGCCATAATATTTTTTTTTAATAATTAGGTGACCGACAAGCGATCACCCATTATTATAATCACTTGTTAGTTAAGTTTTTTCTTTATTGATTTATAAACTTCTACACCTTCATCTGTTTTTAGAAAAGCCGCAAAAGCTGAATATGGGTTTTCATCAAAAGGAACATTCATTAATTTTCTTCCATTTGAAGCCCATTTAAAACTTCTTTGATCATCACTTAAAGCAATTATTTTTGCTTCACTAGCTTTGATTGCAAAATTTCTTAACACAACATTGTCATCTTGAGCTAAGTTTATAAATAATTGTGGATTTTTCTTTGCAAATAAAAGTAAATCCCTTTTTATTTCTTGAGAACTCATATTAGCAACTTGAGATCCAAATTCTACCCTTAAAATAGCTTCCATTTGATCTATTTCCATTTGCTTAGCTGCATTTAATGCTGCTATTTCAAATTCAATTATTTCTAATTGATTATCTGCAACCGCAACTTTATCGTGTTCTTTATATTTATGATTTTTTAAAGGGTGATATAATGAAAGCATTTTTTGTAATGCTTGCAGTTCCTTAGGAACGTGCATTACTCCATCTTTAAAAGTTATATGCCCCATAGTAACCTCACCTTTTTGTTCATCTACAAATGGAGAAGATTGATTAGTTGCATATCTTAATTCCCTTTGTTCTCCTTTTTGCTGATCAAACCACAGTAAAGCATGTTTTCTTGTGTGTTTGCTCGGAATAGTAAGGGTTAAGGGTTTAGTGTTATCATTTAGAAAATAAGTTCTATCTTTTATTTTCCATCCTTCTTCTAAACTTGAAGAAAGTTCTTTTTTGTTTTTTGTTTTTTCCATGATATAATATAATATAATAATTTAATAAAATAAAAGCCTAGGGAGCCGAAACTCCCTTTGCTTTTAAATAAGTACTAGATACCTTTGAATAATACAAAGTTGTTTCTAGCTTGAGTAACTAAACATCTTTCAGATAAGAAGTTAACCTCCATTGCATCTAAAGAAGATGTAAATGCACCACCAACTGAACCAGTTAGCCATGATTTCATTCTTCTGTCATC
>TARA_R100001163_G_scaffold65090_1_pt1 | contig 12139 bp, 7 predicted proteins | sample TARA_R100001163 | Tara Oceans TARA_R100001163 (sample SAMEA2621285) | marine metagenome | biome: marine biome (ENVO:00000447); feature: deep chlorophyll maximum layer (ENVO:xxxxxxxx); material: "saline water (ENVO:00002010), including plankton (ENVO:xxxxxxxx)" | depth 120 m
TTATATTGAAAAGACCATGTTATATCATAGTTAGAATTGAAAGACTTTCCTACCTCTACAAAAGTGTAGTATCTTGCAAGAGCAGGTAAAGATATATCAGTCGGAAAACCTTCTAGTTTGGCCATATATATATTTAATTACTCATTCCTTTATAAAAGTACAGGTTAAGGAATTTGTTTTTTGTATACGTGTCTTAAACACTAAAATATATCCAAGTTTTCCTAATTCAAGATGAATTACCTTAAAATGCTTAAATGGTATATTGAAAAGGATGCTATCGAGCTCGCTATCGTATATAACGTAGTCGGAAAACTCCTCACAGAGTGCGTTAGCTCTGCAAACACTTGCATTCATGCAAATATTTATTCATCGAACACCTGTAAAATCTTATCTATCTTCTCTACAATAATAGTATTATCTATTAGCAGTTGTTGTTGTTCAGATGTAAAAGATGTACAATTAGTTAAGATATCTTTTAAAGACGCAAAATCTTCATAATCTAAACCTTCAACTATTACTTCTTCCATACAGTAGTTATATTATTTTGCTTATAAAGCAACTAGTTCCATTCAAATACAATTATACCAGCAGAAGGAAACCCGGCCATCGGATTATTTTTATGAGATCCGCCACCGCCGCCTGGTGCTGGGGCATGCCCCCAGAAACCAGCTCCACCATTATCTTCTTCATCACCGCCATCATCTGTATCAATACCACCGGTACCCCCTTGTATTAAAATGGTTTCAGTTGGTAGGTAGTCACTTTCTGCAACAGTTGGACTTGCCGCTGGTAATGGATTACCGTATCTCCCACCAGGAGATGTTACTAGGGCATCGGTGCCTTCAGCCGCCGGCTCGCGTATGTAACTTGTTTTACCGGCTGGTGAAGCTGCCCAAATCGGTGCTGCAGCAACTTCAATCGGAAATACTGTTCCAGGTTTAGCAGATAAATAACCAATTGCTGTAGCTCCAGCGCTTCCAGATCTATAATCGCCTACTGACCCGGATCCTGTAACATAAAACTTAACAAATGAAATCCCGTTTGGCATTGTAAAGTTATCACTACCTGCGGCAGTGTATCTCTTGATACCGGGTGTCGCCCTCCTTATTGTTATTTGACCGCTTAGCGGATTAAATGATACTTCAGTTTTATCAACTACTTGCTCAGATGGTGACCGCATCGATGCTGATAAGTTACCTCCAACAGTTAATGTCGGGTTTGTTACACCACCAAATGCTTTAATAATAAAGTTCATTCCTACAGCAGACAGAGTTGTCTTTTGCGCTGATAATCCTGCACCACGAGCTGGGAATTGATATCCAAGACTCTCTGCAGCACCTGTACCCGGAGCAAATCCATGTATAAACGTTGAACTTAAATTTGGTACATTAAATGTATTATTTGTAAAATCACGACCATACTGACCACCAATAGCTGTGAGGAGTTCAGAATATGTTTCTGCAGCAACAGCTTGACCATTACAATTTAACCATCCATATGGAGCACCAGATATAGGGCCTCCATATGGTGTAATGGTACCAACAGGTATTAATGCTGCAGTAGTTGGAGCTACAGCTGAATATACAATTTTTGGTACTTGCCAAGCAAGTTGTGGGTTTAAAGCGGCATCTGTTGTGCTATAACCCAAAAATGTACCTGGTTGTGGTTCTGTTGTCGGGAATGTATAATCAACAGTATTAATCTTTAATTTTGATGGTAATGAAAGATAACTAGTAATCCCGGTATTCCGTTGATGTATAATATCAATGCTAATCGCTGAGCTTAATGAAACCTTATTCGACGCGTCTAAGGTAAGAGAGTTTCCAAGCGCGTCATAATCAATATCACCCGCAGATAGCTTCCCAACAGTAATTCTATTCTGCGCGTCTATAACAATTGTTGTATCCTTGGCACTTATTAAATTAGATACTGTTGTCCAATCATTTGCTACACTACCTGTTCCTTTAGTTAGAACCTTAAAGCATCGGTTATCCGTATCATATGCATAATCACCACTAACGGCTGGCGCTAAATTTGTTAAATTTGCATTTGACCCGGCCCATTTATTACCTGTAACAACCCCGCCTTTCGCCACACCATCTCCGACATACAATCTTTTTGTATCTGTCGTGTAACCAAGCTCTCCTGTCTCGAGAACAATTTGCTGTCTATCGAAGTTTGTTCCCCTTCTAACAAGGAGTTTTAACAAGGTGTTTTCTAGAATTTCTATGGCCATATGTTTTAATATTTAATAACTATAAACAGGTATTGCAAACCTATCAAACTTATTGTTATCTGTATTTTCGGAATTACGCACCGTCCCTGACAATGCCATTGTAATAAACCCTGCAGAACTTAGTCGAACAGCATTTGCTCCGGAATCTAACCCGTAGCACACTTGCTGTGTATATTTATCAGTAAATTTATTACTAATTTGATTTGGCGCACCGTTAAAAATATTTAACACGGGGTCTTCTGCGTATTTAATAATAAAGTTAACACCAAAAGCACTAAGAACATTATACGGTGGTTTTACCCCTGTGGGTGGTCCTTGGCCATCAGTAGCACTTAAGTATAGAGCTGCGGTGGAAGATGTAATAGCTGCACCAGCTCCATATAACATAACATCATTCCCTGTTAATTTAGGTATTAAGAAATTATCCATTCCCGTACCACCATATACAGTACCTATTTTCTCAAAAAGATTTCTGTATATTGGCTCTGTTACAGCATCAAAAGCACTACCATCGCAGAGTAAATATCCAGCTGGCGGCGTTGTAAATGCTTGTGCATGTGGTAGTATAGAGCCAATTGGTACCCCGTCACCAGCACCAGCGCCAGAAAGACCAGTTGCTGTAATAACATCAAATACGGAAGATTTTATTTCTGTAATTAATCCCTTCTTGTTATCTATGTAGGGCATTTCCATTTTTTTATCCTCAGCGCCCGCTAGTGTAACTTGACCATCAGCATCAACAGAGAGGAGTGTTTCATCTACTGTTCTTAAATTTGTTTGTAGTTGGTTTGTTCCAGTATTTAGAGACAACCCACCGCCTAGTTTTCCACCAACGCCAGTACCATCACCACTACCAGCCCAAGCTGAAACAGGAATTGTTAAATCTTGTAAGCTCCTTAATTCTAACTTATTATCACCATCAAATTGAAATTGTTTTTCGTTAACGTTAAGTGATAATTCCTGAGAATTACCTACACCAGGATCTGTACCGCCCTGTAATCCAGGACCGGTTAATGTTTTAATCTCTCTTTCAGTTATAGAACCTGATCTCGGTGTTAATTTATCTATAGCATCAGAACCACTTGATAATATGATATAATCAGCATTTAACGAAACTTGTACCGAAGCGTTTGTAGATAATAAACCGTCGCCAAAAAATGTTGAATTTAAGGACGATCCATCAAGAGACTGTTTTTTTACAGTTAATTCATTATCATCGTTGAATTCAAGCTTTTTATTGTCAGGAACATTTCCTATATAAGCCCATCCTGATAATGCGTTAGTATAATCTTTTCCAGTAGAGCTAGCTCCGGTTAATATATATAACCTGCTCTCTGTATAGCCTATATCACCCACTTGAAGACCGGGGGATTCACCTGCGCCTGGTCCTAGACTAGCTTTATCACTAAACGGTCCAATGTTCTTATTACCGGCAACAAAACCACCATAAGTAGCACCATCACCAACAAACAATCTTCTTGTATCTAGAGTATAACCAACTTCGCCTTGATCCAAAATAATTTCTTCTCGCTGCTTATCGCTACCTCTTCTAACTTTTAATTTTACTATAGTAATATTTGCCATAATTTTATGATATTCGTTGCCATACGTACACCCCATATGAAGGTGGTATATTGTTATGCTTAGTTCCTTCACCAACTAACGTTGATTCAGTTATATTAGTTGTTCCTTGGTTAAAAGTTACCTGTTCAGAACCTTTTACTATTACAGGTGTGACACTATTATTAACAGCTAATTCCCCGGCTTGAGCGTTATCTACATCAACTGCACCTAATTCTATACATGCATTATATACATTAAAATCCCACTGAGGACCAACACCTTCTGGTATTACACTAGCTACAAATCGTGTTTCACCATTCCATAGACCAATTACTTCTTTATATTGAAATTGCGCGTTTGTTAGATAGTCAGCGCGTTCAACTGCGTTATAATTAGCAGCAGATCTTTTCATAAAATTAAGATCAAGTGATCTTCTCATAATATCTTGTACATCATTTGGATCGCTACTATTATTACCAAAATCATTATTCCAATTCCACCCACTTTCTGCTCCTAATGCGTTTCTTGCGCGTTGCTGATTTGCCCACTCGACAGATGAGTTAGTAGTTCCAACTGGCGAAGCTTGAAATGTCTGCCCGTTGCCTACTGGATTACCGGTTGATGCAAACACGTCACTTGCCCCAACATTCATATCATGTTGATGCGGAGGCAGGTTTGCAATAGAAAGCTCTGTCATGTATTCACCATCCAACTGACCAGAACCAGGTAGTCTTGTGTAATCACAAAATTTTCGAAAATCGGTATTTTTATCCACGTGTTCTCCTACACCAACTAAAAATTGACCTTCAGCAATAATTTGCCAAACAGTTCCTGCTATTCTTGTTTGCGGGTTAATATCATCTAAAGTTAGCTGCACACATCCAACAGGGAAAAAGGTCTCTAACCAATCTGTAGGACGTAAAGGCCCTTCTGGGTATATGTAATTATTAATTACAACTCTTTTACCGCTTAGAGCTAATCCAGTAGAATTACCAGCACCATCAAATACTTCATTTAATACAGGCGCAGAATTTTCATCTTTAAGATGAAGTAAAGAAGTATAGAAATCAGATATAAATTGATCTGTTAAACTCTCTGGCATATTACTATTATTTATGCCACAATTTAAAAATACTATCTAATGTTAACATTTCCTTCAGTTTCGCCATATACTATACCACCAATTATTGTAACACTACCGGCAATAGCTTTCACTGTAAGCCCTCCTGCACCACCATGCTTGCCGCCATGACTTTCATAGCCAGGGAAAACAGATTCATAATACGCGGCATCATGAAGTTCTCCATTAATTACGTGGCTCCCGCCTGGAGCTCCCCACCCGCCGCCACCAGCGCCAAATCTTCCATTACCAATAGCCCCATGATCACTATCAGCAATTCCTGGACTATTACTAGACCCACCTCTCATAAGCGCGCTGTAATGTATATCTCCACTCCATCCTGTTGGTGATAGATATGAAACTCCATTGTAGGTTAAAGCTGTTGTTACTTCAAATTCTGTGTGTTCCTCTGTCCCTGCTTTATTGACTCTAGCTGCAATATAAGGAAGCCCCGGTGTACCGTCTTTAACTCCATTAGCTCTCCAGTGCGGGCCAACTGCCCAACCCCTACCGTTTCCGCGCCCTCTTGTTGATCTTAACAAATATCCGGAATTCCATCCCTTATACGGCTGACTTCTGTTATAAGCTGTTACATATGTTTCAAATTCAGCATCTCTTGTTCTTTTTGGTCTTTCTACTACCCGTACATTGACTGATCTGTTATTAGCTGGTGCCGTGTTACTCCATGCTGGTCCAGTTGTTTTTAAGTTACCAGCAGCATCTATAGCACCAAACTCAGCTCCTGGAACACCGCCAGTTCCTCCTCCGTAAGCAGTGGATGTTAGTATCCTCCCTCCACCGCCTCCGGTTCCTTGCCCGTTTGCGAGCCCACCGGCTCCAGAGCCACCAGCTTCACCCCCAACACCGGGTAATAATAAAGCACCGGGGCCCCATCCCACAGTAACAATATCACCTTGAGCTTTAAATAGTTGAAGAGAATATTTACTTGGAAGGCTACAATAATAGAGGCCATGACCTCCAGGCTGTCCAGGCGCGCCGCCGCTTCCACCGCCGCCTGTTGATGGTATTATTATACCATTGCGCTCGGTCCATTTTGCTATAGACCCATCTCCGTCGTTGCTGTAAAGCCATGCACCAGGTATACAAACCTGACTTGTACCTCCCCACCCGCCTCCGGCTCCACCACCTCCACCAGAGTTGAACACCCCCATCCGCCAAGAAGGGCTCCCTCCTCCGCCTCCGCCTCCTATACCCCCGGCGGTGTTATCAATAGTAATCTCAGAGTTGCCAATAACATGTATAGCATCTCCACCGTCTTGACCAGCTACGTTGAATGCCGATCCCCCATTTCCACCTCTACCCATAATAAAGCCTTTATTTATTAAAGTTAAACCACCTGGGAAAGTATCTATAATCATTCCAGGTACTTTATCATCATCAGGGTCATCTGAGTATATATAAACACCTTCATCAACTATTATTGTAACAGCTGCCTCACCGTTCCATCCCTCTCCTATAGCCCACTCGTTTAAATTGAATACATTACCCTTAGTCGATTTTTTATTGCTTTTAATAATAAACTGAAAAGGTAGCTCCGGGCTAGGTCTATCTACTGGCGGTAAATTATCAACAAAATCAAGAGGAACCCGGCGCCAAAAGTAAAGAGGTCGGTTAGGTGGTATATTGTTATGTCTGACATCTTGCCCGGTTGTTGATGATTCAACAATCTTATTTTGAGGTATACGAGAATAATATGTATTATCACCGGAATATGCTTGCTCTACGGTTTGACCTAGTTCTTTTAATCTATTCACACCAGCAAGTGCTTTTGCGGCTTCCTTAACACCGAGAACTTGTATTATAAAATCTCGCGCCTTAATTAACTGTTCATCTGGAAATCTACCCGGATGTACACGATCACTAACTCTTGGATCATAAAAAGAAGGTTGTAATCTGAAGTTAGTACCCCCTACTGTCCAATTTACGTTAACTGGTCTAGGGCTATTACCAATAAATTTACCACTAGTATTTAATATACCACCCCACCCGGGCCCTCCTGCTTGTGGTGGCGCCCACCCTTCAAGGCGTTGATTACCAAATCTAGGATCAAAATCTGCATCTATATATACCTTACCGCTACGATGACTTTCCCTTATTATATAATCCCTATAATTAGGAATATCTTTATAAGTTGTATTATATTCAAATGCCTCTACTGCATCATCATCTAGATACCTACCATCTTCTCTTTGTAATTGATCGGTGTTAATAGTATCACCAAAGTAAAAGATAAAACCAACATTGGTGCCTCTCCCAGCTTGTTGCTCTGGAACAAGCTCTAATTGAGTATCGGTAGTATGGCTATGTGGTGGTAGATCATTAATAGAAATGCCTCCCCTAAACTCCCCTGCTTTGTCGCCATTAGCTAGGTCAGTTCTTTGTTTATTACCACCAGCAGTAAAGGTAAAGGTATCATTATTTTTATCAGTTCCAGTTCCAACACCTACAGGAAATAAACCTTCAGACTGTAATACCCATTTTGTTCCGTATATTCTCGACATTGGGTTTACGTAATCTACTGTTACAATTACACAATTAATTGGAAAAAAAGCATCTAACCACTCTTTTTGATAAGACCAGCCCTCAGGTTCAATGTAGTTATTAATTATAACCCTATCATCAATTGTACTAAGAGTTAATCCAGTAGAATTACCACCGCCGTCAAACACAGTTGCATTACCATCTACATATGTGGAAGCTATGCTAGCACCACTCACATGTAATAATGTTGTGTATGTATCTGCTATACGGGTTGGTCCAAGTCTTTCTGGCATATTATATATTTATCTTTAACATTTTAAGATCGACAGGTCAATAGCTGCGCCCCCCTTCACTTGGTTGTGTGTTTCCAGGTGTTATATCTCTCTCTTCTTCAACGCTAGTAATATTTAACTCTTCAAATTCAGCATCTCCTACAACAATAGTACCTATAAAATCATCTTCTTCAACAGGCTCTTCTGAAGCATCTAGAACACTATTTAAAATCTGTTCTTGTAGCTCAAAAAGCTCGTTAAATACTCGAGATATAACATTATAATCTACAGCTTCATTTTCATGAAATTCTATATCTCTAAAATTTATATCTAGCCCTTTATATGTAGTGTATTCCCTTAATATTGGAATACCGTCTATTACTGCTTTTGAAGGTATAAGACTTAGATTTAAGAATATACCTACTGTATCTTTAACAATATTTTGTATCTCACTATTTAGAGATATTCCTAAACTAGACTCGCAACTAGTTATCTCTTCATACAAGTTCTTTAGATCAAGAGGTACAAAATTTTGATATAATAAATTACTTTCTTTAAACAGATATATTCGACCAATATTGTGCATCAAAAAGAATAAGTCAGTATCGTTTTTTGTAATTATATAATTAATGAAATTAAGATAGTTTGATCTTAATGTATTAGAGTTAAACTTCTTTTGTATTAAGTTAAATCGTTCCCCGGTATTGTTAAAAAACATATCCGGAAGATACTGTAAGTTTTCAGGGTTAGCAAATCCAGAAGCTTCACTAGGATTTGATATAAATCTTGTTGTAATAAAACCTTTATCGTTTAATACAAAGATATTAGAGTCATTTTGTGAGAAAAATATTTCTACGTTGTCTTCATTTACTGCAGTAAATTCATACGTTGGGGTGTGTCTATATACAACTTTTGGATTTAAATTTGTACTTAGATCGGTTATTTTTTCTGCATCTAACTGATATAGATAAAAGACGCCCTCATAGCTTGTATTTCCTTCAGTAACTTCTGGTGGTGCTTGACTAGGTTCAGTTAATATTAATATAGAATCATCAGAATCTCTTATATCAAAAGCAATTATTGTTTCGTTTTCGCAAAAAATAGTCTTAATTAACTTATTTGAATACTTATTTCTAATAGCAATAGCCGGTGTACTACCACCCTCCTCATAAATTTCAAGATATCGATATCCGAGCAGGTTGTTACCTATCTTAACTGTTTTGTCGATAATATTTTCGTTAAGAACTATTTTATCTATAAGTTTTAATTTACCGCAAGGATTAACAAAACTATTATCATAAAGATTTAAATCTATAATATTACCACTTCCAGCAGATAAACTATAAAGAACATCTGTTGAGTTATCATATGTAAATCTTGTACCGCCTTTAAATAATGTTTGTCCGTCTTCTTGATCTGGTTGTATAGGTATAAGTGTTGTGTTTTTTATAAAACTACCAGAAAAAGTATGAGACGCTGTTGGTGTAGTTGTAAAGTAAAAATACGTTTCATCGTTATATACAAACAATGTACTATCAATAGTGTCATCTAATACATTCACACCAGGTACCTTATTAATGTAGCTAAACGGATCTATTTGTAACGGATAGATATTATCTTTAGGTAATTTTGTATCATTATTACGTATATCAAATTTACCACTAGATAGTCCTAAAAAATAAGCATTACCGTCTTTTGCAGAATTTTTAAAATTTAATAAATCTGTTTGTGATATAATATTTAAAGCATATAAATTTAAATTATTTTGATTAAAAATTTGTAGGTTTGTATTAATAAAAGATTGATCAATTACTCTTCTAGGTGAAATCTCTGGCCTTGTTAACACAGTAGATCGATCAACCGAAGTTACTGTTCTATCAAATTCTAACTTATCAAGTATACAGTTAGCAAAAAATGTGTCTTGTGATTGAAGAATTTTTGAAGAAACGGAGAATGTCTTACCTGTATACGCGACGCCATCTCTTACGTTTACAAAGCCGCTATAATCTGCACCGCTTAAGGTAAACGATTCACCAGTTGTATATTTAAAGTATTCAATCATTTCTTGTAATTTATAAACTTAACTTCGTTAATATTTGTTGATTTAGGTATTGCTTTATTAATATTTGATAAAATAATATTTTTTACTTCATCTTGAATACTCTTATTAGTTATATTTAAATTTTTAACATTTATATCAACTGTATTACTCTTGTGTTTTAAATTTGTATTAATAGAATTGACAACATCAATATTATCAGTTAAATTTCTCATACCGCATGGTAGTGAGATAGTAATATCCTGAATATTGTTTAAGTTTGAACTGAATAAAAATGCTAATCTTTCATTTTCACTTAAAGGTTCTAAAGATAAATAAAGATTGTCAATTGCGACTCTATCTTTTTGATCTAAAGCAGCGTTACGTAATATTTCTATACTCTGTTCTGTGTTATTTGCATCTGTATAATACACAAATATATCACCAAAAAGCACTCTCTTTGTAAACATTTGAAACGCGTTAATTTCAAAACTAAACAGCTCAATAGAATTAAGAAATAGCTTACCTTCACCGAGAATTGCATCGAAAGATAAAAATATATTATTTTTCTCAAACAAGTCTATTTCAAAGTCATATTCAAACGTTGTTTTAGCTATTCTTGCAGATAAGCTAATTCCCTCTGTACTATTATCAAAAAACTTATACGTAAACTTACACTTCTTTCCATTCTTCTTAAAGCATATACCACCGTTAATTGCATTATATTCTGATTCAATATAAAAATCAGTTGTATCGTTTTGTATTGTAAATCCTAATCCAAATCCTCCATTTTTGTTTATAGTTGAAAAATAATTAGCGATTTGCCTATCTACCGTTGTCGCATCACAAAAATTAGTAGGCGACTTCATTACAAAATCGTCTTTGGTTACTCTAACATATTTGTAACGTTTTGAAGGCTCAAAAACCAAATCACTCTTCTTATCAAAATATAATTTTTTAGTTACTGATGTTTTTAGAGTAGAGTTGCTCATTATTAAGTTTTCTACAGCAGTATCATAAGTAATATTAAACGATGGTGTACCGTTAAGTGCTGCTTCTTTTGTAGTTAAGTCAGGATAAAAATATCTATCAACCCAAACACCACGCTTACCAATCCCACCTGAAAGCCAAGTACAAAGATAAGTTACATTTTCATTTTTATCAATATCATCATCTAAATTATACACACGATCGGCTAAGCTTGGAGATAAAAATGCAAACGATCCACAGTCGGTAAGTTTAGTGTCATTAATGTTTATCTTATCAAATGGCTGGAGGGAAGACGGTGTAGTGAAAAGTGTAGTTCCAGGTGTTATGATTAAATCAAAATTATTATAAACATAATTCAATGCTAATGTTTCATTTTGCTCACTATCAATATCTGAAAATATACTAGTATACCTTCGCAAGTCTTGTGCAAATATAGATGTTTCTGATGTGGATAATAAGTTATTTGAAGATGTAAATGAATCCTGTGTATTAACTATATTTTTTAAATTTAAGAAGTTAAACGTTTGTGCATTTTCATTACTTGAGCTATATAGCAAATAATTAGATGGTAGATTAAAGTCGCTATTATTATCTTTAATTTTACCGCTATCGTTGTATGTAATGTATGAAGCATTATAGGGTGATGGCGTTGTTAAGTTTAATTCTTGATCTAATCTTATATGATAAGAATTAGCTACAAATTCGTTGTATATACCAAATTGATCTAGTCTTGTAGCGATAACCTTTCCACCGTTGCTATTAATAACATATCTATCGATAGTACTATCTTGTTTCTTTGGAGAATATAGATTAATATAACTATTGGTAAGATATTTTGATAAATTATATTGTAAATTAGCGCTAGATAATGGTATTTGACTCTCTGCAACAAAAAGAACATCACGAGTATCTGTAAGCTCGACTCCGTCTTCTACTACAAGAAAGTAGCGGATATTATTTTTACGTATACCAACTCTACATGTAAATCTATCCACCAGTTCAATCTCAAAAACATCTCCACTTAACTGCGACACCGCTGCAGTCCCGTAATTTTCCGCTTCATAAATTACATTTTCCAATCTAAAAGAACTTATTGATGCATTTCGAAACCCGCAAAATGCTTTACCCGTTACACCAAAATTTAATGTAGTACTATATTTTGATGGCTCTACACTCGGTGATGTATATGTTGTAACGTTATCTAGTAAATAGTTGTCTGTTAGGTAAAAGTTAGTATAGTTTAATTTCTTAAAGCTTTGAGATCCAGATAGAGCTTGTATAAAGTTTAATTTAAACCCACCATTAAAAGTTCGTGAAAATTGATCTAATTCAATATTCATCGGGCAAAGGCTAGCCTCTGCTGAACTAAGCGCGCTTAGACTAGATTTTACTAAAGATCCCATTAACAATATTTATGC
>TARA_R100001163_G_scaffold2036_1_pt1 | contig 12084 bp, 14 predicted proteins | sample TARA_R100001163 | Tara Oceans TARA_R100001163 (sample SAMEA2621285) | marine metagenome | biome: marine biome (ENVO:00000447); feature: deep chlorophyll maximum layer (ENVO:xxxxxxxx); material: "saline water (ENVO:00002010), including plankton (ENVO:xxxxxxxx)" | depth 120 m
CAAAACTAAATTAGTAAAACTAGCAGATAAAGTATTAACTGATATTGATATAGATTTAGAGGTAGAACTTAGAAAAAATCTTGAAGAAAAACTATGTACACAATTAGGTAACAAATTTATTCATGCAAGAAGGCATCTTGTGTTTCCAAATGCAAGCGAAGTTCATAAAAAAGATTATGAATCTGTAAAACCAATACTTGATGATTGTATAGATAAATTACTTGGAGAAACAAAATGAACAGACAAGAAAAGATTGAATACTACCAACGTTGTATCAAAGCATACAAAAAACGTGTGCCAGCTTCAGCATACAAACAACATATAAAATGGTATGAAGACGCAATAAAACGTGAGGAACAAATCAACATGATTAAAGAAGCAGAGGAGTATCAACCAAATGGAAAAAATAATTAGTTTTAAAAATATTGACAAAGCAACTAAAGAACAAAAATTAATATACTATAAAAATTGGCTTCAATCTTACAAGAAACGCAATAGTGCTTTTGTAAATTCTTTAGATGATGATGTTTATGAAAAACATATTGCTTGGTACAAAGAAACAATTAAAGAATTAAAACAACAAATAAAAAAAGAAGAGGAGCAGCAACCTGGAGAAACAAAATGATTAAAGCAATAGAGGTTATCAAAATGCGTAAGGACATAAAGCATTTAATTAATAACTATTTTTTTAGTAAAAGTTTACTAGCAGAGGCATTAGAAGTATGCCCCAAAGTTTTGACTGATTTAGTAGATAAAGAGGTTATGCCACAAGATGATAAGTTTATGTCCTTATTAGTTAAATTACGAGGTATTAAACGAGAAATAGAAATAGCAGAAGAATACCAACCTGGAGAAACAAAATGACAGATAATGTAAACCACCCCCCACACTATAAGAAAGGCTCTATTGAGTGTATAGACGCAATAGAATCAGCTTTAACATTTGAACAATTTATTGGCTACTGTAAAGCGGCGGCTATCAAATATATTTGGAGAGCGGATCATAAAAATGCAAACATCCAGGATCTTGATAAGGCCATCTGGTACCTTACCAGGGCAAGAAATAAATTGGAGAATAGATAATGGACATGAGTTTTTATGCTGTATTAGGTATTTTATTGCTTATGTTTTATGCATATATGGAGAACAAATGAATATAGATGAAGAAATAAAAAAATTAGAAGCTCATATCAAATATATTGAGATGGTGCTGAAAGAAAAAAAAGATGAGCTTTTTTGTGCTTATATACAACGCAAACAAGAAAGAAATAAACAAAATCAAAATTAAAAGTTTTTAGTTAAAAAAAAGGGGCTTTATGCCCCTTTGTGTTATCCCAAGTCTGGGGGTACTGCCTCAGCGGGTGGGGATATACTACCATCATCAGCAGGTAAATATCTTAACACTTTGTTTTTACTGCCTGTCCTTTCATTACCGTCATTATCAGTCCAGTTGTTTTCTACTTCTTTCAAAGTAAGTGTCAAATTTTTACCCACATAATCCTGTGCAGAACTTGGTGGTTGTTTTACAAAACCAACAGCTTTACTTAGTCTAGTAAATATATCAGTTGATATTTGTTTTATATCCTCTCTAGGATCCCACAAGTTATATCACTCGTTATGATCTCTATAATTACCGCCTGCTATTTGAAAAGTCATCTTCAAAGTCCAATTACCTTGTTGTGATTTATACTTTTCAGCAGCAATAATTTTAGCCGCATAATCACCAGATGGAGCCACACCAGGCCCCACAGGTTTATCTTCTGTTTCTACGTATACTACGTCATCAAAATCAGACATTTGCAATCTCCTTAACATTATCTGTATTTTTAGCTACAGCTGTAAAGCCTAGCTTTTCTATTAATTTAGTAAGATCTGGAACTTCAAAAGCTTCTAACTTACCACTCCTATCTTTAGCAACATAGCCTTGGCCAACTCTGGTTTGTAACCACCTGGCTTGAACTGCATTACCATCAGCGTCTGTATCATCAATAACTCTAAGAGCTAAGACTTCATCAAAGAAATAAGTAATAGACTGACCCAGCTTAGTACCAACCATTTTTGGTTCGTGCATAAAGATGCCGTCACTATTTATTTTTTCTTCCTTACAAATAAACATAACATGCATTTGTAAATCACGAAATGCTCGCATGACATTTGTTACAGACTCTTGTACTTCCCCGTAAGCTTTACGTGGATCTTTGTGCCTAGCTTTTTCTTGTTGCAATAAAAGCTCGCTGATCTCAGAAATTGAGTCCAGGCAAACCGTATCATATTGCAACTGTCCAGATTTGAGCAGTTCATGTAACTGCATTAACTCTGAAGCTTCTTTTACTTCTATTGCATCAACGTTAGTTGCGTCTTTAATAGAAAGTAGTCCAGCTTCAGCACTTATTACTAACACCTTTCCAGGTGCAGTTTTGGCTAAGCTTGTTTTACCTGCACCAGCCATACCATATACTAAAACTTTAGCACCTTGGTTTTGGACTAGTTTTTCTGGCGTAACAATCCTAGTTGTTAAATCGTTATTCATATTACCTCCTTTGATAAAAATTTATAACTTGCATATTATATACTACAATACTACAATATGTAAAACAATTTATTTTCAAACTGTAAGGAGGTTTAATGGAAAGTACAATAGAAAACTTTGTTTGGATTGCTAACTACTATCATAGAGTAAATTCAATATCCAGACAAGAACTAAGGAGATTAGAAGATATGGGCATAGAACCAAAGTACAAAGATAGGAAGGTTGAAAAAATTACCTTATCTTCTTACATACAGTTTTTAGGCAAACAAAAAGCAGCTAAAGAATGGGATGTTTCTGAACATACTATCGAAGCCTGGAGATACGGCCATAGACAACCATCAATCAAACAAGCTAAAAGAATCATTAGACTGACCGAAGGTAGATTAAACTTTGAAGGTATTTATGGCGATATAGCAGAGTTACTGACAGAAGATTAATTCAACATGTTTGATTTTAATCTGTCTGATGACGAGGCAGCGATAGATATTGCTCTTGCGTTTTATGATGAAGGATATAACGTAGTTCCTCTTCAAAGATCTAACAAAAAACCACCACCTTTTCTCAAAGGTTGGGAACAATATAAGAATGAAAGGCCAACTCGTCAAACCGTACAAAATTGGTTTGAAGGCCAAGATAATTTAGTTGTTGCATTAGTATGCGGTAAATTTATGGTTGTAGATGCTGACTCTCCAGAAGCTATGACTTGGGTTGAAGAAAACATGCCTACTTGTCCCTATAAAGTAAGAACGGGAAAAGGTATGCATTACTACTATAACAATCCAGAAAACTATACAACTTTTGCTACAAGAAGAACAAATGACACACCAGTAGAAAGATTAATTGATTTAAGGGGTGTAGGTGGATTAATAATTGCTCCTTACAACCGTCATGCAAACGGTCAAATGTATAAGCCTATACCCCTGCCTGGTTGGGATATTTATGATCACAAAGATTTACCTGATTTTACAGAAAAAGAGTTTGAAAAGATTACTGGTGTGCCAAAACAAGATAGTGTGCAAAAGACAGCACCTTTTTCTCTTACAGGTGTAAATGAAGGATCACGAAATGATAATGCAGCTCGTATAGCTGGATATTTAATATCAAAGAACGTAAACCTAGATTTTGTAAAAATATTCTTACATAACTGGAACAAAGAAAACTCTCCACCATTACCACAACAAGAAGTAATCTCTGTTGTTGATAATGTAAAAAAAACACACGATAGAAAAAATCAACTTGCACCTTTGTTTGTGCAAACCAAAGAAGACATTAGACCACCAGAAGATTTATTTAACCCACCAGGATTGTTAAAAGATATGTATGATTACTGCGAGGAGATAGCTCAAGTATCTCAACCAGAGTTATCTCTTGTAGCCGCATTATCATTAGCTAGTGTTACATGTGGCAGGATCTTTAAAACCAACATGAATAACTTTTCAAGTATGTATTTTATGTGTATCGCTAAGTCAGGACAGGGCAAGGAAAACATAAAAACCTTTGTTGAAGCAGTTTTAAACGCCTCTGAACACGATAAATTAGTAGTAGGGGATGGATATACCTCTAGTGGTGCTGTGCACTCTGTATTAAAGATGAGGCCCACACACGTAACAATTATGGATGAGTTTGGTAAAAGATTAGAAAGTATTAGTCAAGCTGGTAATACCAATAAAGAAGACGGCATACAAACACTTATGGAGGCCTGGGGTAGATGCCACGGTATATTGAGGCCAGATAATTATTCTTTAATGGGTATACAAGTAGAAGATATTAAAGAAAAAATTATGAACCGTGTAACACATAAGCCTGCTATAACTATGGTTGGTTTGTCTGTTCCTAAAAACTTTTACAAAGCTTTAAACTCTGGCCGTATAGCTGACGGCTTTTTAAATAGGTTTATGGTTATTGAATCAAAAGAACCAAGGCGTATATCAAATCTTAAAAAAATAAAAAAACCACCATTAACTTTAGTGAACTGGGTTAATTATATTAGAAGAGATAGAGGTGGTTTATCACAACCTATGGTCAATAATTCTGAATGTAACCTTGATCAAGAGGTTTTAACTTTTGATAGTTACTCTGAACAACTATTGCAAGAGTTTGCAAGCGAGATAGTCAAAAGACAAGATATATTAGAAAAAGATGGTCTAGAGCCACTTCTAAGCCGTTCTAAGGAAAAAGCTATGCGATTAGCTTTAATATGTGCTTTGGCATCAAATGCACAAACTGCAACTATTACAGCAGATGTAACTAAATGGGCTATAGATTACGTAAGATATTACGACATGCTCTTTATAGAGGCCTGTAGAGATAAAGTAGCAAGTTCTGCAACTGAAGCCAAAATTAAGCAAGTATTGTCTTATATTAGGTCTAGGGAGAGCGAAGGCATATCTAAAAGAGAGGTTGACCGTCATGAACTATTTAGAAGCATGAAGTCGCATGAAGTTAAAGAGATTATAGAAAGACTTAAAAATGCTGGAGAGATCCAGGAAATAGATATTAAAGTAGGAGGCAAAGGTAGACCAACTAAAAGGTTTGTCGCTGTTGATCCTACATTCTTTGAAGAATAGGAGGTAATTATGTTTAAAACACCAAGTTTTGAAACAATACAAGATAAGAAAAGAGAAGATAGAGTAGCAGGCTTTTTAGAAGGCCTTTGGCAAGTAAGCTGTCACAAACTACCAGTTAGTTACGGTATTGATTATTGGATAGAATCAGCCGATAAATGGTATTGGTGTGAGATCAAGTGCCGTAGTTTTGCTAGTGATAAGTACGATACATTTATATTATCTGCAAACAAACTACGTAAAGGTGCTTCGTTTAGTCAATCAACTGGCTATCCTTTTATAACCGTTTATGGTATGACAGACGGTATATGGATGCACGAATGGATGCCAGATTATGTTTATGATATACGTATGAATATTAATCCCACACCTAATTATGATGAGGATAACGAACCATACATACATATACCAAAAGAGCATCTAACTTGTTTATCAGATGTACCGTTAGGTTTTGACAGGGATGAAATAGGACTTATATAACTGGTCTTCTAAACAGACGTTCTGCATAATCAATTCTAGCCTGATCATCCAAAGACAAAGGCTGTGAAGGGATTGGATCTATTTCGGGTAAAGTGATATTTGTTTGAGGTCTAAAATCACCTCTAATTTGTGATTGAATTCTTTGTGCATCTTCAGTAGCTAAAATGTCTTCGGTTAATTTTTGCGTTTCTTCTTTAGCCATATCTATTCCTGTTCCTATTGTTCTTGCAGAGGCTTGATTAACTGCAGTCCCAAAAGCATCAAGAAGTTGTGCTATTGATCCTTTATCAGTTTTCGTAAATAATTTAATGATTAAGGGATTAGACAACATAAATCTAGCTACTAATAAACCAGCTATAGTTGGTAAAGCTGCAAAAGGTGTAAATAGTATGCTTGCTCCAATACCAGCCGCTACAATTCCACCAGCAACAGCTCCTCTTCCTGCTTCACCTTTAGTTAATATATCAATAGTATTTGCTAAATTTTTAAGACTTTTCGTAGTTTCCCTGCCAAACATAGCCTCTAAAGTATCATCACCATATTTTTCTAAAGAAGTTGTCAAATTACCAGGCTTGAAAATGTCTGCCACATTAGCTTTACCTGTGTATCCAAAATCAATACTATTTTCTAAAAATTTTATAAAAGCTGCGTCTTGAACAGACTGCATAGTTTGTGCATCAAGTTCATTTCTTAAGAATCTTATATTATCACCGTTTCTAGGTCTAAAAATTGTTAAAACTATTTCATCTACTGGTTTATTAGGTAGATCAGATATATTTTTGTTAATTGCTAATGCCTCTTTTTGTTGTGCAGTATTAGCTAATTCTCTTAGTTTTCTAATAAATATTAATCCTTCTTGACTACCATCTAATCCTTGTTGAGTGCCTTCTTCAAAAGCATCATCTAAAAACTTTATAACTTCTTTTGGTCTTAATCTTGGGTCTATTCTACCGAGTTGATTTATAGTTTCTTTAAACAAATTTGCGGTATTTCTTCCTGAGCCAGTAAACAAGACATCAATTTTACCTGGATGTGTCCTTTCAAAATCTTTTAAATATTTGCTAAATTTAGCAAAATTTATTTCACCAAATTCTGTTGACATCCTAAAAGCATCTGAAAATAATCTTTTTTTAATTTGAGATTTTGCATAATTTAAATTATTAGCATCTGCACCTTGGCCTGCTTTTCTAAGATGAGCGTCATATTGTCCTAAAGCATCAAAAATATCTTCCAAATCTTTTTTTGTACCTCTATATATAACTTTATCAAAAATAATGTCAGCATCAAAGGCACCACTTTGTTCTGCTTCAGCCACAGCTTTTTTTACAATTAAATTATCAAACGGTTGATTTCTTGCAGCATTTTTTTCATTAGCTCTTCTTAATTGTCCTATAGCAGTATTAATTATATTCACTTCATCTTCATCTAAATTTATTGGTTGTCCCCTAAATTGACCACGTTGCACTCTTGCAGTTAATTTGGGGTCCGCTAACAATCTAGTTATTTCGCGTGCACCATTTTTTTCAAAGAAAGTTAAAATACTGTCACTCCCACCTATATCACTATCATCTAGTTTTCTTAAAACTTTATATAAAATATCTCTTTCAAATTGCTCTTCCAAACCAGTAAATAGATTTCTTAGTCTACTAATTGCATTTCTTACTTGTGTGAAGTTAGCACCCTCACCTATCATTTTTTTGACAGGCTCGTTAAATTCATTCCTTACTGTTGTAAGTGATGGATTATATTTGGTTGCTGCATCACGTAAATTTTCTAACCCTTCGATAGCTCTAGATACAACATTTGAATCTATTGTTCCATTTGGATTGTTAATATTCCAAAAAACATCAGAGTTTTTATATGAATCAACTATATTCAAAGCTTCATCACTATATTTTGCAATTGTAAAATTAATTGCTTTACCTATGGATTCTGCAACAACATCATCAGGAAATTGAGTTGTTTCATCTATTTTTGTTAAATTTTTGAAAATTTCGTCTACCGCTCTATAATCTGTTCCTACTTCATCTGTTACTTGTTTTTTTGCAGATAAAAGAACATTTTTTAATTCTTCACCAAACTCTCTATTACCTAAAGCAGTTTTATAATTACCTGTTTTAAAAGTAACATTTGCAATATCTTCAACCAATCCTGTTAAAGATTTAGTTAATTCTTTTTCAGTTGTGTTTAAGTTGTTAGTTAAATCAGTTATTGTGCTTTTTACTGATCTCCCTGTAGTTGCATCTACTAAGGATGTTAAGTCACTTTTTTCTTTATTTAATAAACCGCCAATTTTTTTTACTTCACTCATAAGGTACCCAATACTAGGCTCTGCTCTAGTTGATCCAAATAAAGTTTCTGGTATTTGTTGTGCTCTACCAGGAATAAATCTACCTTGCGTTTTTTGTGCAACTAAAAAAGGAGTATCAAAAACAGCTATTTCTCCATCTTTTATGGCTTGTTTTATTTGTTTTTCTGTAGCTGGTTTACCTAATTTTTCATCAAGTTTTTTTACATCATCTATTGATCTTTTTTTTGCACCTTGAAACATAAAGCGTAAGTTTTCTGTTGGTTCTTTTGCACCAATAGTTTTGTTAAAAGCAAGACCAACACCTTCACCAATTGCTTGTCCACCTAGGCCTAATAAAAACTCTTGGCCAAATAATTTTGCTAATTCATCATTTTCTTGTAATTGAAAACCCTCTAATGCGTCTACAACTTCTTCACCAAGTTTGCCCCCTCCAGTTCCTAAACCACTTGTCAACAATCTGCCAGCAAATTTTTTACCACCAAGCAAAGAAGTAACACCTTTAAGTATTCTTAATTGTGGACTAAAAGCAGCTATTGCACCTGCTATAGGCCCTACTACTCCCATAAAATCTGATAAATCACCTGTAGATAAATTAAATTTATTTTCATCAATTATTGTGTTTTTTCTTATCTCTGTACCATCTTGTAATTTTATAGATTGGTAGGGTAAGTTAAGTTCTTGTAACCCTTTAGGTGTCAAAGCTAATTGTCCAGTTGTATTACGTGTAAATCCGTCTGAGCCAACAATTTTTTGTAATAGTTGCTCTTGTTCTTCTGCGGTTTCTGCTCTAGCAAGTTTTCTTCGTAAAGACTTTACGGGAACACCTGTTTCATAATCAAAATAAAGTTTATCGTAGATTGGTGATACTGTACCTTTTGCTATCTCAGCTTTTACTATTTTGACTGCTTCTTCTTCGTTGTTAGCATCAACAATTTGATAAACAGATGGTGATATGTTTATTTTATATTTTGGCATTAATCATCACCTAAAAAATCACTTAAAAAAGCATCCTTTGCAACTTCAGTTGGTGATTTTATTGGTGCTGAACTTTGAGAATATAAATTAACTTCTCCAGCTATTTCTTCTCCACCTGCTTCTGGTATAAAAGTGCTTGTTTTTGGTGGTTGATAAGTTATTATTTCTTTAATTTTATCAACATTTGTTTGCATCACACTAGATGGTATTCTAGACGACTGAAAAAATCCTGTATCTGCTATCATGTCTGTCCTTCTTTGATCTTGTGCTTTAATAAATCTATCTCTACTATCTTCTAATTTTTTAAGAATTTCAGCTAAAGATGTTGTAATTGTAATATTACCAAAAACTTCTTGTACTATTTGTCTATCAAGATTTGATATAGCTCTTCCAGCCTCACCTAATATTTCTCTAATACCCTCTTGTTGTAATACATTTAATATCGCGTCAACTTTAGTTCTTGGTTCTAATTGATCAAATGAGGTTGCAGAATTTACACCAGCAAAAGAAAATAATTGATCTTTAATTTTACCTAAAAAACCTAGAAAACCAATACCGCCAGCTGTTCTAGGATCATTTTTCAAATAGTATATGGCTTCATCTACTCTAGCTATATTTCTATTTGTATTGTCATAATCTCTAATGGTATTGGATATATTTTTATTAATTTCAGTTGCAGTTTTAGCGTCTTTTGGTTCAATACCTAAATTTTCTATTTGTGATTTTAAAATTTCTGCAGCTTGTTGTTTTTCTAATAATTGTCTTTTTGCCTCTTCTTCAGCTGCTTTTGCGGCACCAACTGCCAGACCCGAACCCATATTTTGTTCTGTTACTAAAGATTGACCTACATTTCTTATAAAATTTAAAAATTTTTCACCACCAAAAAAAGGCACTTCCTCTTCTATATCAGTTGTTGTTCCATCAGGGACTCCTGCACCAGTATTGTCATCTTGTGTATCTTCGCCGCTTGCAGACACTACATCAGTTGTATCATCCTTTTCTGCACCTGTTTTTGTTGTATTTAAGTCATTTAATTCTTCTTGAGTTACATCAAATGGTCTTATAGGAGCAGGAGTAATATTAGCTTCATCTATTTTTGTTTTTTGTAATTTTTTTAAAAATTCTATTCTATCTAATCTAGGTTGTATTAATTTATCAAGATCATTTATATTATATTGTATGCCGCCTCCAAAATCTGGATCTGAAAATGTAAATGCACTTTGTGGGGCAAAACTGCCCAGGCCTTTTTCAGATCGATTTATTAAATCTTGTCTTCTTTGTTGAAATTCCTCAACTTGTTTTTGTAATTCAGCTAATTCACTACTTATGTCTTGAAATGATGTATCAATTTGTACTGGATCTACTTGAATATCAGTTGATATTCTTGGTGCTGTAGTTATTGTTTCATCTATCATGTTGCACCATATCCACTAAAAGCTGCACCTAGGCCTGATAAATCACTTGTTTGCCCTGGTGCTAGTGCAGAATAAGCACTTAAAGCAGCACCTAAGCCTCGAGCACCAGGATCTACAGGCATCCTATACTCTGAATCTATACGTGTTTGGCCAGCTTGGAACTGTGGTAATAGTTGACCAGTAAGTTGTAATGCTTGTAACGGTCTGCCTTGTTGATCTAATTGTTGCTGGAACAATCTTCCTAATCCAGTTTCTTCTATACCTCTGCCAGTTTGTCCAAACCCTGCTAAACTAGATCTATCTGCTGCACGTAAGTCTGCTAACTGAGTGCCTACTTGTCCTAAGCCTGTAGCAGCTGTTTGTTCTGCTTGTCTTTGTTGTGCAAAAGCAGATAAAGCATCTCTTTGTGCTTGATCAAAGCCTGTTTGTCTTATACCGCCTAGAGCCTCAGTTAAACCTCTACCAAGAGCTCTCTGCCTTTCTGCTGCACTAAGTCTAGCTCTTGAACCAAAGGCTGATAAACCGCCTGTCTGTATATCTTTAAATCTTTGTGCAATATCTCTTTTTTCTGCTGCATCCATAACATCTTGTATGGTTTGTTGAACAACTCTATCCTCGTAAGGGTTAAAAAACTGTTGTGTCATATTAGGATCAAACTCTCTTGTAGCACCTCTAAGCAAATCTGCTCTTTCACCAATAAAAGGCTCAGCCACACCAAGATCAGCTAAAGCTCTATCTTGAGCTATTTTTTCTAATTCACTAAGACCAGCTGTTTGCTGTAACGGTACATCACTACCAATAAGATTAGCCGTAGCTTGCTGTAATTGATTTAAATAGCCAGGCTGATCCGCAGTTCCAAAATACAAAGCTCTCAACAGGGGATCAGTTAAAATTTCTTGTGTATCTTGTTGTGCTAATACAGGATCAACTTGGCCTCTGACATCTTGCGGTATGGTTGTTACGGGGACTGCCCCCACATCAGTCGCCACTGCAGCTGGCGTAGTAGGGGCAGGTTCTATAATAGGGTTTGGTGTTACTACAGGCTCGGTAATAACAGGAGATCTAGTTACTGGTGGAGTTATACTTGCTGAACCAATAAATTGGCCATCTGGCCCAATCATTTCTGTTGGTCTTATACCTGGACCAAATCCAAAATCTTCTAGAGGTGGCGGTAATATGGGTGTTTTAGTAATAGAACGCTTGTCCTCAAAATCTGTACCACCTACTCCACCTATTGATGGTGGTTTTGGAGGTATTATTGGTCTTTCTGGTATAGATGATATATCTAATGTTGGTCCACCAATATTTACAGGTGGTCGTGGAGGCAAAATTGGTGGTATTGCTGGTTCAAGCTCAGGTATGTTATTAAGTCTTCCTATTGATAAAAAATCTTCTCTTGGTAATCTTTCAAATGGTAGTCTTGGTTTTTCAACAGGCAAAGGTGCAATAGGTAAAACAGGAGCTTGCGGTAGTATTGGTATATTTTCTATTGGATTTATTGGTGGTGCTATAGGCTCAATTCGTGCCACAGGATCCCTTGATAAATTTTGTAATAACCCTCTGTTTCTAAATGCTCTACTTAAAAATCCCATATTTAACTTACCATTTCTTGATAGTCTTCAAACATCTTCATCATCATGTCGTTGTTTTTAAAACCTTGTTCTCTATCAGGCTTACCTGCTGGATAAAGCGTAATAGAATTTTTATTTTTTTCTATTTTAAAACCGCCAAGTCCCTTGTTTGCTTTTGCTGTATGCACAAATTCACCATCACTTAACATAGCTGGTATATCATCACTTGTTTCGGTACC
>TARA_R100001163_G_C5068354_1_pt1 | contig 12039 bp, 7 predicted proteins | sample TARA_R100001163 | Tara Oceans TARA_R100001163 (sample SAMEA2621285) | marine metagenome | biome: marine biome (ENVO:00000447); feature: deep chlorophyll maximum layer (ENVO:xxxxxxxx); material: "saline water (ENVO:00002010), including plankton (ENVO:xxxxxxxx)" | depth 120 m
ATATATTCACATATATTACAAAATACATCATTAAATCCAAAATGTATTGTTGTATCTAAATCATCTCCTAATGTTACAGTAGATGATGCTAGTATATTCCCAGAAACTCTTTATTATGGTCAACAATTAGAATATGTAGATTCTAATGGTGTACGTCAAACTTCTACATATACACGTAGAAATGGACTTCAAAATGGTACTGTAAATGTATCTAATGTATTTTCTGGGGTATCTACTGGTGATTTCTTTACTAATATAACAACAGGTACAGAATTAAAATTAACTAGAGCATATGATACAATGCCAGCAGATAATATATTTACAAATGTAAATAGAAGTATAATTGCAAATACAATTAATAATCTAAAACAAGGTACTAATGATACATATAATTATCATACCCCAGATGCTTTCTTATGTATTTGGAATCATAATTTAGGTAGACCATATACATTCTATTCTGATTCTAGTAGAACTTATGATAATGATACTTCAGATAGAGCAGTAGATAAAGCAGCATATAATTTATTACCTGAACATTTTGAAACTATACGTTATCAAGATGTAATTTATGGAATGAGCACTGGACCATTTGATTTGAGAATTAAAACTCCAGATGTAGATAAAACAGGTGTAGTCGCTGCTGCTGATTCAGACCATAATCAAGCAGGTGTAAATCAAGCAAGTACAAATATTCATTTGAATAGATTTTGGCCTTGTGGGAGTAGAGGTGGTCCTCACAGTAGTAGACCAGATGTATTTGTGCAAGCGGGGGCTAGTTGGATTTATCCAAGAAAATATGCCTCTGATGATTTATATCGTTGGTATGATAATACAAATATTAACAATAATTACTCAAGAACTAATGGAATTACTGCTGCAAAAATAACTACAAATCAAACTTATAGGTTACCTTTTGGATATAGAATTAGCCTCAGACAACCGCTAAATAGACCTAGATGGGGCCTTATACCCACTCGTGCTGCTTTAGAAGATGTAATAGGCTCAGTAGGCTCAGTAGGCTATAGAGCAGGTCCTTTAGTACAATACGAAAATAGAAGTTGGGCTAAAGCAGACGGTAGTTCAGCAGGAACATTCCCTAAAACTTATGTCGGAATTATGGAAAGAAATACAAACTTTGCTGGACAATTAGGCTCAGATAGATACGAGACTCAAGTTCGTAGAAGTGATGGTAGAAGAATGGTAAGACCCTTCGGAGCACCAGTAAGAACTCTAAGAAATAATAACAAGATAGAAAGAGACTGGTGGGGCGATTCTGAGGGCAAATCAATTACAAGGCTTACAGAGGCTTCTCAGTACTATATGGTAGATTGGTGGGGTAATACTCGTGGAGAGGCTGTAAGACGTGCTCCAGTGCGCGGATTTGGTATTAGACCGGCATGGGACTGTGGGGATGCTTACGAATACGACAGAACTAACAATAGAACTCCTTTTGAAAGAATTTGGAATAATGGAAAACCAATTTTTAATATGAAGAATGTATTAAATTCTAGTGGGGCTGTAAGTTTACAAACAAACCACACAATTCCAAGATTTGGTGGTAGATTAAATAATGATAATAATGGAAGCAGCACAATTTTAGTTGATGTGTTTGCTCCTACACACGCTTTGAGAATTGGTGATATGGGTGGTGGAAGAGGAGTAAGATACCCTACAATGTTCAATGAAGATATTCTTACAGAACTTTCTAGCCCCATACATACTACTGGAGTAGTTTTATCTCACCACACCGCAGAACCTTCATTCGGTACGGGCTTGTTACGCCCCCGTAACGACGTACTGCAAGCCGATGAAGTCCCTAGGGGGATAAGTGCTAGATTAGAAATTAGTCAAGACGGATTGCTAAAACCTGAAGCAGTAGTAAGTGATAAAGTTGAAAATATTGTAGGAGATAGCCCTCACAAAGATGTAATTTCAAGAAGTTCTCCTCGTATTGGTATAGACGCTCAAAATATTGAAAATAAAGATACATCTCATATCGTAATAAATACTGAGGCTCATTCTTTACATACTGACAGAAATGTAGGTCAAAGAACAGTCTTAACTGGAGCACATTCTATTGGAAGCCAAACTTTAACTGAAGCAGATTTTACCAATTTAAGTTTCAATAATACATATGGTGCAAATAATGGTGTTTTGAAATTTAGTCACACATCTAACATGAGACCTCTTGGTGGAGATTATATTTTAGAAGCAAGAAGTTTTTCCGGTTTGTTTGATGATAGTGGTTGGGGAGTTGCTAGTTTAACGGGTTCTAATAATACATCTAATCCTTATCAAAGTACAACTAGTTACACTTCTGATAGTATTAGAAATAATGACAAAGACCAAAATGTAAGATTTTTATTAAGACCAATTAGAGTTTTAGATAAATATCATGTTGAAACTTTTAGGTCTAAATCTGCACCCACAACACAAACAGGAGGAGATTATTTCCAAGGAACTGCTGGTGGTAAATATGGGTTGTTTACATATGATACACCTAATGGAAGAGTAGCGGATGCAAACACACCTGACAATAGAGGAGTACCAAATAGTAATGGTCCATATATGCCAATTTTCTACATGATAAATACAGACGACCAAGTTCCTAGTGCTATGGGTCCAAATCTAAAAGGTTCTAATTTTGTAGATAATTCGAGTTTACTAGATTCTGTTGTGAGATTAATTCCTAGTCAAAATACTTTACAGCATCATGCTAGTGACGCTCCTAGAGTGATTAATTTCACAAAAGAAATGGACTTTAATGTAAAACCTAGATTTAGCCAATCTTTACATCCTAAAGGTGATAAGGGTGATGTAACATACGGTACTTCAGACCACACAGGTGATGCGACATGACATTAGTTGAAGATGCAACTGGCTCATTTGACGCATCCCTTGACGCTGTGATGAATGACATAAGAAAGCCAGTTTTAGTAGATAACGCTATACATTACGCAGTTTTAAATCCCCAAACATCTGACAAAAATAAAGTCACTATAGAAAATAAAAAAGCCACAACTTATCATGTAGCGACTCAAAATACATATCAAATAAATGAATCATCATCTGCGGTTGAACTTACACATTCCCCTGCTGCTGGACATAAATATGAGGGGTCTCCTTATTACGAAGGTGGTAATATAAAATCTGGAGATTCTAATTTAGTTTTATTTTACAATTCTTTAGATTCTACTCAAAGACTAAAACCCAATTCTTTCGAAACAAATACAAAAGGTGTAAATGTAAATTTAAAAAATATGCAGGGTAAGTCAATTTCAGATTTAGGATTTGTAGGAAATGAAATCCATTTAGCACAACCAATAGATGTAGGATTAAGAACCACTGATTTAGCAATTCAATTAACAAAAGATATTTCAGATACTGTAACTAGTGTAAATATTGGTAGTTCTAGAAAAGTTTCTAATTCTAATTTTAACAGAAGAATGCACAGTCAAAAATTCCTTGCTCAAGATTTTAAAAATATAAATATTTTAAGTGCTTTGAAATTTATCTCTAGACATGATTACAGAGTGATTATGTTTGATAGATTTTCTAATTTACTTTATGTTCCATTTAATTTTTCAGACACAAGTAAACTTTTGTTAAGTAGAGATAGAACTGGTTCAGAAGTGAGAAACCCCGTAGATGACACTGCGAACAGCATTACAGTTAGAGGAATACCTCTCGCCTTAAACGACCCTACAGAAGTTACAGTAAACGATTTATCTAGACAACAAGGAGCATTTAATACAAATATCCAATCTACTTTATCTCCTACTTTTGACATTACAGTAAAGAATGAAAAAGAGGCTAGAATAATAGCAAGACAAATTCTCAAAGCAAATAGTGTGGGTCAAGGCTCTTTATCAACAGATGGACACGTAAATGCTTGGGATTTAAGACCGGGAAATATTGTATCTTATGATGGTGTAAAATATGTAGTGATGGAGTGTAAACATATCGCTGCTCAAAATATTTCTAACTTTGAATTTTTATCTTTAGATATAGGTGTGGATGGTATAATTCAAGGATTATCCGGCGGTCTAGTTGCACAAGATAGTCAGTCAAGTCCAGACAATACTATTCAAATTAAGGTCGAAGATATGAGTTTGTTCAATGAACTTAATATCAATGTCACTGCCGTAGTGTCTGTTAGGCCAGTAAACTCAAGTGGATTTATTATTGGAAAAAATGCAGGTAGAAGTACTATTGGGAAAGGACAAGAAGCAATTGGTGTAGTAAAAGGATTTAACAATTTATTTGTGGAGGAAATATAATGGCAGTATCAAACAATCTAAAAAGAATATTAACTGAAACTATTGCATCGAATATTAACGAAATTGTTTTCGGTTTTGACGGAACACCAGCGACATCTAGTGACGGCTCAATTGGGAGACCTGCTGTTACCGTAACGCCTACTGTAACAGTGATAGATACTAGCACACTTTTGATTGAAGCAACCCTCCCAACTAACGAATCTTTCAATGACTCTATCAAGGAGATACACCTCCGATTACGCGGAACTAGTGGGTTTACACCAATATCCCGCCATTCTATAAGACCAATTGTAAAAGATTCTAGTAATGAAATGAAAGTTCAAATTATCATGGAGGTAAAGTAAAATGGCAAACTCATTAACAGGACATACTAAGGGTTCAAATGAAGGATTATTTGATGGAAGTCATATTCTTTCTCCTAGTTTTACAAATCTCTATGAATTAGGAAGGGGTAATGGGATTTTATTATTGGAAGATGCTATATCAGATAATAGTAATAGAAATACTCCTGCTAATTTATCGGGAGCAATAGCCACTACCGGAGATGCACATATTGTAAATGTGAAAGGGGGACATGTTGTTTTAGATAATGTTTTACACAATTTTTGTGGAGGAAATGGTGCTACCGCTAATATCACTATAAGTAGTGGGAGTGCTAATAAAAATGGCTCTACAACAGCCTTAACTAGTGGAAAAGAATGTTTATTTGTAGTTTATCTTTGCTCTGATGGAACTAATAATGCCATAAAATGGGAACAAGGTACTCCAGTTACATCCGCATCTGCTTATCCATTAACACCAAATTCTTTCCTGACTGACCCATCTTCTTCACTTACATCGAAACAATCTTTTGTAATTGCAACAATAAGAGCCACACACAACTCCTCTGCGGCTGGAGCAAATGACCTAAATATTACTATTTCAGAAATAAATGATAAAAGAGGTTTTGTAAGACCTTCTCCAATTTATTTAGCACCATTAACAGGTGATTCTAGTGCTAGTATAGATTCTTCTGCTGATTTAGATAATTTCCATGCTTCTGCAAATACAGAAACTGGTGATTTTACAGCATCTTCATTAGGTGCTTTATGGATGAGTAGGGGACCGGATGATAGTGGACAAAGTGAGACTAACGACGTTTTGTATTTTTCCGGTTATCAAGATGGTGCAAGAAGAACATTCAAGTTAGGTCCGACAAAATTAGTTACTGTACCAAGTGGTGGAGGGACCAAAACTTTCACTTTTGATGGTGGCTCATTATTTAGATTTACAACAAACACCGCTACAAACCTAAATCCTAGTGGTACATTCCCTTCAGGACATACTATAACAATTTCAAACGCTAATTCAGCAGGACAGGCTAACTTAACTTTTGATACTACTGGGCTTAATGAGGCTGTAACACCTACTTCTTCTACAACTTTTGCTTATGATGCTGATTCTTCTGCTTGGGTTAGAGTATTCCAAGGCACAACTGCAACAGGCGGCTCAAATGGAGCATCAACAAGATTACAAATTTCTGATGGCTCTGGCGGATTTACAAGTAGCGCTAATTTAACATTCAATACTAGTTCAAATGTCTTAACTTTAACTGGAACTGCTGATTTAAACGGTTTAATTACAGACCCTACTGGCATCCAATTTAATGATGTAACTACTAATCCGGGTACTGGAGACACATTGTGGTTAGATTCTGATGACTCAAGATTATATCATGGTAGTACTAAAATATTAATGGATGGAGATGTAATTCCAATAAATATTAATGGTTTAAGTGCTGGAACGATAGCAGATGGAGATTTTATTTCTTTCTCTGACACAAACGATTCTAATACTACTAAAAAAGAGGCAATAGCAGATGTTGCTACATTATTTGCGGGTACAGGTTTAACCGCTTCTAGTTCTGTAATCAATATTGACGCTAACCAAGCAGGTATCACTAGCATAGGTCCAGCAGGTACATTAACTGTAAATCAAGATTTGACCGTAACAGGTAATTTTACAGTAAATGGTACTACTACTACGGTAAACTCTACTACCATACAACTTGATGATAAAAATATAGAATTAGGTAATGGTGTTGGAAATGATGCAGCGATAAACGATGGTGGTATTACCTTAATATCTTCAGATACAGATAGTAACAAAACTATTCTATTCAAAGATGCTACTGATTCTTGGACTTTTAATCAACATCTTTTCCCAAGTGACGATAGCCAAAAAAACCTCGGTAGTAGCAGTATTAGGTGGGCTAATGGGTATTTTGATACAGTTTATGGTGCTGGTAACTTTACAACAATTACAGGTAGTAGTACAGTAAATATCTCATCAGGTGCTTTGAAAGTAGATACAGGAAATACCAGAGTAGGAGTTAATCAAGCGACACCGTTAGCAACTTTACAAGTGGAAAAAGTCGGTTTTGATTATAATGAACAGGAAGTTGCTAGTTCTAGTACTGGCACACCTATAGCCGTAACGTTATTTGATAGAACAGAATTTAGAGCCGCTAAATTACTTGTAGAAATAGATAACAAAACAGATGATGTTCATGAAACTGCTGAGATGGTAATTACTACAAATGGGGCGACTGGCGGTACTGCTGCTACCAACGCTTACCTTACAACATATGCAATTGTTAACTCAGGTGGTACTAATAATGGTACATATAACGTGGATGTAAACGGTAGTAACGTTGAATTACAAGTCACCCCTCTCACAAACGGAGATAACATCGTAGTGAAGGTGCATTGGCAAGGATTAACAATATAATAAGGTGAAAAAAATGGCAGGAACAGAAGTAGATTTTAAGGTAAAAGCAGGTATGGTGGTGAATGGAACACTCAATATGAGTGATAATAGCATCACTAATGTTAATGGTATCGCTTTAGACCAAATTACAGCAGACGGCACTACAATTACTGTAAAACCTGATGATGACCAAGCAGCCGCTTTTACAATTACAGATGCTGGTAGCGCAGTATTTATGAAAGTAGATACTACTAATTCAGCACCTTTAGTTACTTTCCCTCAAGATGTTGTGATTACTGGTACTACCCCCAAATTAACAATTGGGGATAATGGTGCAGAAGATACTTTGTTAATTTTTGATGGCGCTGAAATAAATTACAGACTTGGTATTGATGATAGCGCAAATCAATTTGAGATTGGTTTAGGAGACGCACATGATACTACTCCTGTTATAGTAATGGATAACGCAGGTAATATTATTCAATTAGGACAGGATAGCACTCCGAGTTCAGGTGAGGTATTAGCATGGGATGGGAGTAAATGGACAGCCGCCGCTTCTGCATCAGGCGCAGACGGAATGGGAAGCGGTTTCGTTTTAGAAGATGATAGTGGAGATGAAGTTACAATTGATGAGAACAAGGAAGTCAAGTTCATTGGTGCAGGTATCACCACAAATTGGACTGACACATCAACAGGTTCAGATGGAGACCCGTATGACTTGACCTTCACTCTAAACGTCGATGGGGTGTCTGCGGCAGCAATCGCATCAGGAGACTTAGTACCCTTCGCAGATACCAGCGATGCTGGAAACGCAACCAGAAAGGAATCCATAGACGACATAGCGACATTATTCGCTGGTACAGGTCTTACTGCGACTAGTGCTGTGATTGCTGTTGATGCGGCACAGACTCAAATTACATCCGTTGGGACTCTTACAGGTCTTACTGTAAGCGGTGCAGCAGATTTGAATAATAACCTAACAGTTGATGGAGCAACAATTTCACTAGACGCTACTACTTCTTTGAATATAGACAACTCAAATACTTCAAATGGAATATCAATCGGTACTGCTACTTCAGGAGTACCAATTACTATCGGACATGGAACTTCAGAAGTTACTTTTGGAGACAACGTAACTATTACAGGTAATCTAACCGTGAATGGTGAACAGACAGTAATCAACAGCACCGCAATTGTTGCCGAAGATAAATCAATGGTTCTTGGAATTGCTGGTGGAATGGAAGATGCTACCTATGAAAGAAGTGGTTCTACTGTTACTGTAACGTCATCCTCTCATGGTTTCTCTAATGGTGAATATGTATATGTTTCAAACATGGGTAACAGTATTGCAGACGGAGTATATACTGTAAGCAGTGTAGCAACTAATACATTTGTACTAGATAGTCATGGTACTTCTGGTACAGTTGGTGCTGGCGCTACTATGCAACATTCTTCTGCAAATGTTACAGAGGGTACTGCTGATGGTTCAGGTATATTTGCGCCCGGAACTTCTCTACACAGTATTAAGTACGATTCGAGTAATGGTTGGACTGTTAGTGATGATTTAGATTTAGTAAGTGGAAAACATTTGAGTATAAACGGTGCTACTACGCTTAATGCAACAACACTGGGTAGTGCTGTAGTATCTTCTTCTCTTACTACTGTTGGTGCTTTGGCTAGTGGTTCGATAGCGTCTGGTTTCGGTACAATAAGCACAGGTAACGCAATCACCACAACAGCCGCTATCACAGGCGGCTCTCTTGTAGCAGATAACATCACAATTGACGGAAACACAATCTCGAGCACCGACAGCAATGGCGACATCACACTCACACCAAACGGAACAGGAGAAGTGAACATTGCTGCTGGTAATCTAAACTATGCATCTACTGCTGTTACATCAACAGGAGCAGAACTTAATTTATTAGACGGCTCAAGTGCAGGAACTGTAGTCAACAGTAAGGCTGTAATTTATAGCAGTGCTGGACAAGTGAAAGCAAACACTGTGAGCGTTGACGCAATCGCTGTTATAGACACATCTACAGGTACAGGAGAGAGTTGGAACAATGGCACTGCTTATGAAGTTGCTAGTTATGCTTATGGTAGTTTCAGAACTGCTAAATTTATTGTGCAAGTCAGTGACGGAACAGATTTCGATGTTGGGGAAATATTAGTAACTTGGAAAGGTAGTAGTAATCCTGCTAGTAGTTCGGCAATATACATGACTACATATGCATACATGACTACTGCTGCTTCTGATTTAGGTTCATTCGATGTTAATTTGGATGCAGGGAATGAAACTGTTGATTTAAGATTCACACCTGTAAGTACAGGAACATATTCGTATGATATAGTGAATACAGTATTAGTAAAGTGATTGGATAGTGAAAATCATGGTGATTAAATGGCAGGAACAGAAAAAGATTTCAAAGTAAAAAAGGGCTTAATAGTATCAGAAGGTATAACCCTCGGAGGGCATACTTTCAATGATATTGACATAGGAAGTGAGCATGTTGATACTGACGACCACATAATGTCATCAGGCGCGATTAAAGAATACGTTGATGCAAATGCTGGCGGTGCTTCTGCTATTGGTGATTTATCAGATGCAATTACAACTGCTACCCAAAACGTAGGAATAGGTAGTGGTGCTTTAGATTCTTTAACTGCAAGTAGTGGTAATTATAATTCTGCATTAGGTGTTAATGCACTAACAGCAGTAAGTACAGGAGATTACAATGTAGGAATCGGAAGAGAAGCGGGTGCTGCATTACAAACAGGTGGTCAAAATGTATTCGTAGGTTCACAAGCAGGTGGAAATAGTGGTACAGATGCAGCACAAAATGTAATTGTTGGTTATCAAAGTGCATATAGTGCGACATCATTAAGCAATTCAGTAACACTAGGTTACGAAGCCGGAAAGTTCGGTATGAAAAGTGCAACTAACAACATAGCAATAGGTCATAGTGCTATGAAAGGTCATTCTTCAAACAGCACAGGCGCTGACAAAAATATAGCCATTGGAACAGAAGCATTAGAAGCAATTACAACAGGAGATGAAAACGTACTCATAGGGGTTCAATCCGGTCATACTCTTACTACTGCTAGTAAAACCGTTGCTGTTGGATATAGGTCATTATACAACACAGATACAGGAGATAGAAATACAGCAATTGGTTACTTATCTATGGAAGGTGCTGCTAATAATTCAGCAGACCAAAATACAGCACTTGGTGGTTATACATTAAAAAATGTTCAAGATGGCTCAACAGGAAATGCAGCAGTAGGCTATCTTGCGTTATCAGCAGTAACTACCGGAGACAAGAACATAGCAATAGGGTACGAATCCGGTGATAATATCACTACGGGTTCTAACAATGTAGTAATTGGTGCAGCAGATGTTTCAAGTGCAACAGGTTCAGACCAATTATCAATAAGTTCCGGTGATGGTGGCGTTACTTGGATTACAGGTGATTCTAATGGTGGTATTGCGTCTAAAGGACAAGTTGTAACAGTATCAAGTGGTACTACGGTACTTTCACTTGGTCAATCCGGTTCATATGTTTATGTAACAGGTGGGGCGGTAACATTACCCAATAGCGCAACAGTTGGTACACAATTTACTATATTTAATAATACAGGTTCGGATTTATTAGTAGGTCTTGGGACTGGTTCTATTGTTAGTAATTGGGCTACTAATGCCGCAGTATCAGATAATGAAGCAACATCATACATTTGTGTATCTTCCGGTAATTGGGTACAAATAGGGTGATACTATGAGTTTTTTCGGTGTAGTAGGTGTAGTAGCACAAGCAGCACAGGCAGGTACGGCACCAACAGGTGTTTCTATTGCTACAAGTGCAAGTGGAAATCATAACAATGCTTTTGTTTCAAATGTAAATAATTGCAGTTTTACAGAAGGTACTTTTGATGGTGCATTTACTACCGATACTAATAGTGATGGTGTAAATGATAGAGTTACAGTTAGCGTAATTGTAGATGGCTACGCTGCTCATTTTGAAGGATGTGATAGTGGTTATACTACCGAGTTTGGCGCGTATCTTAGAGCCACAGGCGCTACATCATTTTCATGGCAATTATCAATTGTATCTCAATCTTTAACAGGCTCAAGTGCAGCATTAACAGGAACAATAACAACCGACCAAAACGCAAGATTAGATTCAGGTAGTCTTAATAGAGATTTAGTTATATCCTTTGGTGGTGGTAGAGGTGGTGTAACCTATCCATCAGCAGGTGATGAAATAATAATAGGATTAGCGGGTACTGCTACTAATTCAGCAGGTAGTACAGCAGCAAATAGCCTTAGTATGGTGTTTGATTTTGTTAACCAATAGTGATTAAAATGGCAATAAGACAACGTGTAATAATACCGGAAGGAACTTCGGGAGACTTTGCGATTAGACATTTTAACGGTCAAACTACTGATTATAATTGGGAAAGATATTTGATGATGAAGAATGAAACAGCAGAAGAATATACTGTATTAACCAAAGAAAGTTGTCCATGGCCTATAATGCAAGATTCTTACGCTGAATATAGAGAACATCAATGGCTTTGGGATAATGCGACAGGAGATGTGTTAATCGGGGGCTTAGGTATAGGGTTAGTGCATCAAAAGTTAATTGATAACCCCGATGTAACCTCTGTAACTATAATAGAAAACAGTCAAGATGTAATAGATTTAGTTTGGGAACATTGCGCCAAAGATGATACATTTACTTTAATCACAGCAGATATAGAAACGTGGGAAATACCTGAAGATAGTCATTGGGATTTTGCTTGGTTCGATACTTGGTTAGTGGATAATCCCCTCAACATCAAGCAGTATTCGGAATTGATGAATGAGAAATATGGTGATTTTGTTACAACAATAGGTACTTGGGAATCTATACCCCAACCTCAATAACTAATCCCAATCTTCAAATGATTCTGTCATAAATGCTTGCCACATTTTACAAGCACCGTTGTGATGTTTTCTATCTTTCAT
>TARA_R100001163_G_scaffold11166_1_pt1 | contig 12032 bp, 13 predicted proteins | sample TARA_R100001163 | Tara Oceans TARA_R100001163 (sample SAMEA2621285) | marine metagenome | biome: marine biome (ENVO:00000447); feature: deep chlorophyll maximum layer (ENVO:xxxxxxxx); material: "saline water (ENVO:00002010), including plankton (ENVO:xxxxxxxx)" | depth 120 m
ATTAATCCTCATCAAACCCTATCCACTCATTATTAACAAAATATTCACTATTTAATTTACAAAAATCTAATGCCTCCTCCTTATAAATCTTACAATCAACCAATTTTAAATGATTTAAGAATAATTTAGGATTATCTATTACATAATGCCTACAACTTGAATGACCCTCATTTTTATTTTTTATTTGTATATAATCCATTTTTTTCTCCATACAAATACTCACCTGTTTTTTCTTATATCCCCCTGTAAATCCTAATACAAAACGGGCAATATTTTCACAGGCAGTATTTAATACACTTGAACGGACAGACCAACTTTCCTCCAATTCTGCCTCACTCAATTTACTTAATTCACGGTAAAGATAAATATAAGGGGGTTTAATTTTTCTTGTCCCCATATTTTTCATAGTTTCAGTAATTGGGATATTTTTAATATTCCAACATTCAATATTACGGTTCATAAAATAAGTGTATGCCTCACTCATTTTTTGTTTATCACGGATATTTGTATGATATGTTTTCCAAAAATCCTGATTACCCATTAATGCGTCAGCAATTTCAATCATTAAAAACCTCCTGTCTGTTGGTGAATATTGAATTGGACTATCATTATTACTCAATACAAACATTCTCCAATACATACCAACATTATATGAACTTACAAATCTTTCACGCACATTAAGTGTTTCTTTTGTAATCTGTTCTTTTAAATCCTCCTCAAAATTAACCCCGTCTTTACCGCTTACCTCATTCATACTTAAAATAAGTTTATCTGCTAAATGGTCGTTCCAATCCCCAAATACTTCAGTCATTCCTTTCACTCTATAAACATATCTCTGTCCTATTAAGAACTGTATAAAATCAATCAAACTGTCTTTTCCTGTTCCCTCATAACCTTTTAAAACAATTGCTACTTTAGGATTTCTTTGAGGATACTGAACTATATGTGCTATATAATTTAATATATATTCAATAACCTCTTGCTTACCCTTACAAAATATATTCAAATAATCCTCAATAAACCATTTTTCAAAATCACCTGTATTTTCTGCCTCCTCATTTTCCCACCCCCTGAATAAGTTAAATACTAACGGGTGTGAGTTTTCTTCCCTACCATAAGGTTCAAACTCACACCTTTCATAATCCAACCTATCAGGGTCTTCCAACCAAACCTCAAAGAAATCACAGGGGACTTCACCTTTGGAGGTCATTTTTGTTGTTCTCCATTTTTTATAAGCACTCTTAATTTTTTCAGTTGTATAAGTTTTCCATTCACCGTCAATTTCACTTCTTCTTTTATATATATTCAAATCCATAATATATTGAACCTCTTTTTCAAATTGTTCTTTCATACTTTTATATGATTTTACCTCCTCAAACTCCTCCAATTCAAACGGTGTTTCTAATTCCTTATTAGTCCATATTATACCGTAATCCTCCGTTAAGGCATTAAGTTCATTAATATCAACTGTTGTATCAGGTGGTGCTATAAAACCGTCATACATAGGGATTGATACAGGTATTCCTGCCTCAATAACTCTATGTAATAACATATTTTCATAATAACATAATATATTTGATATTGCTGAACTGTTGGGATTTTTAATATTTTTCTTTCTTTTTTTATGTAATTTATTTTTATGTAATTCAATTATTTTTTTCTTATTTTGTAAAACTTCAGCAACTAATAATTGTAAAGTTCCATTTTGTTTTTTAGGTTTATCCTGATTAAGTAATCTTAAAACCTGTTGTTTATCAACCTCATTTTCCTCCAAAAATATTTGCCTATTTTCAACATAATTTTTTAACATTATATGAGGTAATCCTGCCTCAACCGTTAATTTAAGTAAAATTGTAGGGTGTGCGTTTTTCATATCATAATCCTTACAACCCTGATTAATTATAAAATTACGATAATCACAGGCAAGTTGCTGTAAAACAAACCCCGTTCCTGAATGATATAATCTATTACAACCCTTAATACTATAAGGGACTTCTCTTTCCGTTAATTCCTCCTCATTAATTTTATTTAAATATTTTTTAATACCATTCAAATAATGTTGTATATCCTCTTTTGTTCTTTTTTCACCATATTTATTATAAGGGTCAATATGTTGTCCTAATTCAGCATTATTAAGTGATAATAAATATTTCACATTTTTTAGTTCAATCATTTCATTCAATTTTATCTCATTCATTTCTCCGCTCATATATATTATATAATAAGATTTTTTTATATGCTTTTTATCTTAATTTAACTAATTTAATTATATTTAAAAAAAAATCAATTTTAAAATTAATTATATTTTAATTAAAATATAATTAACTTTATTTTTTTAATTATCCTTAAATTGTTTCAATATTTTTAAGAAATGGTAAAATTGGGATAATGTGTTTAATTTTAGTAGAGTATTTACTAAACTCTTCATACTGGTCGTCCTTAATATCTAATCCATATTTCTCTCTCCAGTATTTTAATTTTTTTTTTTTATTATCATTATATTTTCTCGCCATTAACATTTCATTTTCATTTTCGTATCCATAACATCTCGGGGGCATTTTCCTTCTATATTATAATAGAAGATATTTTTTAAATGCTTTTTGTCTTAATATATTATACTTAAGTTTTAATTACGAATTGAATTTAATTCTCTCTGGGTCATAACAGACATATCTTCATCAAAGGTAATTTCCAATACAACTTCACAGGGGATTATATTTGTGGTATATGCTTGGGCGGGTGCTAATTTACCGTCATTACCAGCAGTATCAACATACATTTTTCTTATAGATATTCTTTCAGGTAATCGGGGGCAGGTAAATGTTCTACATTCTATACTATCAATTGATACAACTTCGTCTGCTTCTGTGCTTCCATTAGGACATTTAGCAGTCCCTAAAATAGCATTCGCAGAACCTCTATCCTCAATATCAAACCCTAAATATGGTATGTTTGACGCCCAAAAAACAGCAAGTGTATTATCGGGGACAATACGGGTCGCACTACTTCCACCGTATTCTAATCCCATAAATCCTGAAACAACTTTAATAAAACATTTTCCTTTATTTACTATACGAGAGGGGATTTGTATAGTATATTCATTATTGTTAGCATCAACAGAAAGTAAAGGGTTTATTGTATCTGCTCCATTTGTTGTGTTCGCAAGTCGTAAAACATAAACATCACTATTAACATTACTCATTTTATATTATATTATAACATATAATTTTTAAAATAAAATATTATAATTAATTATAAAATGGTTTTTCGTGAGTTAAAAAAACTACAAAAGCAAGAGAAGGCGGGACAAGAACCCGATTTATCAAGAGGCGAAAAAGATGATTTAAGAAGAAAGAAACTGGTTGAGGTAAGAAAAGGGGGTGGTGCTGGGCGTCCTATGAAACCTTCAACATTTAATACCAGAGAACAAATTAATGCTTTAAGAGAAGCAGAAATGGCACGAGTTGCTGAAAATATGAATATGATGGGTGCTGATTATGATGTTGCCCGTAGATATGCTATATTTAGAAGAACAGCAAATTCACCTGCTGAAGAAGCACAAATAGAAGCATTTGAAGAAGGTAATGAGGCGGGTGCTATGCCCGTTCCGTAGATACAGGTGAAGGTGGGGGACTATCTACCTTAATTAAAATTTTATTGAAGTTTTGATAATATCTATCTTTAGTGGGTTTTGTAGCGTCTATAAACAAAAATCCGTGTTTTTTATTCCACGCTGTTTTTAAAACTTCATTCGCAGTTTTATCGTCTAAATCACCCATAAGTTCTTCTTTAATAGCATTTAATTCTTTTTGGTTCTCTGTCCTGAATACTATAATATGCGACATATTACAGCGTAGCATTAAGGGCAGAGCATTATATTTTTGACTGGTAATCATAATTGCTAAACCACTCTGCCCTTCTTCTTGGGGGTTTTGTGTGGCGTGGCGACGATTTAATATAGTTTTACATAATATTTTAGATTTAGTTAAATCTCTAATACAATCGTCCAATATAATAAGATTATTTAAATTTTCATCTTCCCGTTCTGTTTCTATAATATCTTCTAATGTTTCGTCATTAAACTTAAGAAACATTCTTTCTTCGTTTAATCTCAATTTATTAAGAGGCAGAGTATTCATACTGGGGGATATTAAGAAACATTTATCAAAGAACCTATAATAGAAACGAGGTATTTCAGGTTTTTTTTTTGTAGGGTGAGATATTAACATACTATTCCATAATGTAGTTTTTCCTGATGCTGGTTGCCCACAAATATACATAGCAAAAGATTTAGCAGGTAATGGTGGAGCAGGTCTATAAGGTAAATCACTCAAATCATCAATTGGTTGAGAAACGGGTGGAACATATTGTAATCTGTTATTCAAAATTGTTTTCATTATAATAAAGTTATACATTTTAATTCTCAAAATTATTTTATTATATTAAAGTATAAAATGGATAATCAGCGAGATGCCCTCCCCGCCTCTATGAGATATAGTTTTTCTGCTGTAGATAGTGTGCCTTCTTCCCTTACTCTACGCAGGTTTGATGCTAATAATGGAAATAAGTTCAACCCTGCTGGAGCAAATGAGATACGCATACCAATACAAACAGACGGATTTTTAGACACCAAGAAACATTACTTACAATTTCAAATCACAAATCTATCGGACGCCGCGATTAATTTAGAAGGTGATAGTGCCTGTGTAATTCAAGAACTTCGTATTGAAAGTCAAGGTATTGAATTAGAAAGAATTAGTAGATATAATTTACTTAACCTTCACCATAACGCTAATAACTCTTCAGTAAGTGATATTTGTAAAAGGTCGTGCCAAACTGGTGGTGCTATTCCTACAGGTGATGCTACAATTTTCACAATCGCAGGTCAAGCATTAGACGCTACTGGTGGAACTGCCCCAAGTAATACCTTCATTTTACCACTTCAATTATCAGGTTTCTTAATGAACCGATTTGGTAAAGCACTCCCCCAAGGTATAGCACAGTTTGAAGTTATAATCCGTTTAGAAACTGCTGTTGTTGCCTTAAAGGGTAATCCTACTGCTAATCTTTATGAAGTCAATAACCCCGTATTATACTGTCCTGCCTATAATATTATGGACAACGGTATAATGAATACTTATCGCTCCCTTATATCCCAGCGTGGTGTTAATTGGTTAGGTAATACTTATAAAACCTACATTAACTCCCTCGCCGACTCGTCCGTCACGAATACTGGGTTCCAACTTAATGACCGCTCTTCTTCCTTACTTTCCTTTATTACACTCATTAGAACTACCGCTAATCTTTCCGCTAAAAACTCACACTCCCTTGGTTCATCAACCTTACTCGGGATTACAAACTACCGATACAAAATTGGTGGTGTAAATTATCCTCCAGACCAAATTTCAATTGATGTTGCGGGTGATGATGTAAATGTTGGTCGTGTATTTAACGAACAATTAAAAGCATTTGCTGATAATGGATACACATACGCCGAAAGTTTAGTTGATAGAACAAGATTGTTAAAAAGTTCAGCAGACGGTGCTTCAAGTGGTGCCCAGTGTGCCTGTTCTGGATTATGTATTGACTTAAAACGATTTGATGATGAAAGATTAACTCTCGTAGGTCTTAATACTGCTATGAACTCTGTTCCTAATACAATTGAATTATCTGTTGATGCTGGTGCTTTGGAAGGTGTAAGTGATATGACTACATACGCTAAAGTTGAGGCAGAGTTCTTTATGGCACCAGACGGTAGATTAAGTGTTGCTATGTAAGTTAATTAAAAATAATTCTCCCCCATTTTATTTTTTTTTTAATTTAATTAGTAATTTATATATAATTATTTTCTCGTAATTATATATAAATGACTGACGACATATTAGATTTTGATGATAGTTTTATTTTAAAAAAACATAAGGAAACTTTAAAAGAGGCAATACATTTAAGAATTACCACTAATCCCGATTATGAGGTATATGATAATACTATGCTGGAAATATTATGTTTGGATATGTATAAAAAAACAATTAATGGTATAAATAAAGAACAATATTTACGAGAAATAGAAGAAGAAGAAGAGAAAAAAAAAAATATGTTTCAATTTCCTGAAACTCCACACCTTAAGGGTATTGTGGTAGAAAATAAAGAAACAGATTATTATGTAAAAAATGAAGGTGAAGAAATCAACAGTCCCACAAATAATGCCGAGACCAGTAATTAGGACTTTCTTTATTATTTTTTGTTAATTTACCGTTTTTATCTTTTATCCCCGCACTACGCTTACAATAATTTTCCTGTCTTTTTTTATCTCCGTGATTTAATTTTTTATAGACCCCACCTTTATCTTTGAATTGTTTATAGCGTGTATCTCCAAAATGAATTACTCCCGATTTGGTTAATACTTTATATTTTTTGAACTTTTTATCGCTTTTAACAGGTTCATAAAGTTTAAGCACCATATATTATTAATCAAATATTTTATTTAGATATTGATGCCTGATAAATTAACATTAATGGCGTTATATATATCCTTGTGTATTCTTCTATACACTTCTTTCTAACTGTATCTACTGGTAGTAATTGTTTTGAATGTATATCATCAACTGTTTTATGTAAATTAGCAATTTCCTTTTTTATTAAACGATATAAGCGTTTTGTTTTTTTTTTCATCTTATATATTTGTTCGTTTATTTTTAAATAAAAATCAATTTTTATTTTAATGTTAAAATGTTAAAATGTTAAGAAATATTAGTTTTTGAAAAAATAAAAAATATATTTATAAAAAAAAAATATTTTTTATTTGAGGGATTTGAAAATATTTATTGAAATATTAACATATCAAACAAACTCACTATATATCGGGGATTAAGGTTTATATAATCCAAATGTAATTCCTTTTAAAAAACCTTTAAAGGCACTACCCCTATATTTTTTATCAGTAATCAATTTATTTGCTATTTTTCCGTCTGCTGGTGCTAACTTCTGTATTGGTTTTTTCTTTCCTCCTCTTCTATTTGTCGGGGGTTTAACAGGTTTAGTTTTCTTTTTACCTCCATTGCCTTTTTTTTTACCTTTTCCGTTCATTATACTATTAAATAACATTTTATGTTGAGTTGAAAACATTATAACTTTTCATTATCGTTGATAAACTTGTTCCTCTTGTTTCTACTAATTTTTCAATCTCCGCAAAGTTTTTATCTGCTAATAAATCTGCTATAAGCACTTTGAATATAGTTGTTTCACCCAATTTATCAATAGATAATGCTTTTACTCTTTCATTAAATGTGGATATTTTTAATTTACCACCGTCTTTTCGGGATAATAAATAATCATTATCTTTTAATCCCATTCCTTTTAATTCTTTGATAAACTTTTTATCTTTTACAGTTATTTTTTTTTGACCGAAACTTTCATCTGTTTTATAATCATTAATAATAAGTTCCACTTTACTGGGGGATATGATTAAATAATTCTCCTTATTATCGGGGGGTTTATCCACTCTTTTTAAATTAATATCTTTATTTCTCAATCCATAATTCAAAAATAAATAATTAATAATATATCTTATTCCATTCATATCATTTAATTTTGATTGTAGTTCCTCTTTTTTCGGCAGATTAGTTTTAATATCTCCAAGTTTTTCTTTTCGTAAAGATATGATTTTTTCTCGTAATTTATTCCTAAATTTTATTAATTTATCTGTTTCCTCTTTATTTTCTCTCCTCAATAAAATAATTAAATTGAGATATAACGATAATGTATTTGGATTATCAATTAATTCTTCCAGTTTCTTAATCACGGTATTTTGCGTTGTTAAAACATTAAATGGGATATTTTTACCAATATTGATATAAGTTTTTTTAGTATTTTCACTTATATCCTCACCATTTTCTTTAATATAAATCTCAACGAGTTCAGGGGTATTATTTTGTTTCTTCGGCATCACTATAAATAATAGTAAGATTTTATTTTTTAAATAATTTAATATTAATGTTTAATTAATTTTTTTTCAACTTAAATAAATTATTCAAAAAACCCCTGTGGTCTTCCCTTTGCTTCTCCCTTAATTAATGCGTCTTTATATGGTTGTGAGGGTTGTTGTTTTTCTTTTTCTTTTTCCATTTTGACTATTGTTTTAACCTCAACTATTTCACTTCTCGGGGGTTTATTTATATCTTTTTTTGGTCTTGGTTGTGGTAAAACAGGTGTTGGTAAATCTCTATCAGGTTTTCTTGGTGTATCCAAACTTATAGGATACCGAAAGTCCATAAAAGGTTCAACAGTAATATCTATTTTTTCACCCACATCTGCTTCATAATTAGGATTAAAACCTACCCACTGGTCTAATTGTTCTTGGAGATTTGAATATTGTAATCGTTTTGTAGGTTGTTTCACAATTAAATCCCATAAAACTTTGTTCCCTATTAAATCTTTAAATCCACTATTATCATAATCAGTTGGTAAAATATCATCTTTTAATGCTATATATTCTTTTAATCTTTTTAAAGCATTTTCTTTTGTAGGATTTAATGGAATAGAAGGGACAACTGGTGTAATTCCGTCCCGCACATTTGATAAAAACTTTGTTGCTTTGCTTCTATTTTTATTTATAATTTTTAATGTGTCTTTAACATTATTTCTTGTTTCTTTTGTAAGAAAATCTCTTGTGCCGAGTAATCTTGTTCTTACACTCGCAAACCTTTTCCTTACATCATTTAATCCTTGCTGAACTCTTTTAATTAATTCTTCTGTTGCTCGTTGATTATTACCACTCAAAGTTTCTTTTATGTCTTTTGCTATTTCATTTGTTTCCATTCTTATTTCATTCATCTCTGCCTGAAAGTTTCTATTCAAATCTCTGTTTTTCTCTTCTTGGGTTCTCTGCGGTAAGGGTTTTTCACCTGAAGGTTCTACACTCGCAGGTGGTTCATTCAATTCTTTAAAATCTTTTTCAATATTTTGTATGAATGCTTTTATTAATCCCCTTGATGTATTTGGTTGATATAAAATATCACTTTGCCTGAAAAAATCACCAAATATATCAGCATTTTCTGCTATGACTCGGGCATATTTTGTTTGGTAATTTTGAGAACTTGCTAAATTTTCTTCTCTTTCAAAATCCAGTTCTTTTACATCTTGTTTATCAATATAATACATATTCGTATCTCTTGATTTTGTATCTCTAATAATATCTTTTGCTATTTGTTTTGCTTTTCTTTCATAATTTGCTTTTTCTTTTTCCAATTTTTCAAATCCTTTTCTTTCAGTTTCACCTAATTTAGCAGATATAGTTTTATCTTCTTGTTCTTTACTATCTTCTATTAATTGCTTTAATTCTGCGTCAGCATCTTCTCTTTTCATTTCCCCTTTCTTTACCAAAGCGTCTAATCGTTTTTTTTGTTTTTTAATATTATCGTCCAATAACCGTTCTATTAAATCAGCACTTTCGTCAGCAGGGACAGAAGGGGGTGTAGGTTCTCTGGGTGTAGGGACAGGCGGGGTTAATTCTTCAGGTCTTTCTATGGGTTCCACCGCAGGTCTTCCCGAAGGTCTTGTTGGTTCAACCTTTCCAGTATCACCTATTTCAACTAATCTTTCTCTTTGTCTTATTAATTCTTGTTGATATTGTATTGGTGGAGCAGGGACACCTTGAGAAGGAATTACTTGTGGTTGTATCCGTGGGATTTCACTTGTTTCACTTTGTGATGCTATATATTGTTGTAATGCCACAACTCTTTGGGACATTTCTTTTTGTAATTCAATTAAACCTTTCATAGAAGTAGGGACAGATATTGGTAATGCCCCTAATTCTGCTGGGATTGATATACCCTTGGTTTTCGCATCTTGTTTAAGGTTTTGAATAGTTTTTAATTCTTCCTGTATTTGTTCTATTATTTTTTTCTTTGCTCTTTTTGTTGCTCGGCGTTTTTTTGCCTTTTTCTTTTTTTCATCTTCTTTCTTTTTTTGTGCCGTTGTATCACCTATTTTAATATTTATCTTAACTGCCTGACCTTGTGCTTGTCCTTTACCAGTATTTTTAACCTCAACCATACCTTTCCGCTCTACAGACCTCACGAGTTTTTTAGTCATTATATATATATTAAAACAACAAAATAAAATATAATATTAAGTATATATAATGGTTTTAACACGGAATAAATTTAATTCACAGGCATTAAGCGTGGAAATATTTGTTGATGCTGAAGATTTACCAGTTAAAAAGCATATAGAGTTCAAAGGAGTGGAAAGACAAAGAGATGATGAAAAAAAAGAAAAAAAAGAAAAACCTAAATCAAAAAATAAAAAAAAAAGTAAGAAGAAATAATAATAAAATAAAATCTCGTATATATAATAATGAGTCGTAATCTATTGAACGAAGGAGAAATAGTAAATGTGTATGTTAATACGATAGATACTTTTGAAGGAACATTACCAGTTGTAGTAGCACAAACAGCACCTCAACAACCAGTATATATATCACTAAAAGGTTTATCTGCTATGGGGGGTGCTGATAAAATTATTAAAGTAAATAGTGGAGGAACTGCTTTAGAATATGGCGACCAAAATTGGAAAAGGATTGCTTCTGCTTATTTACAACCAGCAGATATAACTGATATTGTTTCAATACCACCAGATAGTTATATAAGGTTTGATTGCGAACCTGTATCCGCACTGGGTTTTGAATTAAAACACGACCAAACTGGTAATTATTTTGTTTTTAGAGAAAAAGACGGAACACAAATATATAAATACACGCCGACTGGTATTGCCCCTCAATCATTTGAGTTTGGGGCAACTGATGATGAAAAAATCATTTTTACTGGGAATGATTTACGATTAAATAATCGTGGTAATGTAAGTTTTCGTGAGGAAGCAACAAATGGAACGGAACAAATAAATCTTCAAGCACCTGCTTCTCTCGCTTCTTCTGCTACTATTACATTACCTTCAACCACAGGAACACTCGCATTAGTAGGTGAGGGAGGATTTATAACAAGTGTATCAAGTCCATTAGCAGTAAGTAGTGAGAACTTAACATTAGGAACAGTCCCTATAAGCAAGGGTGGAACAAATCTAACAAGTTTTACTACGGGTGAGATTTTGTATGCTTCTGCTACTGATACATTATCACCATTAACTATTGGTTCAACAGGTCAAGTTTTGAAAGTTTCAGGTGGAGTTCCAGTTTGGGGAACTGATAATGCTGAAAATATTACTGTTTCATTACCATTATTAAGAACAGGTGATGTTATATCATTATCAGGATTATCAACAATAGGAGGTGCTGGTAAAATTATTAAAGTAAATAGTGGAGGAACTGCTTTAGAATATGCTGACGATAATAATACCGAATATACCGCTCAAACTCCATTATCATTAGTAGGGACAGAGTTTCAATTAGGAACAGTCCCGTATAATAAAGGTGGAACTGGTTTAACTTCATATACAGAAGGGGATTTACTATATGCTTCTGCCGATAATGTTTTAAATAAATTAGCACACGGAAGTGGTGGTGATATATTAAGAATGAATGGAACAGGGACTTTACCTGAATGGAGAACTATGTATGGGGCAACTTCTCCAATTACTCTTACTGACGGGATTACATTTGAATTGGATACAGTCCCAGTAAATAAAGGTGGAACGGGTTTTACGGGTTGTAATCAAGGCGATATGATTTATTCTCTCGTTGCTAATACTTTAACAAAATTAAATATTGGTTCAGCAGGTCAAGTCCTTAAAGTTGCTTCTGGAACAGCAATACCAGAATGGGCGAATGAAAGCGACACTACTTATACGGCACAAACACCATTATCATTAGTAGGGACAGAGTTTCAATTAGGAACAGTCCCGACTGATAAAGGTGGAACAGGAATTACGGCATATACAGCGGGTGATATTCTATACACACCAAGTATAGGTGCTAATGATTTAGAAAAACTACCAATCGGTTCAACAGGTCAAGTTTTGAAAGTTTCAGGTGGATTACCAGTATGGGGAACTGATAATAATACTGAATATACAGCACA
>TARA_R100001163_G_scaffold60383_1_pt1 | contig 11993 bp, 14 predicted proteins | sample TARA_R100001163 | Tara Oceans TARA_R100001163 (sample SAMEA2621285) | marine metagenome | biome: marine biome (ENVO:00000447); feature: deep chlorophyll maximum layer (ENVO:xxxxxxxx); material: "saline water (ENVO:00002010), including plankton (ENVO:xxxxxxxx)" | depth 120 m
TCCGGTTGAAATGCTTTGGCATACCGGCGCACCGTTGCACCTGACCGACGCAGGCATTTCTCATTTAGCTGCGATTGCTGAGAACAACCCTGGATCGTTTTTTTTGCTGGACAGTTACCATAGTTGTGTGAGCGCATTGGGCATCGACGAGGCGACCAGTGCTTTTGATGGGCCTGCAAGGCGCCTAGCCGAGGCGCTGTCGCCCCACAAGGCAACGCTGGCCATGATTCACCACACGAACAAGAGTGTGAGCGGAGGCAATGCTACAAACGCGAGTCGCGGTAGCAATGCGCTTCCGGCTGCGGCCAGTCTGACGATCCTTATGAACTGGTTCAAGCAACCGCTTGAGGGTCAAACTCAGTCTGACCATCGCGTTGTGGTGAAAACACAGGGCAGAGCAAAGGGTTCCACCTTGCTGATTGAGCTTAAGGATGATGGCTGGATTCACCACGGCGATGGCGAGTCTGTGTTGGCCGCTGAGGCCATGCAGGAGGCGTCAGACGAGCTGCAGGGCCGCCAGGCCGACATCTTTGATTACGTCTGCGAGCGGTGGGCTGTGGGCGAGTTTCCCGTGACGACCATTGAGCTACAGGACGTAGTCAAGTGCAACGCGAGCAAGGTTAATCGGGCGCTTCGTGCGCTGGAAAAAAAGGATCTTGTGCGGCAGAAGGGCCAGCTTGCGCCGCTGGTCTCCGGGGGTCGCCCGCAACTGCTTTGGGTACCCAACACCCCCTCCCTGGAAAGTGGGGAAAAAAGGGAAACAAGGGAAACAAAGCCTCACGCGCACGATAAAAGAAGGGGTTATTCCCCTTTTTCCCCTAAAACCCCTGCTTCCGGGGGAGGGGTAGCTGAAGGGTTGTTTACCCCCTCACCTGGCACTCCTGTCGAGCGCCATAAAAACGGGAGCTGGGCGAATGGCTGGGTGGTTGTGGATGCGTCTAATCTGCAGGCCGTCAAGATTTCCCAGATTGGAAATCCCATGCTGACCATCAGCAACATGCGTTGGGAGCTGGACGTGCGCCCCTGCCAAGGCACACCGTTTGCTGCTGAAGAGCAGCCGCAATCTGATCCATTTGATTTTTAATGACCGAAAGCCAACGCTCGCTCCGTGTCCGTGTTGATTTGCGTCTTACTGAAGACGAGCGAAACCGCTTAACAGAGGAAGCCAAGCAGCGTGGAATGAGTCGCCAAGACTTGTTGCGCCAGCGTGTTCTGTCGCAAGATGATCAGCCGGTTAATCTGCCCCGTAAGCGGCCCAGGTTTCGCCAGGGTGGCCGTGAGACTGTTGACAGGGCGATCAAGGCGGCACAGCGCGTCAATCCTGGGCTGCCGCTGCAAAGACTGGAACCCATTGTCTGTTCTGTCATCTGCGCACTAGCGACCGACAGTTGACAGTGGTCTACCACCGTGGTACAGTGTCGGAGCCGGAGACGGCACCGCACATTGAAATTTGAATCATGAAACTGTCTGAACAGCTAACTGAGCTGATCAAGCAAATGGAGGAATCAGACCGACGTTTAAAGCGTCTCACTGATGAGCACATTTCAGAGTCAACCAGGCTGCTCAACCTGATGGATGAAGTCTTAAAGGATGAGTGAACACAAGGGGCCGCAAGGCCCTTTTTTTTGTTGACAGTGGTCTACCACCGTGGTATGGTGGTTGTGCCGAGAGGCAACCGTCGCATTTTCATCAATGACATCTTTCGCCTGCGTGGCCGCAATCTTGCTGGCCGTGCTTACAGTTCCACTGTTGATTCTTTATCGAATCACTGAAACAAAAAATCAAAAGGCACGACGCTACAGGCAGCAAGGCTTGACCTGGAAGCAAGTTGGTCAGCGCCTTAAAGTTCACCCCAGCACTGCAGCCAAGTGGGCAAAAGCGTAGACATGACATCTGACCTGCTTGCTTCGCTTGAGCCTGTCACCTGTCCAAAATGCGGGCGCGAAAACATGCGCCTCAACAGAACACGTCACCGAACGGACGGGCTTACTGCCTTGCAGTATCGCTGCAGGAATCACCAATGCCTAAAAAACCAAACAATAACCATTGGCGAAAAAACTGGAAAGTTAATTTATAGCGGCTACCAACATCGGAAGCTTACCGATAGCCAAGTCCGCACAATTTTGGTTTCAAGCAAATCTAGCGCAAGCCTTGCCCGTAGCTTTAACGTTTCACGTCAAACAATTGCAGACGTTCGCAAAAACAGAAGATATCAGAACGTTCACCCTGAGCTAGAGAGGGAAGATGATTTGCCTTTGAAAAAAATGGCAGGCAGTTGCAAGTCGTGCGTGCACTGGCTTAACGATGCATGCAGTCTTGACCTTCCTGAAGGCAAATCAGGCGCCTACGCTCCAATGTGCGCTTGCTTTTTTGCGGATGCAGATCAGGGTGTTGCCAATGCCCTCTCCATGGTGTACCATTAGGCCACGGGTCGAGAGGCCCACATTCCGCCACTTCAAGCCATGTCTGACGGCATTACCTTTCATCATGTGTCCCTCGCTGCTTACGAAGCTCACGAGGCCTACCAGGATCGTCTCATCGCTGAATACGAGGCTAACCACCGCCCCTCTTTCCGCCTTCACACTGCAGACTGGGTTCAGGACGCTGAGAACAGTGAAGAGTTAAAACAGCTCATCGATGACGCTGTTCTTTGCAACCTTGACTGGACACTAGAAATTCTTCCCTTCTGACCATGGCAAACCTCAACAACTACACAATGCCAAACGGCGGCTGCCTTCATTCAAAATCAGGCGCTGATTTTTGTGGTACTGGCGCTGGGAATGAAACTTTTTTCCGAGACTCCAAAGGTTTTAAGACTAAAGGTGCCATCAAAAGCGCCGCTAAAAAACTAAGACAGACTCGTGTAAAACGAGAGCAAAAAGGCTTCGGCTGACTGCACTGCCGGGAAGCCCGATGCCGTTTGATCCACGGCTGAAAGCTATACAAAACCGTTTTTGGTTGGCGGAAAAGCAGGGGGCGTGTGCGGCGCTGTCCATCTCCCGGCATCAAATTTCAAACATTAAGCACCATGGCCCTTTACAGCACTGACACCAAACTGCGCCTGCTTCAAAATGGCAATGACCTCAAAGCTTGGTTTGCTCATGAGCAACGCATCCAACGCCTCTATACCGAATGCCAAAATCTCGAACGAGCCCGACGGGTGCGTCAGGATCAGGATTGGAGAGGGCGACATGATGGTTGAAGGTGTTGTCAGCTCGCATCACCTTGTCGAGCCGCGCATCAACCAGCTGCGCACAGCTTGGCAACGCAAGCAGCATGGCATAGATTGACGCTCTGTTTTGCCTTTCCTGTTAACATCAGGGCATGGGAAAAAAGTCAGCAAAATCTACCAACGCAGAAGTTACAGACCGTGTTAACACTGTCTACAAATTGTTACTGCAGTCTTATTCTCGATTTGAGATCGTGCAATATGCTGCGAAAGAGTGGGGATTACAGCCACGTCAAGCTGATGTGTACTTGGCGCGAGCTAGGCAGTTAATTGCTCAAGATTCAGAGATTGAACGGCCTGAATGGCTTGCTGCTGCAATTTCACGCCTTGTGCAATATGAAAAGAGGGCAGGGCGTGATGACAATTTGCAAATAGCAATTAAGGCTCTTGAGACACAAGCCAAATTACTTCGCTTTGATGTTTAGTGTCGTTACTTACTGGCATAGTTGCATCTGAGCCGCTCCTTGCTTTTGCTGAGCTAATTGATGACGATCGAACTGATGATGTAATTCAGCAACTCACAGAAGCCTTGACTGAGCCGCAAAGGCAAGTTTGGGACACTAGCCATCGGTTCAAATTGCTTTGCTCCGGTCGCCGTTTTGGCAAAACCTATCTTTGCATTACCCGCTTGATTTGTTGGGCGATGGAAAAGCCAGGACGGCTTTGCTGGTACGTTACGGCTAACTATCGAATGGCAAAGCAGATTGCGTGGCGGCAACTTAAGTCCATGACGCCTAGCGGCATGATTGCAAAAAAGAATGAGACAGATCTATCTATTGAGCTGGTTAACGGAAGTGAAATTGCGTTACGCGGTGCAGACAATGAGGACAGCCTGCGTGGCGTCAGTTTGTCAGCCTTAGTCGTTGACGAGGCGGCCTACGTTAAGCAAACGGCTTGGGAGATGGTGCTACGCCCAGCCTTGTCTGACCAAAATGGCCCAGCTTGGTTTATCACGACGCCTGCAGGTCTAAATTGGTTTCATGATTTGTGGGAGCAAGCGCAAGACCAAGACGACTGGGATACTTTTTCTTTCACCACTATTGATGGCGGCAACGTTTCGTCAGATGAGATAGAAGCGGCTCGCAACACGTTGGATGAGCGCACGTTTAGGCAAGAGTATCTGGCCAGTTTTGAAACCTTGTCAGGCAGGGTTTATCCAGGATTTGGCGACGAAAACATCAGTGAAGATGTCAGCGACACTGGCGGCCCAATCTTTTGGGGGACTGATTTCAACGTTTCAATCATGGCAGGCGTCCTTGGAAGCAGGGTTGGGGACACGCTGCATATTTGGGATGAGTTGGCCGTTAAGCAGTCCAACACTGATGAAGTGTGCGCGATGCTTAAGGCTCGCTTCCCTGATCGTCAAATCATTGCCTACCCTGACCCCACTGGATCAGCTCGCAAGACTTCATCGGCAGGGCGAACAGACCATGACATTATTCGGCGGTTTGGCTTTAGCTGCGTCAGTCCAAAAGCGCCTTGGGCCGTTAAAGACAAGATCAACGCAACAAATTGGATGGTGAGGACGGCCAAAGGCAGCATCCGTCTTTTTGTTCACCCACGCTGCAAGCATACGATCAAGGCGCTCAAAAATGTGACGTTCAAGCAAGGCGCTGAAGACTATGTGATCGACAAATCAGCCAACATTGAGCACTGGACCGATGGCTTAGGGTACTTGATATTGGGCGCATTTAATCCATTGCATGAGCGTGCCGGGCGGGGCACTGGCGTTAGGCTTTACTAAACTGCGTATATCGGGCAGGGGTTAACAGTGTATTCGAGCTTTTCTGGCGGTCGTCAACGTGTTGGTCACGCAGCGACTGTTGACAGTCCGAACACTGCCTGGGCAAATATGGAGCCCCATTGGGGTTTGATTGAACACCTGCTGGGCGGTACTTACAAGATTCGCAAGGGCCATAGGAAATTTCTTCCGCAAGAGCCTAGGGAGGACGACCTCAGCTATGACAGCAGATTACAGCGTTCTGTTCTAAGCCCTCTATACACCAGGCTCGAACGGATGTTGTCTGGCATGTTGACGCGAAAGCCAATCAGGCTTGATGGCGTGTCAGACGTTATTCGAGAGCAATTGTTTGACGTTGATTTGCAGGGCAACGATCTGCAGCAGTTCCTTTTTTCAGCAGCCAGGCTTTGCATAAGATATGGCCACGTTGGAGTCTTGGTTGATGCGCCTAAGGCAGGAGAAAGCGGGCGCCCATATTGGACCACTTACACTCCAAGGGATTGCATTGGCTGGCGCAGTGAACTGAGCGACGGCAGACAGCGTTTGACGCAATTGCGATTGATGGAAGAGGTTGTGGTGCCTGATGGGCTATATGGTGAAAAGCGTGTGCAGCAGGTGCGGGTGTTGACGCCTGGGGCCTTTGAGATACATCAAAAAGACGACAATGGTGATTTTGCCATTGTTGACGAGGGCCGCACAAGCTTAAGTGAGATTCCGTTTAGCGTTGCCTATTCAAACAGAATGGGGGTGCTGGAATCATTACCACCGTTGGCTGATATCGCTGAGTTAAATTTGCAGCATTATCAAGTGCAGTCTGATTTACAGAATCAATTGCATATCAGCGCAGTTCCAATGTTGGCCTTGTTTGGGTTTCCTGCAGCAGCGGAGGAAATTAGTGCTGGCCCAGGAGAAGCAATGGCCTTACCTGAAGGCAGCGACGCTCGCTATATCGAGCCCGCTGGCAACAGTTATGACGCTCAATTTCGCAGAATTCAACAGATTGAGTCGCAAATCAATGAGCTGGGTTTGGCTGCTGTTTTAGGCGCCAAGCTTGTCGGTGAAACTGCTGAAGCAAAGCGAATTGATCGTAGCCAGGGCGATTCAACCATGATGGTGATTGCTCAGCAAATGCAAGACATGATTGATAATTGCTTGCGTTTCCATGCGGATTACATGGAAGAGTCTCGGCCAGGCAGTTGTCTTGTCAATCGTGACTTTATGGGTACAAGGCTTGAGCCGCAAGAAATTCAAGCGTTGTTGCAGCTTTACACAGCAGGCACGATCACGCAAGAAACTTTGCTGCTTCAGCTTGAAGCTGGCGAAATTTTAGGTGATGACTTTGATGTAGAGGCTGAGCTGGAGGCAACGCAAGCGGGCGGCTTGCTTGAAGCGACCCAGCAAAACCAAGAGCCTGAGCTAGACACTGAGGCCATAATGCCTGAAGAAGACGAGGAAGACGAGGAGGACCAGGATGAGCTGGATCAGTAATTTTCTAAATTCAAAGAAGCAAGACCCTGAAAAGCGTTTGCTGTTTTTCAGCCACCAAGATTTAGAAAACGAATACTATGCCGTGGTCCGTTCAACTTGGTACGGTTCAAATGGCAAAATCTGCGCAGTTAGGGAGACATCTGTTCATACTTACGATAAAGACGTGATTGGTGAATTTAGGGATATTGTTTGCGGCGCTTTGCAGGCTGGAGCTGACGTTAGCATTGCTTGTATTGAGCCAGCTGAAGAGTTTGGCCTTTCTGAATAATGAGCACTCCTTCTGAGTTGTATCGGAACGCTATTGACCTAAACAGGTTTAGCAACGGAGTGGCTAGAAAGATTGCGCTAACTTACAACGACGTTATTGTTCAAGCCGTTGCCGAGCTAAAGGGTTTAGATGATTACTCGCCCTCTGCAAAAGCTACGCGGCTGCGTGCAATTCTTGCGCAGATGAAGGGCTCGCTGGACAACTGGGCTGCGGCAAGCACTTCAACCATGATTGAAGAAATGCAAGGCCTTGCTGAGTTGCAGAGTGACTTTGTTGCGAAACAGTTGGAGCAAGCATTGCCTGACAGTTTTGCCTTGCAAGTTAAAAACGTGCAGATTAGTCCGCAGTTTGCGCAATCTGTTGCAACCGTAGACCCAACGGCGATCAATGTTGTTTCGCTTAGCGATGATTTACAGGCCGCAGTCTCTGGCTCGCCTCAAACATTTTCCTTAACAGCAGCAAAGGGAACAACAATAACTTTGCCTAACGGTAAAGTTTTGGAGAAATCTTTTCGAGGACTGGCTGAGTCTCAAGCAGATCTTTTCTCGATGAAGATTCGCAATGGTTTAATTTTAGGCGAGTCTCCTGCAGAAATCGCCCGCCGTCTTAAGGGAAAGTTGCGGTTTGGAGAGCCAGGAAGCTTAAAGCAGCTAGCAAAAAAAGGCGGAGAAGCAACTGCCATGGCCAACCATCAGGTCATGGCGCTAGTCCGCACCAGTTTGAATCAAGTGGCCAATGAAGCCAGCCAGCAGGTTTACAAAGCCAATCAGGATATTACGAAAAGTTACCGATACGTTTCGACTCTGGATAACAGGACCAGTCCTATTTGCAGGTCGCTTGACGGGCAGGAGTTTAAGTATGGAAAGGGGCCAACGCCTCCGCAACATTTCAGCTGCAGGTCTACAACTGTTCCTGTCATTGATTATGAAGGGCTGGGCATTGAGCCGCCACCGCGATCTGACCTGCGTAGGCCGAACACTTCGTTTGGTCCCTCGCGCACAAAAAAGCAAGACACTGTGCCTGAGAACCAAAGCTATGGAGAATGGTTGTCTAAGCGCCCAGTAGGCGAGCGACGCAAGATTTTAGGCGGTGAACAACAGGCTAAATACTTTGACAAGTTGTCAGAAAAGCTGGGGCCAACTGAGGCCATTCGCCGTTTTGTCAGGGAAGACGGCAAGGAAGTATCTTTAGATTATCTGCGCGAACAGTACGGAACGCTCGACAAATTTAAAGTAAAAGTACCAAAAGCCAAGACTAAGCCGAAGCTTAAGCCTGCGGCTACTCCTAAACCCAAAGCTGCTGTTAAGGCAAAAGCAAAGCCAGTGCCTAAGGCTGCGCCATCTCCAAAAACTCAGGCTCTTAAAGAAAAACTAGCAGCGTCTAAGGCGAAGACAGCTGCGGCCAAGAAGGAGTTGAGCAAAACAGCCGCCAAGGTTGACGCCACTAAGAAGAAACTCAGCTCGACTGAGCTTTTGGCCGCAAAACAAAAAGAGTTTAAGCAATTGAACTATGAATTGCTTACTGCGAGCAAAGGGAAAGATCTTAAGAACGTCTATGCCAAGGCGGAAAAAGTTAAAAGTGAAATTGAGGACCTTAAGAAAAATGATCCGGCATTGGTTGCATTAGAGAAAAAGAAAAAGGCGCTTGATGCAGAGCAGGCCAAGGCTGACAAGCTGTTGCAAAAATCTAAGGCAGCTATAAAAAGATATACCGGTGAGGAATACAGGGAAATAAGAGCGGAGCAGTTCCGTGAAGCGCAGCAAGCAGGCGAAAAGCTAACCGGGTTTGAAAAAGCTCAGACAAGCCTCTACAAAAAAAATCGACGGTTCGCAAAAGATGCTGCAGACATTGAGGCATATCTTAAGGGTGCTCCAAGATATGAAGGCAAGGCCTACCGAACGCTGGTCGTGCCGCAAGAGGACCTTGACGAAATGTTGGCAGGGTTTAAGGCGAAGTCAGGCTCAAAGAGCTTGGCGATGGAGAGCTGGACTGCAAACAGTAAACTTAATTACGCTGACGGCGTTGGGCAGCGCGTGTTGCTGCGCACAAGGAGCAAAAAGGGTGTGGACGTTAGCCGCCTGTCTGAATTTGAACACGAGGAGGAGGTCTTGATGCCAAAGGGCTGTCGGTATAAACTGACAGGGTTCTCTAAGGAGGAGATCAGCCCACAAGCCTCAGAACAAGGGCACTTTAGCTGGATTCTCGACCTAGAGCAGTTATGACCAAGCCACACGACGAACGCTTCCACACTCCTCCGGCCATTGGCGTGGTTGACCCTAAGGAGTATCCAAAGGACAAAAAGCCTGGTGACAAGGGCTTTGCTGAGGCGTTGGCAGAGGAAGCGGGGATTAAGTTTGTTGACAAGACCAAAAAGCGTTAGGCTGGGCCAGTTGGCGCAGGGGGCAACTAATGCCTAAAGGCCCAGGAACCTACGGCTCAAAAATGGGCCGCCCTCCCAAAAAGAAAAAGAAGGGAGGCAAGAAAAAGTGAAAAAAGGTTCTCGCGTTGCTTGGTCTTACGGTGGAACTAGGACCACTGGAGTGGTTCAAAGCGTTGCCAAGGCTAATCGTGTTTCAATTAAGGGACCAAGCGGTGGCACTGTCACGAGGGTTGGCTCGACTGATGATCCGATTGTGCGGATCAAATCAGATACGACTGGCAACACTGTTCTGAAGAAACGCTCAGAGTTGAGCCCTGCCAAAAAAGCTAAAAAGAAGTAGTGCGGGCTATTTTTTAAAGCCTGCTGGGCGGATAAGCTTCTTTGGTAGTAGATTTGGCGTGCAATTTAGCGCGTAGCTAATTTATGTCTGATGAGCAGTTCACACCGGCAGAGCAAGTGGATGAAACTAAAGAGCTAAAAGCGGAGCTAGCTTCGTTGAAGCGTAAGAACGCTGAAATTCTTGATGAATACAAGCAGGCACTGGCAAAGTCAAAGGCAGTCCCCGATGGTATCGACATTCAAGAGCTACTGGACTTCAAAGCTAAGGCGGAGCAGGCAGATCTGGAGAAACAGGGCAAGTATTCTGAGGCTCGACAGGCTTTGGAGCAGCAGTTCCGTGAGGCGTCGGAGGAGAAAGACAAGCGCATTAAAGAATTAGAAGCGCGTGTTCGTGAGCTTGAAATCTTGAGCCCCGCTGCAACTGCTTTGCGGGACGTGGTCCACGACCCCGACATGATTTTAAGCACGCAAATCTTGAAAGATCAAATTGAGCGTGAGCCTGATGGCAGTGTTGTGGTTGTCAAGGGCTATGACCGCACGCCAATTGCTGAATGGGCCAAAAGCCTGCCAGCTTGGATGCAAAAAGCGCCTAAGCCGCAAGGGAGTGGAGCGCCTTCTGGTCGAGCCTCTGCTGACTCCATTGCTGGGATTAAAAATCCATTCCTGAAGGATCAGTTTAATTTGACCGAGCAAGCGCGACTGTTCAAAACAGATCGCGATCTCTACGAAAGGTTGAAAACTGCGGCGAACCGTTAGTATGTAATCACGAGCGGGGTTGTGCCCGGCTTAGGGAGTTGTGCTCCTAGGGTTGTGCCCGAACTGTAAACATCATTTTGAGGATTTGTCGTGGCGACTCTTCGCTCTGACATCATCATCCCTGAAGTGTTCACCCCATATGTGATTGAGCAAACCACAGTCAGGGATAATTTTCTGGCTGCCGGTGTAGTTCAACCTATGGCTGAGCTGAACGCAGCAGAGGGTGCTGGCGACTTTATTCAGGTTCCATTTTGGAAAGCAAATCTGACAGGCGACTTTGAGCGTCTGACGGATTCAAGCTCTTTGACCCCGAGCAAAATCACAGCTGACAAGCAGGTTGCGGCTGTCTTGCATCGCGGCAAAGGGTGGAGTTCAAGAGACCTTGCAGCTCTTGCGGCTGGAGCGGACCCCATGGCCGCTATTGGCGCCAAGGTCGCTGATTACATTGCACACCAACGCCAAAAGGATCTTCTTTCTTGTTTGGCTGGTGTGTTTGGCGCTGTTGGTGACAACAGTAGTGCCGCTTACGCTGCGCTGACTGTTGACGGCGGTTCTGGCGACACCCCTACAGCACTTGGCCCTCGTCAAATTGTCAAAGCCAAGAATTTGCTTGGCGAACAAGGCGAAAAGCTAACTGCAATTTGCGTCCACCCATCTGTCTACTATGACTTGATGGAGCGTCGTGCGATCGATATGATCTACGACAACACTGGCGCACCTGACACCGCTGCCTCTCAGGGTTCAACGGCTGCTGCTTTTGGCAGCGTGCAAGTTCCCACCTTTATGGGCTTGCGTGTCATTGTTAGTGAGGATGTTCAAACTGCTGGCTCTGGTTCTTCAACCGAGTATGCCAGCTATCTGTTTACGCAGGGAGCCATTGGCTCTGGCCAACAAATGGGCCTTACGTCGGAAACTGACAGAGACATCCTTGCAAAGGAAGACGCAATGGCAATCGATTTGCATTACGTCTATCACCCAATCGGTGCAAAATGGTCCACTTCAGTCTCCAATCCAGAGCGATCTGATCTGGAAACAGTTGGAAACTGGAGCAAAGTTTACGAAACCAAGAATATTGGAATCGTAAGAGTTACCAACACCAGCAACCTTGACTGACGGAGGTAATTAACCATGGCATCCCTTTTCGAGACAACAGCGGGCAAACTAATCGGCCCGACTTCTGGTGGTACTGTCACTCAGGACACCAACAAGGCGACCGGCGTGACTCTCAACAAGCCATCCGGTCAAATCACTACCAGCGACGCTTCTTTGGCTGGTGGGGCTGAGGTTTCCTTTGCCGTCACCAATAGCGAAATTGCAGCGACCGACGTTGTGATTGTGAACGTAGCTTCTGGTGCTAGCACCGGGACCTACATTGCAAGCGTTAGCGCAGTTGCTGCTGGCTCTTTCACTGTCACTCTGTCAAACGTTGGCAGCACCGCAGGTGAAGCACTTGTGCTGAACTTTGTGGCACTGAAAGGCGCAAGCTCCTGATCATGGGGCTTTTCGCTTTTCAGCGGGCTAGGGAGAGAGAGGCTGCCGCGAAAGCGGCGGCTTCTTCTCCTGAAGAGCAAGCAAAAAAGACTTCTACTGTGAAGCCCAATGGCCGTAACAATCGACGCAACAGCGGGCGGAGCAAGCGCCAACAGCTACATGACGCTGGCCCAAGCTGACGCCTACGTTGAGGCGATGATCAGCAGCTCAGATGTTTCCAAGTGGAGCACCGGCACTGATGACACACGTAACCGGGCGTTAACGGCGGCAGCGCAGCGTTTGGATCGAGAAAGGTTTCTTG
>TARA_R100001163_G_scaffold60753_1_pt1 | contig 11961 bp, 18 predicted proteins | sample TARA_R100001163 | Tara Oceans TARA_R100001163 (sample SAMEA2621285) | marine metagenome | biome: marine biome (ENVO:00000447); feature: deep chlorophyll maximum layer (ENVO:xxxxxxxx); material: "saline water (ENVO:00002010), including plankton (ENVO:xxxxxxxx)" | depth 120 m
ACAAAACTTTAACTAGTCCTAAAATTGGAACTTCTATTTTAGATACTGGCGGAAACCAATTAGCTTTATTAACAGCGACGGGTTCTGCAGTTAACGAAATAACTTTAGCAAATGCTGCTACAGGAAACAATCCTACAATCACAGCTTCTGGTGACGATACTAATATTGGTATTGCTCTTCAGACAAAAGGGAGTGGAGTCATTCAAGCAGAAGATGGTGGCGGAACTGTTGCTGCAGTTAAAATTGCAGGAAAGGAAACTATGTGGGTTCCAGCTGCTGCTATGTATGGAGCTACAACTAACGGCGCTGAAGCTGCGCAAGCAGAAACAACAGCAACAAGACCAGATTTAAAAGTATTAGATTTTGACGCAAGTACAAAAGAATACGCACAATTTTCAGTAGCATTTCCTAAGTCATGGAATGAAGGAACAATAACTTACCAAGTATATTGGACACCAAGCAGTACAAATACAGGAGACTGTATATATGGTTTACAAGGAGTTGCATGTGCAGATAGTGACACTATCGATGTTGCATATGGAACAGCTGTTAATGTTACAGATACTGGTATTGGAACAGTAGAAGATCAACAAATTACAGCTGAAAGTGGGGCTGTTACAGTTGCTGGATCTCCAGCAGCAGGTGAGCAAACTTATTTTCAATTATTTAGAGACGCGGCTGATGGTAGTGACACCTTTACAGGTGATGCTAGAGTCCTAGGAATTAGAATATTCTTTACTACAGACGCAGCTAACGACGCGTAAGGAGTATAGACATGAGAAAAATAGACCATCCACTAACAGTCGAAGGTAAAGGTTCAAATAAAAAAAGATCAACAAGAGGTAAATCTTTTGGTTACCAAGTTTTAGGATTTGGAGCTGGAGGAGATGCACCAAAAATTAACTTTCTAGTCGTCGGTGGTGGCGGCGGAGGGGGATACGGAAACCCAGCATCAGGCGGCGGCGGAGCCGGCGGTGGGGGTTTTAGAACTCGAGAAGATGCTTACCCAGCACCTGGCCAAACTATTACAGTTACAGTCGGAGGCGGCGGTGGCGGATCTAATGGAGGAAACCCTTACAATGCAGGTCAACAATCGGCCGTACAAGGCGCAGGATTCACGATAGCGTCTGCGGGCGGTGCAGGTGGCGCAGGAGGGGGAAATGCCCTTAACGGCGCTGATGGTGCGTCTGGAAGTGGTAATTCTACGTTTGGAGGACAAGCGGGACAAGGTAACGTACCTGCTACAGATCCAGCACAAGGTTTTGACGGAGGAACATCTAACCAGCCAGCAGGATCAGGTGGCGGAGGCGGCGGCGTCGGAGTCGGTGGCGGAGGCCCAGGCGGTCAGTCAGATATTTTAGTTACAGGTCAACAAGTTGCATATGCACCGGGTGGCGCAGGAGGATTACATGGCGCTAACGTTTCTGGTCAAGGAGCTTCATCTAATACAGGTGGCGGCGGAGGCGGAGGTTCAGGAAGACCTCATGCACCTCAGAACGGTAACCCTGGCGGTGGCGGCGGATCTGGTATCGTTGTTATAAGAGTCCCATCTTCTAAATATTCAGGTCAAACTACTGGATCACCAACAGTTACAACTGATGGTTCCTTTAAAGTTATGAAATTTACTGGTGGGGGTTCGTATACAACATAATGGCACATTTCGTAAAATTAGATGATGACAATATTGTCGTAGAAAAAGTTGTTGTAAACAACGACGTTATTCTAGACGGTAATGGTGATGAGCAAGAGTCTTTAGGTATTCAATTTTTAAAAGACTTGTACAATGATCAATCAGCTAATTGGGTTCAAACTTCATACAATAACAATTTCAGACATAAGTTTGCAGACATACAAGATAAATATCATGCAGATGTTGATCAATTTAGACAACAAAAACCTGTAGACAATCCTTCTTTTGTTTATAATGAAGAAAAGAAATGTTACGTACCACCTGTTGATCCACCTCAAGATGGACCTAGTTATGTGTGGGACGAAGCTTCTACATCATGGGTTTTAGCAGATATACAGACTCACGCTGATCATTTAGATAAAGGAACAAACACTAAAGCTTTTGATCCCAACTCTAGCGATCTTTATTTTCCTGACTAAGTCTAGACAAAAATAATATCTTTGTTATAACTATCTTATGAAAGATAAGAGAGTTCATTTTAACATTGGTTTTTTTAGGAGTGGTCAAACACTTTTAAGATCTATCATTAATCAAAATCCAAATTTTTACATGACGCCTAATTCTATCACGGCTGAAATAGTCTATAGAATATCTGAAATTAAAAACCATCAAATGTTTTATGAGTTGTCTGATCATGAAGCGTTAGAAAGAATTATAAAACAAGTATGGAATCTTTACTATGAGCCTATAAAAGCTGAACATCTTTTAGAACAAGGACCATGGGGAACACCAGATAATTATCAAATAATAAGAGAAAACCGTCTCTCACCTCCTGGTAAATTCATATGTTTAATTAGACCACTACAAGAAATTATATCATCATGGATTAAATTTGATAAACCAGAAAACGTTGAAGCTTATGTTGATAACATGATGGGAGAGTATGGAAGAATAGGAAATACAAATATATGTATTGATCACTTAAATGCAAAAGATCATCCTAGGTTAAAATTTATACATTATTATGATCTCTGTGAAAGACCTGAAGAAGTAATGAAAGCTATTTATAAACATTTAGAAATACCATATTTTAAACATAGGTTTACAAACTTAGACCAACCTGGAACATCATCTGAATTATCAAAGTTTCCTGATTTAATTAAAATAAGAAAAGATAAAATAAGTCGTGTTGAATATGATTACAACGAGTTTTGTCCATCACAGATATTAGAAAGGTATGGTTCATTAAATGAAGCTATTAAAAGATATTGCGTCAAAGCACGTAGCAAACTTACTGACTGATAACCATATTGTTGCAATCTATCAAGGGGGCTCTGAGGCTGGTCCTAGAGCACTTGGCAATAGATCTTTTCTAATGTCTCCTATGAATAAAGATAATAAAAATATTATGAATGTAATGAAAGGTCGAGAAATGTTTAGACCTTTAGCAGCTAGCGTATTGCAACAAGAAGCAAGTAAATGGTTTGATATGTTAGGTATGAAAGAATCTCCCTACATGACTTTTTCTTTTAAATGCATTGGAGATAAACATTTAATTCCTGCAGTAATACATGAAGACGGGTCTTGTAGAATACAAACTGTTACTAAAAAACAAAATAAAAATTTTTCTAATATAATAGAAAGTTTTTATAAAAAAACTAAAGTGCCTATGCTATTAAATACTTCTTTTAATTTAGCTGGAGACGCTTTAGTTGAAACACCTGAAGATGCTTTAGAAACATTTGAAAAAAGCACAATTAATTATTTATATTTTCCAGAAGAAAAACTTTTATGCGAAAAACTGTAGCCATAACTTTAGCAGGTCATGATGCATCTATGTGTATATTAGATGATTACAAAATAAATACTTTTGTACAAGAAGAAAGACTCAATAGAAAAAAACATTCTTCTGTTCTTGATGATAAGTTATTAGACTTACTACCAGACAAAATAGATGATTTAATTTTAATAAATTTTTATGATCAGTGGAAGATAGATAAGGTTTTACAAAAAGTAAAAAATGTAGGCACAATAATTACTGATGATGAAAATCATCATTTGTATCACGCAGCCTCTGCTTTATATTTATCTAATTTTAAAAACGCAATTTGTTTGGTTATAGATGGTTGGGGCACAGACATAAGAATTGGTGATTTTATTGGATCGGAGGTAACGTCCATATACGACTCTAAACTACAGCCTATCTATAAAGATGTTATGCATAACATGCGTGATTTTAAATTTTATGATCCTAATAAAATAAAAACTAATTATGATTTAGATATTTCAGACGGAGTTAGTATTGGTATTATGTATGGAATAGTTTCTTGGTTTTTAGGGTTTGGAAGACTAGAGGGAGGAAAAACAATGGGTTTATCGGCGTATGGAGCACCCTGTAATCTACCAAATTTTTTATGTGGCAACTCTGTTAACATGAATGTTTTTACACAAAATAGAACTTTTAATTTAAAAAACTATCCAGAGTTTAAGGGAGATAGTTTTGAACACATGGCTAACATTGCTTTCCTTGCACAACAAGCACTAGAAGAAATATTTTTAAAAAAAATGGAATACATAAAATTAAAAACAAAATGTAAAAACATAGTTTTTTCTGGAGGGTGTGCTTTAAATATTTTAGGTAACAGTTTAATGAAACAACACTATCCCGAATATAATTTTTTTATTGATCCAATTGCTAACGATGCTACCTTATCTTTAGGTGCTGCTAAATATCATTACTATAAAAGAACTAATGACACTAGACGAGAGAGTTTAGATAATATATACCTAGGACCCAGATATATGGTTAAAGAAAGAATATTGAAATGGCTAAAACGAAAGTAAAATTTTTTGAAACTAAGAATATTTTATTGGACGAAGAAATTAATTATATTAATTCTGAGATATTAGGTAATAATTTTCCATGGTATTACGAACCGGTTGCGACCACAGATAAGTTTCAATTTTTTTCTCATACTCTTTTAGTAAGAGAGACCGGTGAAGTTAACTCAAGATACTTTGAATTTTTTGAAAACATATTTGATAGATTTGCAACTATGCACAAATTAAAAGTAAAGGGATTAACTAGAGCTGTTTTAAATTTAACTAACAATAGTAGCTATGAATATGGTGACCCTCACGTTGATCATGAATTTAAACACAAAGTATTTATGTTATACTTAAATACAATAAATGGTAATACAATTGTCTATGATAAGAAGTATACAAGTAAAAAACAATTTACAACAATACCTTTAGAAAAAATAAAAAAACCTTTTAATAAAATTAAAGAAATAAAACCAGAACTTGGAAAGGCCGTTTGTTGGGATGGTAGTTATTACCACGCAGCTGGATTTCCTAAAGAAGGGAGAAGAGTAGTAGCCGTATTTACATTTGTATGAATATATTAATCTTTGGACTACCTGGTTCAGGTAAAACAACTTTTGCAAAAGAGCTTTGTAAAGATTTAGACGTTGCATATTTTAACGGAGATCAAGTTAGAACTATGTTTAATGACTGGAGATTTGATTCTAGGTCAAGAGGAACACAAGCATATAGAATGCAAAAACTTTGTTCTATAGCAAACAAAAACTGTGTTGTAGATTTCATTTGTCCTTATGATAAATTTAGAAACCACTATAATATAACTGTTTGGATAAATACAATTAAAGAAGGAAGATTTGAAAATACAAATAAAATTTTTGAAAAACCCACTAAAGCTGATTTTGAAATAGTTGACTATAATTACGAAAAAATTATTAAACAATTAAAAGAGATTATAAATGAAAAATAAATGGAAGTCACAATTTTGTAATGTTGGAAAACCCTTTCCATATTTAATTGTAGATAATTGGTATAATAAATTTGAAGAAGACGCTATTTGGAAAGAGCTAGAGTTCTTAACCAGTAGAGGCAGGGATAATTCTTTACGAGCTGAAGATACTATTGTGGCTCACAGTAAAGGTAAACCACTTGGTAGATCTTATAGATATTATCTTGCGGATATTTTTAATTATCAAAACAGGACTTCATCTAACATTCTTAGATTTTTAAAAAAACAACAGTCAAAAGAGTTTCATGACTTGTTATTTAAAACGTTTCCACATGCAATTAATTTTGTATCTACAAATCAGGACAGCTCTCTCGTATCTTATTATGAAAACAATGATGTATATGATGCACACACAGATACTTTTCAATTTACTTGTTTAATTTGGTTTCACAAAAAACCAAAGAAATATAAAGGCGGAGATTTTTATTTTGAACAAACAGGTCAAACAGTAGAAAGTAAACACAATAGATTACTTATTTTTCCTTGTTACTATAAACATGGTGTAAAAAAAATAAAAATGGACACAGAGCTACCAATTGGTTTTGGAAGGTACACAATTACCACCTTTTATTTTCATGTCCCCCCTGCTATAACTTTGGAACAGAAATAATGGAAGAGATAAGTTTAAGTAATTTTGGTGTTATAATAGATAAAATAAATGACCAAGATTTTAAAAAAATAAAAAAAGAATGTCTAAGTAAAGACAGAGTGCCATATACAACTGGCATATCTTCAAATCAAATAGCTGATCATTATGAATTAGTAAAAACAAGAGAAGTTCTTTTTGAATTTTTAAGAAAAAAAATAACCGATTACGATCAAAAATATAATTATTTTAAAAGTATAAAAAGATACAATAGATCTACAACAGACTTAGTATTTACAACACCTTGGTATAATGTTCAAAAACCAGGGCAGTATCTTTCAAATCATTTTCATGATGGACTTTTAAGTTACACTATGTGGGTTGATATTCCCTTTGCAGAACAAGAAGGAAATGAAGACAACGAAAAATATAATTCTTGTTTTGAATTGCTATATACAAATATACTTGGACAGATATGTGGACATAAAATTTTTATAGATAAAAGCTATGAAGGTAAAGTGATAATGTTTCCATCAACATTATTACATTGTGTGTATCCTTTTTATAAAGCTAAAAAAGACAGAATATCAATTGCAGGAAATATTTTAATTAAGTAGATATATTTATGGAAAATGGAAAAAATCAAAAAACAGATCTAGGTTGGAGTTATTATCACTGGGGTCCGTTGGTATTTCAAACAAAGGTAGATAAAAAAGATATAGTTAAAATTAAAAAACTTTGTAAGAAAGATAAGGTCAAAGATCATAAGACTAATCTTGCAGGTATCATTGATGAAGAGTATGAAATTAATAAAGAATCATACCTACAAATAATACAGCCATACGTAATGAAATATGCCACAGCCCACAAACAATGGTATAATGAAACTATACACACTGTTGGTATCGTGTCGGCATGGGTTAACTTTATGAAAGAAATGGAAAGCAATCCTAGTCATGTACACGCAAACTGTAATCTATCTAGTGTGTTATACACATCTGTTCCAGCAGCATTAAAAAAAGAAAACTCTAAATATGTTGGTTCACTAAAAGGTGGTGGACCAGGTGCACTTACGATTATGCACGGAGAGTACAAACCATTTTCAATAAACAATTATCGTATATTTCCAGAAGAAGGTATGCTTTTAATTTTTCCTTTTAATATGTATCATTCAGTTGCACCATTTAAAACTAAATGTGAAAGAATTTCAGTTGCAGCTAACTTTGTAATTGATGCTAAGGAATGATTTATGACAAAAAAGAAACAGTTTGAAATAATAGATAATTACTTACCTGAAAAAAATTTTCTAGAAATTTTAAAAACGATAAACAATACAGCATTCACATGGAGTCTAGCTCCAACTTTATTAGGTGATGGAACGGACAATCCAGATGATTTTTATTTTACAAGAGTATTGGTAGAAAAAGGTAGAGAGATATATCCCGGTTCATCAAAAATTGTAAGAACACTAATAGAGCCCCAAGCTGCAAAATTACAAAAAAGTATTTATGTTTGCAGATCAAAGATTAATTTATTTTTTAAACAGAAAACACATTATGGTTATGGAATGCATCAAGACGTAGTTGATGATGAGTATGATCTTTCTAAAAACTATAATAGCTTATTAATTTATTTAGAAGACAGTAATGGTTATACAGAGTTTGATGATGGTGATATAGCTGAAAGTAAAAGAAACAGAGCTATCTTTTTTAGATCAGACAAATGGCATCAAACCATAACATCCACAGACACGCTTTTTAGAAGGAACATAAATATAAATTATAAAATACTATGATTGTAAATCCACCAATTAAAAACTGTTATTATATAGATAATTTTTTAGACGAAGACTTGCTTCAATATTTAAGAAGTTTATTTATTAAATTACCTCACTACTATGGACATTCATCAAAGGAAGGCAAAGGTAATGCATTCTATAACCATGATCTAGATTTAAGTAATGATTTGTTTAGATTCCTTTGTGAAAAAATTCAAAAAATTGAAGGCCTACCTATAGAAGTATTAAGGGTTTATTTTAACGTACAGCACTGTGGCATGGATGGTGACTTTCATCGTGACGACGGAGATGTAACGTATTTAATAATGATAACTAAATCACTACAACCCGGTGACGGTTGTTTTGAAATTAAAGAAAAAAACAAAATTAAAAAGATAGACTTTGTACAAAATAGGTTAATTTATTTTGATGCAAGCATGCCTCATAGAGGAAGGTCTCCAAACAAATATGAAATCGAACCTAGAATCACACTCGCATTTAAAACTAAAACGTTATAATACACCTTTTAATTCTTTTATTGGTGCATACTATATTGATGAATCTATTTGTGATGAGATTATAAAATTTTTTAAAAACAATTGGGATAAATCAGGACCTGGATTATTTAATGTTAATGGAAAAGGTATTATAGATAAACTTACAAAAGAGTCAGTTGAACTAGGTGTATCTCATGAAAATTTTAATGCACCTTTTGGAGAATACAGAAACGCGTTACAAAAATGTTTAGAGACTTATGTTAATAAATATAGTGAAGCGTGTTCTTGTGCACACTATAATGTAAACACTTTTTATAATTTACAGTATTATCCACCTGGAGGAGGATATAAAAAATGGCATCACGAGTCTTCTTCAAAAGACACAGCATATCGTAAATTAGTTTTTATGACATATCTAAACACTGTACCAAAAGCTGGCACAGATTTTAAATATCAAGATTTGACTACGCCGTGTAAGAAAGGACTTACAGTAATTTGGCCTGCTGAATTTACACACACTCACAGAGGTGTAATTAGTAAGACCAAAGAGAAGTACATAATAACAGGGTGGTTTACTTATGATTAATTTAATGTTAAGAGTTTATAAATGACGATAGATATAAAGAAAGCAGAGAGAGTTAAAAAACATAAAAGTGCATACGTACATGCAATATTTCCAACACCTGTGTATGAAACATATTTAGACAGACCTATTACTAAAACAGAAATAGATTACATGAATAAGGTTTCAAAAAAATTACAGAAGAATACAGGTAATACGGTATCAACAAGTAAATCTGTATTAAAAGGTAAACCTTTAAAAAACTTAGAAAAGTTTTTTATGGAACACGTAGGTTATTACTTTGATGAAATTATACAGACGAGTGATAAAGTAAAGCCATACATAACAATGTCTTGGTTAAACTACGCAAGAGAAAATGAATATCATCATGTACATGAACATGAAAACTCTATGGTATCAGGTGTGTTTTATGTTAGCGCAGATAAAAAATATGATTCAATTAGATATTATAAAACAGGTTACCAACAAATAAAACCTTCTATTGAAAAATATAACTTATGGAATTCTACATCTTGGTATGTACCTGTTTCAACAGGTAAACTTGTATTGTTTCCGTCATCGTTATCACACAGTGTTGATCGTAAGAAAGGTAACAACATACGTATTAGTTTAGCTTTCAATGTATTTTTTAAAGGAACTATAGGGAGTGAATTTAACATAACAAAATTAGAATTATAAATGAAAGATAACGAGAAAGTTATATACCCATTGTTTTCAAAAGTTTTATCAAAAGCAGAAGTGCGTTTTAATAATTCACAATGGGATGAAATTAAAAGGGCTGCAAAAGAAGAGTCGTATAAAAATGTATCGCAAGCAACTCATATGACAGAAAATTGCCATGTGTTAGATAACCCTGATTTAAAATTTTTACATAAAAGATTAAACATAGAAATAAAAACACACTGTAATTTGTTTTTACAACACAAAGATAAATTTAAAATTACAACTTCATGGTTTACTAGAACAAAGAAAGATGGTTACTCAGACTTTCATAATCATTCAAATGCAATGTTTAGTGGTGTATTTTATATACAATCAAATCAAGAAACAGATAAAATTGCTTTTTCAGATTTTAAAACCAGCACATGGCTGTTAGAATTTAAAGAACAAAATATATATAACTCACAAAAATTATTAATCCCAACATACCCAGGTCTATTATTAATTTTTCCTGCCGATGTATTTCACAGAATAGAACCAAACGTACAGAGTGGAGAAAGGATATCTATGGCGTTTAACATTGTTCCAACAGGATCTATTGGATACAATGATTCAAGCCTAACATTAAAATGCAAATAATACCAAAGTTTATTCAAGAGAAAGAAGTATTTGAAAGTATAAAAAGATCTGTCATGGATCCCAACTTTCCATGGTTCTATAGTGGTACTACCGCAAGTTTGTATGATAAGTCAGATTATTTATTTTATCATTGGCTATACCAAGACGGTCATCAAATGTCTGATCATTTTAATAATGTGCTTATGCCTTTGTTAGGAAGATTAAATTTAAATTCTTTGTTAAGGTGTAAAGTAAATTTATACACAAAAAAATCAAAACATATAAAGACAGCGTTTCATACTGATTCACCAGAACCACACAAAGTTGCTTTGTTTTCTATCAATACAAATAATGGATACACATTATTTAAGAGTAATGAGAAAGCACCTTCTGTAGAAAATAGTATGGTTTTATTTAACGGACAGACAGAACACTGCTCAGTTGCACAAACTGACGAACATGTTAGGATTAATATTAATATAAACTACATATGAAAAATAAATTAGAAAATTATGTTGTTGTAATAAAAGACGCAGTGCCTAAAAAACTTTGTGATAAAGCTATACAAGAATTAAAATTTGTTAACTGGACTCAACATAAATTTTACAACCATCAGACTAGAGAACACAAAGCTTTGAGCGGAGATAAAGAATTAGAGTTTAGTGGTGATTTAATTGAATCACATGATGAAATTATGATGCGTGTCTGGCAGGGCATTAAGCAATATGTAGAATACTATAAACTACCATGGTTTTCAGGTTGGTCAGGACACTCAGATCTTAAATACAATAGATATAAAAAAGGTCAATTAATGAGAGAACATTGTGATCACATTACAGATTTATTTGAAGGAGAAAAAAGAGGAATACCTACCTTATCTGTTATAGGTGCATTGAATAATAACTATTCAGGTGGTGAATTTGTTATGTTTAAAGATAAAGAATATCAATTTAAAAAAGGGGATCTTATAATATTTCCTTCTAATTTTTTATACCCACATGAAGTTAAATTAGTTACAAAAGGTACAAGATATACATATGTCAGTTGGGTATATTAAAGGTGAAGATATAGAGAATAAAGAAATTCTTTACGATCCAAACATACATTATCAAGTCATGATGGAGTGGGAGAAACCATACATGCAAAAGTTGGTACAACATGTAAAACCAACAGGCCATGTATTAGAGATAGGTTTTGGATTAGGTTATTCTGCAAACGAAATACAGAAGTATAATATTAAATCACACACTATTATTGAGCCACATCAAATTAAAGAGCTAACAGCTTGGAGCAAGAAACAGAAACATAAAGTACATATTGTAAAAGGCTATTGGCAAAATGTTTTAAAAAAACTAGGTAAATTCGACACAATATTTTTTGACGATGCGCCCACAGAAATGTTTAAAGATCCCGATAATGTAAGAGTATATAAATTTTTTTATTTGTTATTAAACAACCATGTTAATAAGAATGCGAGGTTCACCTGGTATTGTGATAAAAAACTTTATTGGCTATGTCATCCCAGTATAGAATGGAGCATAAAACCTTATAAAATTAACATACCTAAACATTGTAATTACGCTAAAGGTGAAATAATGTATCTACCGTTAATTAATTTTAAAGAGGGAATCGTAGACGATGATGACCATGTTGCATTAAATGCAAACTTTCAAATTCAAATAATATAAGGTATAGTGGTATATTATGCTGCAAAAATTAGGATTTTTACCCGGATTTAACAAACAAGTTACAGAAACTGGGGCCGAGGGCCAATGGTT
>TARA_R100001163_G_scaffold38874_1_pt1 | contig 11886 bp, 11 predicted proteins | sample TARA_R100001163 | Tara Oceans TARA_R100001163 (sample SAMEA2621285) | marine metagenome | biome: marine biome (ENVO:00000447); feature: deep chlorophyll maximum layer (ENVO:xxxxxxxx); material: "saline water (ENVO:00002010), including plankton (ENVO:xxxxxxxx)" | depth 120 m
GTGCAGGTGTTTGAGCCATGAGTTACGATTTTTGGTTTGCAGGAGTAACGTATGCTGTCGGCAATATTGTTAACAGCAACCCAATAGCAGGCGAAGGAGCGTATGCGTTTCGGTGTAAAGTTGCTGGGACGTCAGGAGACGATCAGCCTGCGTTCCCGTTAATTTTTGGCTCAACTGTCACCGATGGTGGAGTGACATGGGAAACGATAAGCCCTGTCTACGAGCAACTTTACAAGCTTGAGCCAGAAGCAATCGTAGAACTGTTTCATCTAGAGTTCACGAGCGCAATAAATGGCGCTAAAGATGATTTGTATTTTCACGCTGGCACGAACGGTATTCCTGTCAGTCTTGTTTTTGATGGGATAACTTACACGGCCGCACCAGTAGAAGCAGACGGGTTTGAGAAAAAGGTTAATGGTGCGTTGCCTAGGCCGACACTGCGGGTTGCCAATGTGAATAACGCGATAACGTCGTTGATGCACCGATCAACGAATCAGATTAATCCGTTAATGGCTAAGGTTACACGGATCAGAACTTGCAAAAAGTTTATTGACGCCGTTAACTTTTTTGATCAGGTTTACACGTTCCAGGATGGAGACACTGCGATCACGCAAGGCGGCGACACACTTGTTTTTGCAGCGCACGGGACAGGAGACGGCACGGCTAGGTATCCAAACGAAGTTTGGTACATCGATCGCATCTCTAGTGAAAACCAGCAGCTAGTTGAATTTGAGCTGGCATCAAAACTAGAACTGACGAATGTGTTGCTTCCTCGCAGAACAGTTGTTGAGCATTGCCCGTGGAAGTATCGAGGAGTTGAATGCGGTTACACTGGCGGCGCTGTCGCTAAAGCTGATGACAGCAGCACTACTAGTCTTGCTGATGATCAATGCGGCAAGCGTTTGAAATCATGCAGATTGCGATACCCTACTGTTGACCCCTCAAACCCTGTGCCGTTGCCGTTTGGAGGGTTCCCAGGTGCGCGAATTCATGATTGACGCTAAGGCTCATGCGTTGCGTGAAGCACCGTCAGAGTCTTGCGGTCTTGTTGTGAACAACAGATATTTTCCTTGCAACAATGTCGCAAAAGACCCTACAGCTGATTTTATTATTTGCCCAAATGACTACTTGGCAGCTGCTATGTCGGGCAGGATAGAGGCAGTTGTGCATTCACACCCAAATGGTGGAGGGCCTAGCGAGTTTGATAAGAATGCCTGCAAAGCGACCAGATTGCCTTGGTTTGTCTTGGACGTTCCAGCTGATGCATGGCTGACTATAGATCCTTGATCGGATTGCCGTGGCGGTACGGCATAAACGACTGCTTTTCATTGGTGCGTCGGTACTACGCCCTTGCAGGTGTGTTGCTGCCAGACTTTGAACGTCCTGAAAGACTGGAAACGTCGCCTAGCATTTTTTTGGAGCAGGCTAGCGCACTAGGATTTCGCGAGACTGCCCTAAGCGACTTAAGAGCAGACGATGTGTTGATCATGCGTTTGGGCACTGACGCCCCAATGCACGCAGCCATCTATATCGGTGATCAGCAGATCTTGCACCAGCGGATGAACTCTGTAAGTGGTGTTGAGGCGTTGACCCGCTATTATCGGATGAAGACTGCCGCCGTTTTCCGATATGCAGCAGACGGTAAGGCTGCTTGACTCCTTAGGAGAGCGTTACGGCGAAGAGCACACGTACCAGAATTTGCGTTCGCCTGCGGATGCAATCAAACTGCTGTGCATCAATCGGCCTGCTTTTGAAAAAGAATTATTAGAGGCGCACAATAATGGTGTGTATTACAGGGTTGTGCAGTCTGGCGCAGATATGAGTTATAAAGATCTGCAGCTGCCTTTGGGTTCAAAAGATTTGTATATTGTGCCAGTTATTGGCGGTAGTGGTGGTGGAGGCACAACAACAAAGATTTTAATCGGTGTTGGTTTAGTCGCGGCGTCGTTTTTGCTTCCCGGTGCCGGGTTGTTTGGAGCGACAGGATTATTTGGCGCTGGTAGTGCTGTTGTCGCAGGGACTGCGGGTGCAACTGCTACTGGCGTGGCATTAACGACATTAGGTACAGCTTTGAGTGCAGCTGGTGCCGGAATGATTCTTGGCGGCATTGCTGATGTCATTTCACCGCAGCCTAAGTTGCCAAACTTAGGGTCAGGTCGTATGGCTGGTCGCGCTGAAGTCAGTCGTGGTGTTGGACCGCAGAACATTAGCCGTGCAATGGATGGAGCGCAGTCATACGCTTACACAGGAGGCAGTGAAAACAGCGTAGGGATTGGAGCGACAGTACCTGTAGCGTTTGGTAAAGTGCTGATTGGTAGTCATCTGTTGTCAATTACGGCAAACGTCACCACTCCAGAAGTGTCGCTGCAAACGTCAATTACTAAGCCTGGTTTTGAGACAATGACTGTTAACGGTCAAAAACTTGGCATGGCGTTTGTAGTTGCAGGTGGTGTAAGGACTCGTCAATGGAAACATAAACGTGATAACGACAGCGATATGCTTAACAAAAGTGGTGTTACAACCAGTGCAAATGCGGAAAAAGTAAAACAAGAAGGCAAATTTATACTGTTGCGCAATCAAAGCACTGGAGAAAAAGAGTTAAACTCTTTAACTTTAACAAACACTAGGTATTACAGGAATAAAGTTTTGAGGTCAAATTTTATGATTTTTCTTGAACTTGGTCGGGGCTTGTTTGATCGAGTTGGGGACCAGCCAGGCTCAACAATGATACCGGGGTTTATTACATATAAAATCACCTGTACTGCTGACGATTATCGAGACGAGCCTGTCATTGCTGAAATACAAGCGACGGTTCAAGGGATGTTGCCTATGGCAACGACTACCAACAATATGAAGTATCGCTGGTGCCACGCGTTGTCTTTCCCTAAGCTAACGGACTCTAGCGATGCTAAAGTTAAGACTAGAATTACGATTGTTGATCACGACACACACCGGCGCCCAACTGACGGATTTGTCCAAATGCAATTAAATATATTGTACACAGGCTACGATTGGTTTAACAATCAAGATCAAAACGAAACCCACGAGTTAGTTGGCATTGAATTATGACTTTAGAAAGCACTTCTGCGATCAAGATGTTGGACCTCCTTTGCGAAGGAGAGATCGAGGGTTGGGGCGTAGATGGCAACCCTAAGAAAAGCACGTTTTTAAACGACACTCCGCTGCAACAGGCTGATGGAACGGATAATTTTGATCCTAATGATGTAAATGTGTCTCTTCTGCATGGTACAGACAATCAAACGGTGCCGGACAACGGTGCGTTTACTTCAAGCATTGTCAACGTAGGTACTGAGGTTGGCGCTAATTACAGCGAAGAGCTAAAAGCCGACGGCACTGTTGAATCGCGAAATTATGGTGGCGGGTCTGTTTCTAGAACAATTACTGATACAGCGGTTAAAAAATTTAAGTGCTTATTTACAATTTCTCGTTTATTTTCAACCGCTGTTGACGGGCTTGCTCAGAATCAACTTTTTAACGCAACAATATGCCTTGAAGTAACTGCAAAAGGCCCGAAGGGCAGCATTAGCGCAAAAAAAGGGCGAATGCAGATAACAGGTATAACGACTTCAAGCTATCAATTTGAAACTGAGGAATTTGAAATTGCTGATCAGTGCGGGCATCCTTGCACGGTCACAGTTAAAAAACTAGACTACATCTACATTAAAAACGAAATAGCTAATAATAGATTTTTTGACAGTTACACTTACAAACCTGCAGTTTTCCCGGACGATAAAGATACCGCTATAAAGTCGAACGATAACAAATTTGAATTAGGAGCACCGCCGCGAGGTAATGAAGCAATTTTTGAGGCCAATCTTTATGGCATTGATGATGACAACGTAGCTACGTTTGAAACAAGAAACACTGTTTCTTATCAAAACAAACGTGGCAACCAGTTAATCTGGACGTCTTTAATTCAAGATGTGCCGAGCAATGTAAGTTACGACTTTTCCGCTTGTGCATCGTTGTCAATAAGCACAAAATCATTTCCTACACTACCTCGTCGTTCATATTTAATTAAAGGCACTAAGGTGCAAATTCCTAGCAACATGTCTGCGAGAGCAGATGGCAGCTTGCAGGTAACTCAAGGCGTAGATTTTGACGGTGAAGGCGGACAGACGGTTTGGACGACTTGTCCAGTTTGTATTTTTCGCCATATGCTTCTTAACACTAGATTTGGAGCGGGAGATTTTGTTAGGGCTGAGAATGTCAGCTGGGTTGATCTTTATCCGTTAATTAGATATGCAAACGAAGAGATTTTGTCTGAACCGACAGAGGCAGCATATAGCGCCAATTTTAATAGCACAAGTGGCCAATCTCACCCAAACAGAATTAACATAACAGTTGGGGCTGACCATGGTTATACGACAACAAGCCCTAACAACATTATAAAAGTGTTTTTTAAAGATGGGGGCCTGTTGGCGACACCTGCTGAAATTGTTACCTATACAGTTATCGCAACGAACGCAACCCAAGTTGCTGTCCAAGTAAGAAGCGACCAGCAGACAAACACTTCTGGTGGCAACTGCTTGGTTGCAAAGGTGTCAGAGCCGCGTTTTGCTTGCAATGTTGCAATCTCTGGCCAAGCAGAAGCGTTTAATGTTCTGCAAGATTTGGCAAGCGTGTTTCGTGGAATGCTCTACTACCAAACTAACGGTATCTTTGCTGCGGCTGATCACGGAGAACTCGGAAAGGTTGGAGCGTTAAGCAGCAGTGTTCCGCCTGTTCATATTTTTAACAACTCAAATGTTGTTGGCGGAGAATTTGAGTATGAAGGCACGTCAATAAAAACACGAAGCACAACCGTGAAAGTAAGGTTTAACAACGTAAATAATTTGTATCGCCCAGATTTTGTGTGTGTTGAAAATGCGGCTTTACGTGAAAAATACGGTCATCAGGTTCGCGATATTGTTGGATTTGGCTGTACGTCAAAAGGGCAAGCAGCTCGCTTAGGGCGTTGGATGCTGGCATCCGAAGAGCTTGACAGCGACATTGTGAAGTTTGCTGTTGGCCTTGATGGTGGAGTCGTCTTGCCTGGTCAGGTTTTTGCTATCTCTGACGAGATGCGTGCTGGCACGCGAATTGCAGGACGCGTTCGATCAGCAACAACAACAGCAGTCACGTTGGACGCTAACGTCACGCTGCCTAGCGGCTCAGGCAGCGAACTGACGTGCGTTTTGAATGATGGAACGGTAGAAACTAAAGGGTTTGACCCTAACTCTTCAACGGTCGCAAACGGTGTGCGAACGATTGTGGTTAGCTCAGCTTTCAGCGAAGCACCTCAGCCGCAATCTGTGTACTCTATTTCAACCTCTACGGTTGCCGAGCAAAAATACAAATGCTTAGCAGTAGCTGACAATGGTGATGGAACGTATGCGATCGTAGGCGTCCAGCATAACGACAGCATCTATGAAGTAGCAGACGTAGCGGGTAATGAGTTATATGAAGAGCCTGTAAGCACTTATACGTCAAACCCTTCTCCGCCTGAGAATCTAAATATAACTTTCCGACCAGTCCAGACTTCTGGCAACTTGCTGTTTCAGGCGCTGATTTCTTGGGATCGTGGAGCGACAGGTGTTACTACTGGGTATCATTTGACCGTGACGTCTACTACTAGCAGTAATGAGTATGATCTAACCCCACAATTCAAAGAGGTTGGAGCAGAGCTATTTATTCCGGCAAATTCCCCTTTAACGGCGCGTGTTTGTGCTTTCGATTTAGATGGCAAAAAAGGCAAGATTGTGAAAACAACAATAACGTCTCCAGACGCTGGCATTTTGCAGTCTGCCAAGTTTATCCCGGCACAGGATGTAACCCTTGACCCGCCTTCTATTACTGGATTGTCTGTAAGGACAACAAGTGAGGTTTTGGCTCAAGTTGATTTTGACCCAGTGAACTTAACCAAAGAAGTTTTAACTCAACATCGTGTTGTTATCCGCTATAGCGCAACGGCTAGCTCATGGGGGCAGACTACCTTCGTTAAGGAAGTTTCTGCAACAGAGACAAGCATTATAGTTCCATATCGTCCAGGTGTTTACTATGCCAAGTTGCGTGACATTGGCACCAACAGACAAAGCGCAACAGCAGCGCAGGTTGCTGTGACTGATGTATCTGACGTTCCAAAATTGTTGGTTAAAACCATGCCGTATGGGAATGGAACAGATGGAGTGGTCGATGCTGGGTCTTTTGTTATTGGAGAGTCTTACAAAATAGTTAGCCTTGGCACAAACTTTGAAAGCATTGGTGCAATCGCCAACGTGGTTGGCACTAGATTTGTGGCGACTGGGCAGGGGTCTGGCACTGGAACGGCAACACAGCTTTTAGACGATTTTACAATTAGAGAGGACTTTCCTCAGGACCATAACAACCAAAGATTTGCCGGGGAGTTTAATACAGACATTGTGACAGAAGGAAGCGGTTCATCTACAAAATTAACGTTAGGGGTTGGGCCATCAACTACGCAGCAAGCGACGGGAACTTATACGCAAAGCGGCTATGCGATGACTGTTTCCTCAAGACTTGGTTTTAACGTTGACGATAATGTCTATTTAATACCTACAGGCCCCGCGTATTATGACATGTTCATCACGATTAACAATGTTACGCGGTTAAGACCTTTTAGAGTTGTATCAGTCACAGACAGTAGTTTTACCGTAACCTCTCCCCAGTCTAGGTCTGTCACAGATGCCACTGAAGTGTTTGTGGTCGCGGGGACCAATACCGGAACATACCACTTCCACAATGAAGTTGACATGGAAGGACAGTACGAGGTGATTCTAAAAGCGATTGCAAAGAATGAAACAGAAGATGCCGCTCTTGGCGTAACAAATGTTCAGCTATATTTTAGAACTTCGCTTGACGCACCTAGCACTGATGACATTGCAGATGAAGCAGGTAGCGACAAAATCATCTATGAAGATAATGACTTAATGCTTACTGACGCCAGCACGATTACGTTTACTGACTGGAAGCCGTTTACTGCTGTTTTCGCGACTGGTCGAGTGTTTCAATTTAAGGCAGAGCTGACTACAAAAAGAACAGGCATTATCCCAAAAATTAGTCAGCTTGGTGTTGACGTGCAGTTGTTACAGCGCGTAGAAACAGCCGAAGCGACTTCTTCTTTAACCGCAACCGACAATTTTAGAAGGTATGTAAATTCATTTTATGAAGTGCCAGCGCTTTCTGCTGAACTAAAACAGGCGTCAAGCAACACGGATACGGATCGTCTAATTACTTTCCCCTACAGTCCATTCATAGGATTAAGCCAAGTGCCAGCAGGCGAAGCCTACTACATAAGAGCGGTAAATTCTTCTAATATTAATGTTGTGCGGACCTACCGCTATACTGCGACTGGGTTTGGCAAAAAACTTCCTGCCAACTAAGGACCGTAAATCATGGCCAACCGCAAAATTTCAGCTCTAGCAGCTAAGGCGACTCCAATCAGCACGGATGCGTTTTTGCTTTTAGACACTGCGACTGGGGTGTCAGACGCGGATAAGAACAAGCAGATCACGTATGCGAACGTTTTAGGCAAGGCCCCTAACGGGACAGCAGGCGCTCCATCAATATCATTTGCAAACTCTACGGCTTTAGGCTTATTCCGCTCTGCAGATAATGAGCTTGGGTTTGCTGCTGCTGGCAGCCAAGTTGCGAAGATCACGGCAACAGGGTTGCAGCTGGGCACTGGAACGGCAACAGGTCAGCTTCACCTGTTTAGCAGCAGCCTGACCAATGAGCAGTTAATCATTGAGAACACAGAGGCTGGTGCAACAGAAGGCCCAAACATTGTGTTGTTTCGGAATAGCGCAAGTCCCGCCGATAATGACGTTTTAGGCAGTGTTGTTTACAGAGGCGAAAATAGCGCTGGAGGGCCGGAAGATTATGCTGAAATCAGAGCGTCGATTGTTGACCAAACAAACTCAGAAGAGGACGGCAAGCTTGAATTTCAAACAATATCAGGCGGCACTGTTGGCACAAGAATGGTTGTTAACAGCGCCAATGTAGGAATCAACGAAACGTCACCAGACAATCTACTGCACATTACAAGCAGTGTTGCTGGAGCGGTGGTGAAGATTGAATGCACTGAGGCGTCAGCAGCATCTGGAGCGGATTTGCTGCTTAGGAATACCAGAGGTGCTGCTGCTGGTGTAGCAAACGACGAGATCAGCTCGATTTTATTTCAATCAAACAACGCTGCTAGCACACCTGAGTCTATTCAATACGCCGAGATTGTTGGCGGCATTGGCGATCCTACTGACGGCAGTGAGGATGGCAAGATTACGTTCAACGCTCAGGTTGCAGGAACCAATACAGCATTGCTGACGCTTGATTCAACGCATGCGACGTTTGGCAAGCCTGTCGTGCTATCGCAAGGCACAGTGCCAACAGCAAGTAATTCTCCTGGCGTGACAGGTGAAATAGCTTGGAACACAAGTTATTTATATATCTGTGTAAGTGGAGGCACGCCTAACGGGACGTGGAAGCGTATCGAACTGGATGGCAGCTGGTGATCTAGGCGTTGGCTTGCGAAGCTTGTAGAATCAGGATAATGCGGTATTTCTAATGGCAAACGTCAAAATCACCGAACTGACAGCTTTGACGGCAGCGGATTCGGCGGCTACCGATGTCCTGCCGATTGTTGACGTTAGTGCTGACGCGACGAAAAAGCTTGCCATCTCGGATCTGCATCGATCTGTACCAGACGGGACATTAAGCGCACCAGGGATAGCGTTCCAATCAGACCTGAACAGTGGGCTGTATCGATCTGGAACGGATGCGATTGCGCTGGTGACGAATGGAGCGGCACGAATTTCGATTGATGCGACTGGCAATGTAACGATCCCGAATAATCTGACAGTAGAAGGAACCACGACATTCATTGACTCGCAGACGCTTCGGATTGAAGACAAGAACATTGAGTTGGGTGTTGTAAGCAGTCCTTCCAATACGACTGCCGACGGTGGCGGAATTACGCTGAAAGGTGCAAGTGATAAAACAATTACTTGGGTAAATAGCACTGGAGCGTGGACATTTAACCAGCCGGTCAATATGACAGGCGGAATTGTCTGCATAGGTGGAACTACAATTACTGATAGCAATTTATTAAATGTACAAGGATCAAGCGCATCCAAAAACATTGGCATTGTTCTAAACGATACAAATACTTCTAAGATTTACGGCATTCAAAACACTGGAAGTAACTTTAAAGTATTTGATTACACGGCTAGTCAAAACAGGTTCACCATCACCAGCACCGGAGCTGCGGAGTTTGGTGGGCAAGTAAATGCTAATAGTACAAGCGGTGCTTTCCAAGCATCTCGAACTGATGGTGATGGAAATCATGTTTTTCGTGGAGGTAATGCAAGTGGTTACAATTGTCTGATTACAGCTGGTGGAGCTGGCACGTTTGCGGGAAATGTCGGAATTGGAGAAACTGCTCCCAACACTAAATTGGTAGTAAAAGACGCAAGCAACGGTCTTACTGATTCAGTTGGAAACATAAATGTAATTTCATCAGATAGTGCTGCTGTAGACAAAGGCGGGTCTATTGGCCTTGGTGGTTTTTATAACGGAACATCAAACAGTATTCCGTTCGCCAATCTTCATGGCAAAAAAGAAAACGGGACAGACAATAATGCTGATGGGTATTTTGCTATTTCAACTAGAAACGCTTCTGCAGGCACTGTAGAGCGGATGAGGATCGCAAGTAACGGTCAGATACTGCTTAACACCACCAACTCAACCGCAATTCATGCAGCGAGAAGCATTGTTTTTACATTGGCACAAAGCGGTGACATTGCCATCAACCATTCAACGGATAATGATCCTGGAGATGTATTTGCTCGTTTTGGCTATAACGGAACGCAAATTGGCAGCATTACACAAAACGGAACTACAGCCGTCGCCTACAACACATCCTCCGACCACCGCTTAAAAGAAAACGTCGTTGACATTGCTGATGGTATCACTCGCGTAAAACAACTTCAGCCAAAGCGTTTCAACTTCATCGCAGACCCTGACACAACAGTTGACGGCTTCCTTGCCCACGAAGCACAAACTGTTGTATCAGAAGCAGTCACTGGAGTGCACAACGAAGTCGATGATGATGGCAACGCTGTAATGCAGGGCATTGACCAGTCAAAACTTGTGCCATTGCTGACTGCGGCATTACAAGAGGCAATCGCAAAGATTGAAAGTCTAGAAACCCGTATTGCCGCATTAGAGTCGTAGCGGCTAAACTCATCCCGAAAGCATTTAAATCATGGCTGATCCCGTCACCACGTTCACTTGGTCAATTAACACTCTAGAAAGGCACACCAGTTCAGGGATTATCTATAACGTCCATTACAACATCAGTGCAACAGACGGCACCTACTCTGAAGGCGCTTACGGTTCCGTTGGTTTGGAAGCTCCGCCAGAGGAGGGCTACACCGTTGTCGCTTACGACGATTTAACTGAAGAACTTTGCTTGCAGTGGACGAAGCAGGCTCTTGGCGGTGACGAGAAGGTCACTGAAATCCAGAATGCGCTCCAGGCACGCATCGATGAGAAGCGCACACCAACCACAGCGCAAGGCAAGCCATGGGCATGAACCCATTAGCGGCAAAGCTGCCTGGCGGAGAAGATGTGCATGTCATGAGATCCCGCGTGGCATGGCTGAATTTTCTTTATGCTTTGGACGGTCGTGAATCCGTCGATCATCCAGAGCATGGATTGTTCGTAGGGCTACACCAGAAATATGCTGGTATGTTGCTTGGAGCGGAAGGGTAATGGCCAAGTCATTAAGTAATGACATTTTCATTGTTGGTAAACCCAAAAAAACCAGACAAGGAAATGGCCAACACTCCCGCCCCAAAAACGACAAAAAGCCTTACCGTGGCCAAGGCTCCCGATAATTTTTTTTCACATGATCAAAAAACTGATTGCGAGTACTGCCGTCGCTATGGCGTCTGTGCTGGGATCTCCTGCCTCCGAGGCTGGCGAGATTTACGTGAATCCAGAGTATAACGCTGGATTTTCAGGCGCTGAGTTTGTTGCGAGTTCGCTAGAGCTGCACGCGGGGTTCCAAGAAGGGCCTTTTTACATCCAAGCTGGACCTGCTCTGTCTAACGACGGTTCTGACTCCGAATGGGGTTTTTCAGGCAAAACCGGGATTTCGGCTGCTGTGAGTAGCAACATCGATCTCTATACCGAGGTTGGGATGGCTAAGTTCGACGACGAAGATGCCGCTTATGGCATCAAGCTGGGAGGCAAGCTCGTCTTCTGAGCTAGAATCTGATTGTTCTCTCGCACGGAACAGCAATTAGCCTCCGGTTAGGTAGAGCTGCCCGGGGGCTTTTTGTTTGCCAACGAACCCGTCTAAGGTCAAATGCAAAAGCTAGTCAATGCCATGGCTGTGACAGCGTTCCTGATGTCTGGAGCGTTGACTACTGTCGCTATTGTTGCCTACACGAAGATTCCGCAACTGACGACGCGGTTCATGGATCAAGTACAGACTGAAATCCAAAGCAAGATTAGTGAGGCTATTGCTGGAGCGTTACCCCCTGCTGTTCAGGATGCGATGCCAGAGTTGCCGGTTGAAACTGGTCCTGCAATCCCATCAATCACGTTGCCCGGTGGCTGATCAAAGCTATCGATCCAATCACGAATGGCTTCGCCTGTTGGGATGCTTTTGGGGCAGCGGATAAATTTGAGCAGTTCTTTTTTGTCAGTGAATGGTCGAGCAGTTTTGCCATTGAAAGCGATATACACTACAGGCGGACCTTCACGGTTTCGGATACGTTCCACGATCAACTGTCCTGATTGAAACCGTTCTGCTTTCATGCCTCAGATTAGACCTATCAAGGATATTAGTTTGACAGAGAT
>TARA_R100001163_G_C5068340_1_pt1 | contig 11881 bp, 12 predicted proteins | sample TARA_R100001163 | Tara Oceans TARA_R100001163 (sample SAMEA2621285) | marine metagenome | biome: marine biome (ENVO:00000447); feature: deep chlorophyll maximum layer (ENVO:xxxxxxxx); material: "saline water (ENVO:00002010), including plankton (ENVO:xxxxxxxx)" | depth 120 m
CTTTGCAAACTCCAAAAAGAGTCTTTCTCTAATCCAAAAGTCTCTTCCACCCTACGACACAAATCATATCTTGAACTTGTTTGTAAGTCTTTATCTATGGATAAACCAAGTACAGTTTTTACTTCTTCTTCGGTATATTTTACTCTCCTATCGAGCCAAACATATACCTCTCCCATGAGCGTCATTAATTTGCGAGCAAACCATGTAAATAACGACATAGTGTAAAAAGTAAACCACTAGTATATTGATTTTTGTAGCCCCTGCATCATTTTTTATTTATTTTTATTGAGGGTACACCAATGGCGTGAATGAAAATTGAAAAAGAAAACGCCTACTATTTGGAAAATACACAATTGAAGAGGTTATTTTTTATGGTGTTTAATATAGTAAACCCTCATATAATCGGAGCACTATCTTTTGAATAAACCCTTCGCTTTAAAGGCTGTATCAACCCATATATGTTTACATTGTTTACATTCCCATAGATGAATTCTTTTTCCTATAGTATCATGATATCTAGCCGATAATCTCCTAGGAATATGTGTGTGTCCACAGGCCCTACATGTAACATTTAATTTATCCATCAACCTACCCATGCTACTCAACTGGTCTTCGGCTCACAATATCGTCTATCCTTAATATAGATGTCGTTACTTCTGTCGCAGAAAGCATTGCTTGTTTTATTAATTGCATAGGCTCTATGACATTTTCTTCTGCCATACTATGAACGCCACCGTTTGTTACATCTGGGCCATATTCGATATTACCTTGCTGAACAGCATGTCTCATAGAAAGAACAGTATCGAGTGGGTCATGTCCCGCATTTTCAGCAATAGTTGCTGGTATAATTTCTAGAGCGTCAGCATAGGCTTCAATAGCCATTTGTGCTCTTCCTCCTATAGAGGCTGCATGATTTCTTAGATGTGATGCCATTGCTACAAAAGAAGACCCTCCACCATAAACAATACGATTCGCATCTTTTACCATACCAACAACACCTAATGCGTCATCAAAGCCTCTTTCCACTTCATCAAGTGTAGATTGAGTAGCACCTCTAAGAATTAGAGTAGATTGGTCTGAAGATTCCTCTCCCTGAATGAATAAATAGTGAACGTCATTATGCTTTTGTCTAATTATTTTAGCATCTGATGATTCTTCCAAATCATTTACTGTCTGTGCTACATTTAAATTTAAAGTGTTGCTTAAGGCTTTCATCATACTTTCTGGTAATCTTCTTACCACACCTATATTATTTTTCTTTAGATATGCACAAATATTATCGTGAACACCATCTCTAACAAATACTATACCTTCACCATCAATACTTTGAACAATCTTTTTGGCTTTATCTAAAAGACTATCTTGGTTTCCTTGTTTAAATTGTGAATAAGATTCAGCATCCATTTGGATAGATATATTCTCTTCTGTTTTTTCTTTTTCAAGTCCTGTATTAACTAAAACTACTTTGGTATTCTTTTTAAAATCAACATCTAAAACTAAATTTTTACTTAATACTACACCATTAAAAAGATATGAATCTTCAATACTACCACCCGGTAAACTTACAACTCTAACTTTATCTGATTCGCCCGCTTTAACAACAGAATCTACACACAATTGACTAACAATATCGGTCGCTGTTTCTAGAGTTTTTCCTGTTATTGCGGTTTTTGCTATATTTTTTAAAACATCTTCATCCCCTTCAAAAGCAACATCAGTTTCAAGATATTTTGAAGCCATTCTTGCTGCTTCGTGATACCCCCTACAAATTACATTTGGGTGTAATCCTTTTTTGTACAAACTTTCACTATTAGTAAGTAATTGCCCAGCAAGTACTACTGTGGTAGTTGTACCATCATAACATAAAGCCTCTTGGGTTTTTGATATTTCTACCATCATTTTAGCACCCGGGTGAGCGACATCTAGTTCTCGTAAAATTGTAGCACCATCGTTTGTTACGATTACGTTTCCTGCACCGTCCACCATCATTTTATCCATACCCATAGGGCCGAGAGTGCTTTTACAAGTCTCTACTATGGCTTTTGCTGCGTTTATGTTCAGTGCCTGAGCATTTGCTTTTCTTGTCTCTTGTTTTTCCATTTTCATTCCTCCTCATCTTTATTTTCTGGAGTAAAAGGCCATCCTAAATCAACAGCAAGTTTTGCCGCTAATCTTTGTATATCTGATAACGCTCCCCCTCTAGATATAGAATCAAGTAAGGAATCTATTGCAACTTTCATTTTTATTTCTTCATCTATTTTCATTTATTTCACCATTCTATTTCTATTTCAATCACTTCCCCTGTTTCCAGAGAACGAGATTTGACTATGTTATGTTCTTGCATATGTTTGTATAAATCATATGTTAATTTAGCGTCTTTTAGACAATAATCAGCCACTTCTGTATAACGCCCTTTACTCCACGCTTTAGGTGCTTCTATGCTAGACATAGACTTAAAATTATCAATAGTATTCTTTACTAACATATCTAATGTAGTTGTAATTTTACCATGTTTTAACGAGGATTTTTGAATTATCTTTTTAGTATCAATAACACTGTCTTGGTTTTTATACATAATATCACCTGCTGCGAAACAATCTAATGATTCTTTAATTACAGGTAAATCAAAATTTAATATGTTGTGGCCTAGTATTTTTCCACCTTTCTCTATATGTGCTGTAAGATGATTACCTATATCTTTAGCATGTAAAGGTAAGATTGTAGCGTTCTTAATTGCTACTTCTTTTTTAGTAAATACTGTAGCATTAGAACCGTCCCAAGTAGCAATTACACTAGGCTCAAAGAGGGTTCTATTATTCCATCCTCCAATATCATAAGAGTAGTTCGCCGTTTCAATATCTAAAGATAGAATATTTGTCATGTCCTCACCAAACCATCTTTATACAAAAATTATTCGTTTTTATCCTTTTTTAATCTAAGGAATACTAACTTTCCAGATTTTGTAGATTCAAACATATCTTTAGCATATTTTGTAAAGTGATTCCAAGCAGTACCTCTAGTAACATTTGCTCTATCTTCATAGACTCTTAACATAGCCTCTTTTCTTACCCAACCATTTCCACGACTATCTTCAAAGTCCATTTTTTCTGTGTTTTGGAATGACAGTGTAAACTTATTTCTATATTCAGCCACCTCTGTTTTCTTAAATCCAACTTCAACTTCATCTTCTAACCATAGAATTAAGTTTCTTGTTAAATCATAAAGAATATCTTTAGCCATATCTACGTGTTCACCTGTTACAGTCCATACCCCTTCAATCATAGCCATGTGTGTAGCAAAAATAACTGTGTAATTTTCTACTGCTGGCATGAAAGACGCAACAACTTCACCTATACCGGGTGCTAAACCATTTAATAAATCATAATAATCATCAATAGCGTCATAACAAGCGGCATAGAAAGTTTCGTCTGCTGTAAACATTTCATGCATTACTCTTTGTAATATCTCTTCTTGCTCTTCTCTATCCATCCCGTCCCATTCTATGAATGTGGTTTCTGATAGATTCAAGGCTCTGTCTCTAAGATTCTTTTGTAAATTATTAAAGTAATCTGTAATTTCTTTGTAATCTACAGCCATCTTTGGTAATTTTTTAAATGCACTACTCATTCTTTTTATACTTACATCTTGTCTTTTTGCAGTGTCCCATTCACCCCAGTAAAGTAAAACTCTCTGGAAAATTCCTTTTGTAAGAACATAATCTTTTACCCCTTTTGGTGGGAAGGTTGTAATCCACATAGAAACTAAAGACTCCGCTTCTATTCTTCCGGCCTTTGTATGTTTAACCATTTTATTTCCATGAGTACCTACAGGATTACAAGCGGATTGAAGATAAAGAACAGTTTCTTGACTATGTTTGTTAGGGCTAAGAATAATACTACCTTCATCAAAATTAAGACCCTTTCTTCCATTTAACAAACCCTCTTTCATATCTTTTTGTCTATTACCATCTTCGTCTACATATTCTTCCCAACCACCAATTAAGGCAGCATCAGTTCCAGTAGTGTAATTATCTGTAGGAATTTCAGAGTCTTTTGCTACGTCTCCAATAAACTCCCAAGAAACTGATTTACCGGTACGAGAAGGTTGTACCCAAAAAACGTGAACTCTAGGGTCTAAATGGCTTGGCCCCCATGGAATTCTAACATAAGGAACTGCTGCTTGTCCATTCAAAAAGAAGAAAGAAAGCATCCCGGGAATATCGTTATCCATTGATGTCTCTCTAAAATGTTCTATGTACCCCTTGAATATAGGGTACTTCTTTACCGCTTCATAATCTGTGTAATCTCTCATAATTTGACCCCTCTAAAGGTCAGTATATAGTCTTATGTGTGATTATCTATCTAGACATAAGATTTTCATCTCTTTACTTTTCTTTCGACAACCATTTCATCTTCGCTAGTAATCGCCTCAATTATCCTAGACCTAAGCACTGGACCAAGACCTTTTACCTGTTTAAGAGCCTCTGGGTAAGCCATTTCTTCAATACTTCCACATTTTTCGAATAATCTATCTATAACTTCTTTACCCAAACCGGGTATTGTGGCTAACATGTCTTTTCTAATATCATTACTAGCCACTCTCTTTATTGTACGAGCACCATGTGAACTAGCAGGTTTGTGTAATTTATCATGTAATTTAGTGATAAAAAGTGCGGCTTCGCTTGTATTTGGTGTATAGAAAACCTGACACTCGAAATCTGCCATAACTCTAGCGATGGTTCCTGTTAATTCATTTTGAACTCTACTGTAAGTAATACGCCTTCCGTTTTTCTTTGCTATTGCTACATATTTGTCAATAGTGCCGTGAATTACTATGAAAAAACGAACGTAGTTTTTGTCCATATTTTCTAATTGTCTCCAAAGATGCCCACTGTGACTAGATTGGAAAAAATCAGCAATGCTTTTCGCTTCCACACAGGCTTCCCCAAGAAGATAATCTCCAACAACTAACGGCTGTCTAACTACCGTTAAATGTGCTTTTTCTGCTTTTCTAAGCACTGAATCACAAAGTAGACCCCTTTCATTAGAATCTATTATTAAATTAGGTTTAGGCATTTTCTTTACTCTCCCAAAAAACAATCCATGCAACTTCTCCAATCTACCGTAGTTATATTAGCATTTTTTTCCTTACAAACAGGACATAGAAATGGTGGTTTTAACATTCTTTCATTATAACTTCCAAGTTGATTTTCTCCAATATTGCTCATTTTAACTTCTCCATATGTTTATGCATTTTACAATAATTACTATCTCTGTATTTAATTATTTTACACTTTACTCCTTTAGAAGTAATACCGATACATTGTTCTTCTACTGGAGGATGTCTAATACAAGAAAAACAAAGATTGGTTGTTGTATTCTTTCTCGCTGTGTGGTTTCTTCTACCAAGTTTTTCACCACATATTCTACATTTTTTAGTTATATTATCCCCTCCGCAGTACCATCATAGAATTTACACATCCCAGTGCAAAGTCCGTCGGATATGATAGTTCTACACATGCCAGCATTATATCCATTATTACCGTTACCACCTAATACAACACTTTCAACCTGAAGTCTAGTAACACCTTCATCGTAATCGACCCAACCTTGTCTAGATATCACATCTACAATAAAATCTACATGTTTCTCTTTTTCTTCTAATTTTACTTGTTCTGGTGGGAAAAACCAGCGTAGTCTACTTGCTAAGTATGAAGCGAATTGAAATCTGGCTCTATGTGTCGGGTTTCCTTCACCCATTGCTGATTGTGCTAGACAGGGGAGAATAGTTAACCCGTCTATGCTTAAATCAGGTAAGTCTACAATTTCTGTTCTTTTAGATTTAAATAAATTCTTTCTTTCTTTTAATTTTAATTTTACACCTTTATTTCCGTGTTTTATATAACCGGATGCTGGTTCTTGTGCTATACTTAATAATTCATCATGTGTGAAATTATAGAGCATATTAGAATCAATTGGAATACCCCAACATCCTCTTCTACTATTATATGAATTAGGAATCCTAATCATACCTGCTGTATCAAAAGCCACAGTTGGGTCATTCGAAGGTAAATCCAATTGTTTATGCCAAGAAGATAATATAACACGACCAGCATCTTTAATTCTTGTAACATCTAAAGCGGTTGAAGGAGTAAAGGTTTTTTCTAAACCAACCCAAACATGAAAACCACCACCACTAAACCAGATGTAGTGAAGAACATCTTCCTCTAAAAGAAAGGTATGTAGCCTTTTTACTTGTTCTTGCATGAAATCAAAAGGAACTTCTACACCTTTATCATGAAAGTTTTTACAATCAAAATCACATACAAAATGTCTAATTATGGGTGTGTTATAATCTACCCTATGATTTCTTGGTGGTGTCAACGCCCTATATCCATAAGATGTAAAATATACATCCCCGCTACCGCTTTTTCCTTTCCAATAATTTTCCAACTCTTCCCAATTTTTAACTAATCTTCTGTAGCCTTTCTTTCCATTAGCGGCTACTTCAAGAACTTCTCTTGGGAAATCTAGAGTAATAAAACCCATTTAATCAAACCCTATTGTTTAATTTCTTGTAATAATTTTACAACAATATTCCCAAAAGAATCATTTATGCATTTTCTATTAAAAGTTACATCAAATGTTTTGAAAGAAGATATCTTATCTAATCCTGTATCAACATAATCATCTAATGTTGTTTGTATAGTAGTTTTTAAAATATACTCCACATCTGTATTCAAATATCCAAAACTTATGGTTATCTGGTCTCCATAATGCTTGCACATCTCTTCTATTATATTCTTCATTATTAATTCTATTTTTCTTATATCACTCATATTTTTCATCCTCCAGTGTCCATGCGGGGCAAAGATGCATAAAATCACACCACTGACATTTGAAGTCATTTCGCTCTGCTGGAAAGTCATTATCTAAATGGGCCTTTACTAACTTTTTCATACGCTTTTCTACTGTTTTAGTAGCATATGTGGCCTTTCTATCACTAGTTGGTTCGTATTCCCAATTAGCACCATCACCTTTGTTTATACCCCCGCCGGGGAATTCCCATCCCCAGTATTGAATAGGTAAAAATTCTTTATGAGGACTACAATTTAACATCATTCTATAAAATTGCATTTCTGCTCTTAACTTAGTAGCAGTTTTACCCTTCTTCCATTTTCCGGTTTTCAACTCCATTAGAATAAAACCATCTTCGTTTTCAAATATTCTATCAATAAATCCACGCATGTGAATCGGTACTATGATATCATCAACCTCTACATTTCTTGTTGCGTGGACTTCTGCTTCGTTTCCAACAGGAAACCAATCTACCCCTTTGGTAATAACTAATCTTTCAAACTGCCAATCTACCCATGTAGATATTTGCTCATCTTCTCCGTATAAATAAGGTGAAGGTGGTTTTGGAATTATGTCGTGTGTCATCTGTCTAGCAAGATGTAAGTTATCTTTTTCTATTTCTTCTAGTATTTCATCAATATGATTTACCGCCTCTTTAAAAAAATACTCTGTCATATCGTGTACATTGTTTCCTCTTATGTGGTGGTCTTTTTCTTCTTGTTGTAATTTCATAATGTTTTGAAAATAATACTGCTTAGGACAAAAATCAAATGTTCCTAAACTACTCTTTGTTATTCTCAATTTTTTATCTTCCATTTCTGGAAGCCAACCATATGTACTCACAGCATACGATTCTAGTAACTCTTTATGAGGGTAAGTAGACTCGTTATTTCGAGCAACTTTATCTTCACCATTAGGATTCCATCTCATTCTTCTTCCTCCTGTGAAATATACTCAACTGATGCATTACATGAAGAACAATGTAGGTGCGTTACTATACCTTCTTCACCCATCAAATCTTCCTTATCATGGTCTGCTTGCCAAATTAATTGACCACCACACCACCAACAAACATCTCTTCTAAGACTTCTTTGCTTCTCTATGAGTTTCTGTAAATATACAGACAAATCCATAGCCTCCTGTTGGGCGTGGTCTAACCATTCTGATATAGATAAATCATCCCTTTCCATAGTAGTACCATATTTGTTTTTTCCAATTTCTGCTCTTTCCATTATTTTTTTACATACTTCATCTTCTATTTTACTCATCACCAATACACCTCCGGCACTGCTATACTAGCATCAACTTTATCTAAATCCCATCCTAATGTTTGATAGACAGGCTTGATTTTAGCCATCACGAATTTTTCTACTATTGTCTCATAGTCAATAGAATAGTCAGATATTTCATCTGGTTTCCTAAACGCTATTACATTCGCTTTAATTTCCTTATGGAACTTTACAAAATGTGATTTCCCCTCTGGTATTTCTTTAATGAATGTCCATTGAGCACCATCTCCTGCTTTGAACGGCTCTACTGTTTTTATATTTTCATTGTAGTATTTAGCAGCCCTAACTTGCATAGGTATGTTAGATTTATACTCATTAAAAGGTCTTTTTATTCTACCATATGGACTTAGTTTTTCAACGGGATATTCACCATTTAATACCGCTTTGGTAATAGGTCTGAGAGCGTTTGTTACTTCTTCTTCATCAGCGCCATTACCAACTAAATTGAATAAAACTGTTTGAACTTCTTTTGTTATGGGTGCCGCATTAGCGGCTTTTAGTTCAAAACCCGTGACTTTCATTTTACCTTTATCTGATTCAGGATAAGTTTTAATTCCAAAATATCTATTCTTTGTTTGAGCACTTATCCAATAGTCAAAATATGCTTCTAGTTCTACATCCATGTATGGCATGTCTAATTGCTTCTGAGCCTCTTTTGTTAGATGCTCTGCTAGTGCTTCTGCTTCGTCTAAAGGGACTTGAATAAAGGCTGAATCGGTGTGTCCGTACAAACCTTTGTAACCTTGCTTTTCACTTTCAGCAAGTAGGAATCTAATACTGTCTCTACCCATATGGGTAATTGTTTTTCCAATATCTAAGTCGGACCACATACCACCAATCTTACCCATTGAAACCATCCCATAGAGGGCGTTTACTGCAACTTTAGTAGCAGTTTGCAACATATCATATCCAAGTTTCTCATCAGGATTAGTTGCGTTATACATTTTCTTTTTGTATTCTTTTCTTAAATCAAGCATTTCAGAGACAACACTTGGGAATAATCCTTGTTTTGTTTGGTCCCAATGAGTGCCGTTGCCGGGAGATTTGATGTTTTCACCCGGACCGTCTCTTTTAGTTGTCCAACACAAATTTAAACTGAGAATTATATTTGGGTATAGAGACGCATAATCGAATAACCCTACACCTATATGTCTCCCAGAAATAGGGTCAGGAATATATGCTGCTTGCAAATCTTCTCTATTCTGAGCCTTTGAACTAGGCGCTTTTAATTCAGTTCTACGCCCAATTAAACCTCTAAAATATCTTGTTACTTTGTTTGTACTAGGAAAAGAAATACCACATAGTTTCATCATTGCTACATGAAACTCTACAGCATGTAACTTCTCATCTATGTCTCTTAGGAGTGTAGTATCAACTAAACAGTAATCTACAAACTCATCAAAGTAATCATACCAACCATTGAATACTGTCATTCCTTCTACTCTATCTGTAAGTTTTTCACCTAATTCAAGACTTTGTGCTACCCAATTTAACGAGCGACTAGACATTTGCCCTCTACCTGATTTTTGCCATATAGATTCGAAACCACTACCAGACATACCTCTAGCAGCACTGTCAAAAACCAATCTTCCTTTGATGGGTTGAGCAGTTTCTTTGTAACCCGACTCTTTCTTCGGAACTAATACTTGGTTGATAGGACTCATACGATTAGGGTCTGATAATCTTCTATGTAGGTGGGGAAAATCCGCCCAATTACCAGCATGACCGACTAAAATATCAGGATTTCTTTCTTCCATGTATTCTAAGAAGCCTTCATGCATATCACTTTCATTATCATACAAATGTAGTAAATAACCTCCTTCTCTATCTACCAGTGTGGTTTTTATTTCTGCTTCGGGTTTCCAAGCAAATACCATAGGAGTTTTATCCTGATTATCGACAACAGCCATAACTGTTGTAAAATCTTCTTTTGGGTCCCACTCTAAATCAAAATACCATATTCTGGGATTAAAATCAGGAATACCATTGGGATATTTTTGTATAATATATTGGTCTACAAAACTTAAATCTGCTTCGTAAGTGAAAGGATATTCTTCTTTAATATCCCATAAATTACCGGGGTGGTTTACTGTTAACTTAATCAACGGATAACCGTCTAATCCTACTGCTGTTTTAGATTTATCAAATTTAGCACCCGGATATCTACTAACAATTTTATTCATTTGCCACTGTGGTATATCTGCTCTTACCCAACACGAAGGAAATATGTAATCATCATCTTCTGAGGTGATTATCTTTTCTTTTAAAATACCATCTGCTCCCCTTGTCCTTTCATAAAGGAAAGGTGCTTCATCATTGTGTACTAGACCTTTGCGGGTCTTAAGATATGCACCGCTAGGGTAAAAGTAGTCTACTATCATCAATCCACCTTCTGATTTATTATTACCAAAAGGGTGTTACTTTGCTCGATGAATAATGGAAGTTGCTCTCCCATGTGGAAAGTGGCCGCTTCGTTATCTAAAAAGTTTATACAATCTCCAAACCAATGACCGAAATGACTCTCAATATTATTATTTGGTCCTTGAGCGTTTATTACTGGTGTAGAAATAAATAATCTCGGGGTATGTTTTTTACCTAAATGAATTGAAAACTCTTTTTCTTCAGCATTTACCGTTACTTTAGCACCATGTTTACCTGTAATATCGTTCATTTTTGCCGCATTTTTAATATCTTTTACGGAAACGTCACCATGAACTTCTAACGGTGTTTTCTTTCTTGTCCAAGTGCTCCACATACTAGCAATAGTAGCATCTAACAATTTGTTTATCATGGGTGTTCTTGAATGACTAGTAATAATATCAGTAGTAGGTAATTGTAGTTTGGTCTTTTCTATACGAAGATACAGTGTTTTACCACTACCACTTTGTTTAACAATTACCTCTTCACCATTTATTTTTTTACAAAAAGAAACTACTTTCTTTAAATCAGAAATATCTAATTTACCTTCGGTTTTTATTTCATTTGGGTCTACTATCAAAGATTTTCTTAGATAATGTGTAGCGAATCCAATTTCACCAGTGATGCGAGAACCTGCGACATCTAACCGCAAGTCCTCTACATCACCGAAAGATGTTAAAAACCTCAAGAATTCAATTCTTTTTATATGTATTTCAGTCATTTAATCACAGGCTTCCATCACTTAATTCAGGCAAACCTATCCATCTAGCAGGTTTACCTGCTTCTGTAACTAGGATTGTTCTTTTTTGACCTTGTAAATCCGCATTGGTTTTACTCTTTTCGAAAGTCACATTAAACTCACTTCTAATTACGCTCTTACGTTCATCATCAAATGTATCGGTTCTCTCACAAATAAGGATTTGATAGACGTAATTATTGGTAGCCTTCTCACAATCAGGCCTCCATTTAGCAGCCTCTTCATTCTTACCAAAGGAGTAATTAGTCATTCTAAGATGTGTCTCCCAAAAGACATTCACACCAGCACTAACCAATCCTCTTGATAAAGCAGTCAGTTGATGGAATCTTGTCTTGCGTATCGCCCAATCCCACTGGTGGCCCACTTTGACGTTCCAATCTGCCGCTTCGATACCATCAGAGGCTAAATTTAAATCAATTATTCTCATATTGTTAATACATATAGAATCCCACAAATCTATTCCAGTTACAATTACTCCCCATAATCTATCACCATCGTAGTTTTCTTCTTGTTGTTTACGAGCGATATCTACAGCAAATTGCATTATCTTCATTACCCTG
>TARA_R100001163_G_scaffold65838_2_pt1 | contig 11878 bp, 20 predicted proteins | sample TARA_R100001163 | Tara Oceans TARA_R100001163 (sample SAMEA2621285) | marine metagenome | biome: marine biome (ENVO:00000447); feature: deep chlorophyll maximum layer (ENVO:xxxxxxxx); material: "saline water (ENVO:00002010), including plankton (ENVO:xxxxxxxx)" | depth 120 m
AAGGATCTAACTCGGTAACGTTGAAAAACAAAAAAAGAGGCTCAGATCTTGAATTATCATTTCAAATAAGAAAAAGTACCGACTATAATTGTGAGGTCGTACTCGTTCCCGATAAGGAAGGTATAGGTATTCAAATAGCGTGTGCCTTTAAAAAATCAGTTGATAATATGGTAGAAAAACAGTTTTTTGAAAATCTTCAAAATAGCTTGCCAGATAATCTAAAATTAAGTGTCATGTCCGGTGGTGGTGCTATGATCACAGGCTACCAAAAGCTTGATCGAGCAGTTCAAGAAAATATTGCTCAAGCATTAAAGGGCTCTTTTAGTTATGTCCTTTCTAAGTTACAGGAATCATATGACGAAATTTCTGGTGGTGCTCAAACACGATCAGTAAGGAAGTCATTTTGATGAAACTCTTACTTGAAAACTGGCGTAAATTTATTGTAGAGGCAAGGGAATTAATCTGCCCGGCCGCTACCCAAGATTTAGAACTAAACACCAAGAACAGAGATTCAGCAATTCACGCAGAGCACATTCAGTATGGCCCACTCAATGTTGATGAGCCTGGAGACTACTGGAAAGATATAGCAGAGTATTGGAACACAACCGAAGAGGCAGCCATGGCATCAAAATGTGGAAACTGTACTGCATTTGATATCTCTCCTCGCATGAAAGACTGCATGCCCGGTGAAACTTCTGACGATGATGGAGAATTAGGTTATTGTTGGATGCATCACTTTAAGTGCCACTCAGCTAGATCGTGTAGAACTTGGGCAAAAGGTGGCCCAATAGACGAAGATTCAGTATCTGCTGATTGGCAAGATCGCTCAAACATTGAAAAAAACGATGAAACTCCTACTTGAAAAAGTATAACAAATTTCCGACGAAGAGTGTATAATTATATAAGAGGTTAATAATGAAGCTCTTAATGGAAAATTGGCAAGAGTTTATAAGAGAAGAATATGAGCCTATCACCACTCTTCGTATCTTCGACTTTGATGAGACAATAGCCCATACACGCTCTGAGACGCGCGTGAAGGCCCCCGACGGCTCAGAGGCTACCCTGACCAACCAGAAGCAGTTTGACGAGTATATGAGGGCAGCAGCGGCAAAAGAAGGCATACAAAGCTTTGATCCAGTCCGAGATTTGCAGGAACTTGGTTATGATATCGACTTGTCAGACTTTTTGATGGTTAAGCAGCCAGAAGAAATACAAATTGTTACTGATATTTTAAAACAGTTTCCAGAAGATTCCAAAACCTATATCCTTACTGCAAGAAGAGGCGGCGCCATTGGGCCAATTATTGATTACTTGGAAGAAATAGGAATCGATACTAACTCTAATGATATTCGTGTGATGGCCTCTCAGGGCGAATCAAAGGGCGATGTTATGGTGGCTATGATGAAAAACAAAATCATGAGTGACAAAAAGTCAAACATCAGCAGAATTGAATATTATGAAGACTCCCAAAAAAACATTAACGATGTTTTACAAAAAATTTGCAACAATCCAGAGATCGACCATCTCAAACCAGAAAATTTTGAATTGATTGTTTATAAAGTAGCTAATAATGGTGATGGGCGCCAATTAGAAAAGATTACTTGTTAATTTAAGACTAATTAAAGTTGGCAGGAGGTGTTGCGATGTCTAATGATGGAAATGGTTGGGAAACCTATTCAAAGCTAGTTTTAGCCCAACTTGAAACTTTGTCTGGTGGAATTGAAGCTTTAAGAGCTGAATTGCAAATGGTACAAAACCAACTTGCAGAACTAAAAGCAAAAGAAGATCGCGTACAGGATTTGAAAATCTGGAAAGAGAAGATGGACGATGTTGCCTCCCCTCCACAGCTTCGCGAAGCCCTTCAAGAAGTGGAAGATTTGAAAGAGTTCCGAACAAAAGCCGTAACAATGTTTATGGTCGTTCAATCAATTATGGGTATTGCAGTTGCCTGGGCTTTGGATGTTTTTTAATTTGACAATTATAATTTATTGTGTTAAGTTATATAATTGCTTGAAACAATCGGCTGTATCCAACGTTTATGCTTATTGAATTCTAGTTACTTTGATGAGAACCAAAGAAGAAATAACTACTAGAGTCAAAAAAGTATTAAAACAACTTTCTGGTGAAGTCACTGCTGAAGATGGCGATCTAATTGCTCCTCATTTTATAGTAGGTACCGGGGATATCTGGTGTTACCAGCCGACCAGTAGAAACTTTGTTAAAATTTCTCGGGGAACTCCAATTTACATCTTGTGCGAATCTTATGATTCAAAAGGCAGGCACTTGGTGTATACTATAGATGGAAATATGGTTTTAATAGACCCTGATGAAATTGTGGAGCTAGGATTTGACTAATGTTATTTGAGTTTAATGAATTTTGGAAATATCTATTGATTATTGGTGCATGTTGGACAACATATGCTATTTTTGGCTATGAATTTACAGCAATAACAATATTAGGCGCTTTGTTGGCGAAAACTTTCGCAAATAAAACATTTTTAGTATAAATTAGCTATTTAATTTGTTGGTTTTATCATCAACAAAGTGTCTTGTAATGAAAGAAAAAGAAATATTTGGCGAACTTTTATCGAAACAGTTTGAAGTAGGCGATATAGTTGAATGGTCCAAATGGAATAGCGAAAAAGAAGAGTGGTCATATAATTATGGTATAGTGACCAACACTAAAAGTGAAATTAAATCAAACAGGCTGGTTTCAATATGCACGGTAATGCCAATGCAAGGAGATAAGTCAGAAATTGACCATTTCTCTCTCAGCCTCAGATTAATATCTAAAAGAGAAAGTGAAAATGTCGAAGATTGATCATGTCGCCATCTTGGTTGATGACTTGGAAGTTGCAGAAGAGTGGTATTTAGAGCACACTGAAGGGATTGTTACTTTTAGAGACGAAAAATATGTAAGACTCAGTGTTGACAATATTAATATTGCTTTAATAGATAGAAAACATTATCCTCATGCACATATAGCAGTTTTGGTAAAAAATATAGAGGATTTGCCTCTTGATAAGGGGCAAGTTGTAAAACATCGCGACGGAACTATAGGAGTTTATGTAAAAGACCCATTTGATAACTATTTAGAGTATATTTGGTACTCCGATGATCAAAAAGAGGTTTTTTTGAATGATTGACACATTAAAGTCATTAATTAAACAGTTTATGCCCTTTGCTCAAGAACAAATGGGTTTTAATAGACCACCAAAGCTGTTTTTAAAACAAGATAAAGAAAATGCGGCTAACCCAATGGGAAAAACGGGATATTATGATCCCGCATCGGAAGCCATAACACTATTTGTAACTGGGCGTCATCCAAAAGATATAATGCGCTCATTGTCCCATGAATTAATGCATCATACTCAAAACTGTAATGGTGAGTTTGACAAAGTTAGTACTATGGGTGAGCAAGGGTATGCACAAAATGATCCACATTTAAGAACAATGGAAATTGAAGCATATAAAGCCTCTATAGTTTTCAGAGATTGGGAAGACAGTTGCAAAGGTACTATTTATTACGAACATCTACAAAAAGGAGATAATAAGATGTCTACTAAAGATTGGAAAAACGGAGAAATTAAAAGTCTCCTTACTGAATCATGGGGTTTTAAAATGGACCTCAGCAAATTAAATGAAGCTAAAGGCGAAAAAGGTGACGCTAATCCGCTTGGAGGCAAACGAAAAGAATTTGATGCAGATCTCGACGGTGTACCAGATGGCGGTGACGCTGATAAAGATGATCCAGACATACAGGAAGAAGGTGCATTTGATGCAAACCATTACTGTGTTCACCACGGTGGTGTTCAGCATGAGGGCAAAATCAAAATGGCCGAAGCTGTTCAGCACGTCAAGCCTGACGAGAATGGGCGTATCACCCACTATGATATGAAACTTGAAGACGGTACCGTTTTGGAAAACGTTGCAGTCGAAGATATTCAAATCACCAATGCCTCTTTAGCAGAAGAGCACAGCATGGCTAAGCGAGATGATCATGGTGAGATGAAAGATAGGCCGGAAGAAGAAGAGCTAGAAGAGCTAGCCGCTTCATCGGGACGCAAATCACCACACGCTGACCGTCGTGGCGATGATGAACGTAAGCGTCCAATGGAAGAAGCTCACTGTGTTGGAAAGCGCGACGAGCCTTGCGGAAAACCTGATTGCCCTAAGTGCGGTGGCAAACGTAAGGACGAAGGTAAGAGGCCAACCAAAAAGCAAATTGAGACACTCGTCAAAAAAGCTCTACGTGAAGCCTTACTTAAGCGTAAGAAGTAATTCTGCGTGATAAGAAAAGCTAAACTTATTAGAAAGAACAAGGAAGATTAAAATGGGTAAAGCCAACACGCATCTTACTCACCTTGAGGAATTAGTGTTAACACAAGGGCCTCAAGGTTATAAGATGGCTAGAGCATTTCTGTTGGAGTTGCTCAACACATTAAAAGGTAACACCGACTCAAGCATTCAAACATCAGTCAAGTGGGACGGGGCTCCAGCTATATTTGCTGGTATTAACCCTGAAAATGGTAGATTTTTTGTTGGTACCAAATCAATTTTCAATAAAGTTCCGAAAATAAACTACACCGAAGAAGATGTCTTAAGAAATCATGGACACGCTCCGGGCCTTGTTGATAAGTTAGTGAAAGCTCTCAGATATCTGCCCTCGCTTGGAATTAAAAATATCTTACAGGGCGACTTTATGTTTGATGATGGTATGATCGAGACCGTCGATATAGACGGAGAACCACATTACAAATTCAAGCCTAATACGATTGTGTATGCGGTTCCAGTAAATTCTGATTTAGGCAAAGAAATTGGCCAATCAAAATTTGGAATCGTATTTCACACAACTTATGACAGCTTAGATGGGGGTGCCAGCTTTGGTGCTGATGTTTCGAGTCTGAGAAGGGTGCCAGGAATTTGGTTTGATGATGCTTTCTTTACCGATGACACTGGAGTTGTTACTCTCACGCAGGATGAAGAAGTAGAGATTATTCGTTTAGTAAGAGAGGCCGATTCAGTAAATGAAAGAATCGACTACGCCGACTTACCTCTTGATTTGCTAAATATTTATATTAACAGTGAAATCAAGTCCGGTAGTTTTTTAGAAAATGCCCAAGATTCTTTTCAGGGTTTTATTAACTGGTTTTCCCAGCGACTCCAAAAAAGAATTAACAGCCTTAAGAGCGAAAAGGGGCGCCGTAGAGCTACCGACAACGGAATGAGACTATTAGAATCTTTTAAAAACAAAAAAGAAGATTTTATTCATCTATTCAAGGTTAGTCGATTATTGTTTGAAGCAAAAAACATCTTTATTGAAAAATATAACAATGCCGTATATAACACTAAACACTTTGTTGATGACGGATCAGGTGATTTAGTAGCTACCAACCCTGAAGGGTATGTTGCCGTTGACCACGCTGGTAATGGAATCAAATTTGTAGACCGTTTAGAGTTTAGTAGGGCTAATTTTATGGTTGACAAATCTTCAAAATTTACTCAGTCCGGCGCAGGAATTGAAGAAGAAGTTGTCCTTGAGTTTGAAGACGAGAGTGAAGATCCGGTGGTGGATTCAGGCTCTTCAAAAGTTGCAAATATCGCAATTGTTCCAGGCGCTTTTAAGCCACCTCACAAGGGGCACCTAGATATGGTACAAAAATATGCCGGTATAGCTGACAAGGTTATTGTTTTAATATCGAGACCAGTAAAGGCGGGCCGAAAATTACCAAATGGTCGCGAGATTACTGCTGAGGATTCTCTTAAAATATGGAAATTGTTAACTGTTAAGATCCCAAACGTTGATGTAAAAATCTCTGACCATGCCTCCCCTATCAACGCAGCATATGAACATGTTGGTGATGAGGGCCCTATTGATATTGGTAATACAGTTATCTTGGGAGCTAGCACCAAAGACAATGATTGGACACGCTGGACAGGCGCAGAAAAATACATTAAAAAAGGTGTTACGCTATTGCCGCCAGAAGAAACAGCTGTCAATCCTACTGTACGTTCTAGTGGTGAACCATATAGTGCCACAGCATTTAGAAATGCATTGGGCGATCCCGAAAACAACAAAGATGAAATTGCTGAATTTGTTGGTGAAGAAAACGTAGATAATGTATTAGAAATACTTGGACTTTCTTCAAGCATGGAAGAACAATCTAGTATGGGCGGCGGGGGAGTTGCTATAGGCACAGCCCCTTTGGGATCTGGGTCGGATAAGCCGACCAAAAGAGACAAAAAGAAAAGAAGAACTGACGAAAAATTAAAACTCGCCAACGAGGTTATGAAACTAATTATAGAAAGAGGCATTTTAAGATGAACCAAGATGAAACCACATTAAGAAAAAATATAAGGCATCTAATTCGACATGTCAAGCAAAAAAACTTGAACGAGGAAAAGATAGCAAAGCAACTTATTTCAAAGCTAGTAAAGCACGAAATCAAATCATATATAATTGAAGCTTCGGTGCCCGATGTTGATCCAACACCAAACAAGTCAACAGGCATCAATGTTTTAGAAGAGTTACTTAAGAAGATTATACCAGTTCTGCAAGTAGATTACAAGTCTTTAACAACAAATAGGGTTCAAAGAGATTCTTATCGCGCACACATCATCAACGCAGTTGTCAACACTCTCACGCCGGCTAAAATCAACACCGACGCAGGGCCTGAAGATTTAGATGAAGATATTGAAGAAGAAGTAGATGTTACAATCACTGACGAGCCTGATGAAGTTGATGACAAGTTTATTGATATTCGAACCGATGCTGAAAAGGCCGAGGAAGAGCCGGAAGAAAACCCAGTAGACTCTTTTGCTGCTGGAATGGAAGGTGACGAGACAGGCCGAAACGTTGCTTTTCAGTCATTCAAGAAAATTGAAACTAGCATTATTGATTCATATGAGTTATTAGCTAACCCTGAAGATCAAGAGTTGTTTTATGATTACTTAATAGCTAATCTAAAGCTTTATTTTGATAAGTTTGAAGATGAGCTTGACTTTTCTGTGGAAGAACCTACGAACCAAGCATATGATTCAGCAAAACAAGGTCCAGCTGCTGATCTAGGTCCTCTTGAAGAAGAATACGATTTAGAGATTTAAAGATTTTACAAAAAAAACACTTGACAAGATTAATTTTTAACGTTACATTTAATATGTGCTAGTAAATGATGGTTATGAAAGCTAATAAATCAACTACTATTAATACTAGTATCATAAATAATTTAAAAGATCAAGGTGTTTTAAATGATAGTCTGTTGGCATGTGTTAGTTCACTAACATTAGAAGAATTGATAGCTGTGAAGCTAGAACTCTCATGCAATTATATTAATAACAGATTTTACGGATTCGATATCTGGCGAAGCACAAACTCTATAGTTAAAGAGGCTTTGCTTACTTTTGCTATCTCCACTACTAAGTCGAGAAAGGATGCTGCCAGATTCTTAGGTCTCACATATTTAGATTTTAAGAAATATTGTAAGAAATATGGTGTAAACATATGACATAAGGTCCGTATATATTTTGTATGGGTGCTCCATGTCTTATAAGAGCACCAGTAATAAGGAAAATTAAAAACAAATAAACTGCAGGCTAGCAAGTGGTGAGCAAGAGATCCACGCGGACCAGTATGTTAAGATTATGGGGATGAAATGGTTTCGACAAGGTAAGAAAGAGGAATAGTGCAAGCAGGTTAGACACGACCTTAACAGTTCAAAAACAATAGTTGCAAACAACAACAATAACTTCGACGTAGCCCTCGCGGCATAATCGGGAGGCTGCTCAAAGCCTTCTATCCAATTTGAGCAAACCAACAGATAAGTTGTAAAAATCAAAACCATTTGCTGCAACAGGACGGTAAGCAGCAGATTATAACCGTCTATCTTTTCTGGTTTGTGATAGTAAATTAGACAAGCTTGTGAATGACTACAATTAGACTTATTTTGGACGCGGGTTCGACTCCCGCCGTCTCCACCATTTACTAAAAACAATATGGCAATTGCTAGCGAGCTACAACAGATGAAAATAATATCTAGTGCGATATTTAAATCTGTTTCTATTGTTTCAATTTGTGTCTTGCTTGGTGTTTCCCTACAGACATGTCAAGTTGATACAGAGAAAATAGAAGTTTGCAACAAGGCATGTCAGCGCGGCATAGGCTACATGGAATCGGTTACTGCATATGAATGTGAGTGCAGCGGGACTCTTACCGAAAAAAATCCATGGGTTCTTCATTGATTTGTAATTACATCAATTAGTATTCGATACCTACAACGTTTTACTATATAAGACGTGGCCCGCGATAGTGAACTATCCTATATAAGATACAATATTGGCGATATTGTGAAAGAAAGGCAATGGGTTTCAGTTAATACTGAGCCCCTTTACGGAATAATAGTCTATTTAAAGAGACTAACATATACCGACAACAGTTGGATAGAATTTGACGACGATGCTTTGCATGTATATTGGTTTCGCTGGAATCAAGTTGAAGTCCTGCCGGCTTGCATGGTAGAAATAGTGTCTAGTATTACCCAAACTGAAGAGCCAATTATAGGAAACAGGAATGAATAAAAAACTGAAAACACATAAAGAGATGATTGCTGATCGAACTTTCAATGATCAGATTGAGGATGCATGGCATCTAATTGAGAAAAAGAAAAAGCTAAAGAGAAAAAAACTATTTATAAAAATCGACAACGTTGATAATGACAACTAGATTGTGTGAATTTTAATTTATAACTTGCAAAGTCATGAAATACAATATTGATCAATGGGTACTGTACAAGCCGTTTATCGATTGTGAAAGTGATCTTTTGAAAAACATATCAGATAAAGCTTTAATTCTACACGTTTATCCAAAAAATGACTTTTATGACTACGAAATTTACATTGAGGATACCGGAAAAAGAAAAAATGTAAGAGAACATCAACTTTTTCCTATAACGCCCCCTACGTAATAGTAGGGATGGCAAATAATATATTAAAAACAGCACTATTGCTGTTCGTAATGATGATTGCTGGGTGCACCGGAGGTATCGACTACGTTATCCACGGCGAGGGCCCCGGAGAGACCGTTTACGTAGAAGTAGAGGTCCCAACATATATTTTAGTAGAAGTGCCCACCGGCATTGAGTACGGAGAAATATGGGTTGATTCTTTCATACAACCTCTTAGTGTCGAAGGTGTAGATATTCTTTGGATTATAGATACATCAGGCTCCATGAACGTTTACGATCCAAGACTAATTGCTGGCATTGAAGCAATGATGAATGCACTGCCAGAAACTGGCTGGAGATTAGCCATGCTAAGTAACGATCCGGCAAAAGCTGTTAAAGAAGCTCAATTTCCTTTAATCCCAGGCGACGACGTGGCAGACGCGATGAATATGTATAGTGCCATGCTTCGCGGCGGTCGAGAAGAAGGATTCGACGCCGCATACGAATATATTGTTAACAATACTTACGCTTCAACATGGATGAGGCACGACGCCGCCCTGTTAGTAGTTTTTGTCTCGGATGAAGAAGAGCAAAGCGATGATCATTTTGTTAATTTATTAGATTTCACAAATTGGTATGGTGGCCTACGTAATGGCTCAGTGTACTTGGCAAGCATCAATAACGTTGCTAAAGCGGATTCTGTTTGCGCAAAAACACCAAGTTCATTAGACATCGGACATCGCTATATGGACGCCGTGAATCACTTTGGGGGCACTATAGTGGATATCTGCTCGGAAGACTGGTCTGCCGGCGTTACGGACGCTTCTACGCGCATAGAGCCCTATGAATCATTAGAGCTAACACACGTGCCGTCGGACATTGATAGCATAAGGGTCTTTATTAACGGTTCTCTAAGTTGGAACTGGTATTATGAGCCAACAGACAATACTGTATACTTTACGATTATTCCCGGCGCCGACGATCTAGTAGAAATAGCTTACCACTATGATGTGCATAGTTTAGGCGTTGACACCGGCGACACAGGTCAATAATTTTACTTTACAAGTTGTATTATTCTGATATAATAGAATCCAACAACAAGAAGGAACAACAATGACCGTACATAATGATATGTTCGATAAGGACTCTAATAATGAATCGCGCCCAACGGTGATGGTATCAGGAGGTTTTGATCCGGTGCATGCCGGCCACATTCGAATGATTCGCCATGCTGCAGAATATGGTGATGTAATAGTGATTGCTAATTCAGATGATTGGCTCTTTAGAAAGAAGGGCTTCGTATTTATGGAATTTAGTCGTCGTGTCGAAATTCTAGATGCAATCAAGGGTGTCGTGTTGGTAGATTCAGTTAATGACTCCGATGATACGGTTTGTGAAGCTATACGACGCCTCAAGCCAACTTATTTTGCGAATGGAGGCGATCGTGGTCGCTCAAACACTCCCGAACAGGACGTTTGCGAAGAATTGGGGATCGAACTTTTGTGGGGAATTGGTGGAGAAGAAAAGCTAGATAGTTCTTCTGATTTGGCTAGAAAAGTTAGAAATTTTGAACCACCGCCCGTTCGCACTGTAACGAAGCAATCAGATAGATAATACTTGACAACATTTAAAAACATAGTTATAATAAATGACTATGATGGCTCTGAAATTAGATTCGTCTTATCGCCCGATAGAAGTCATTGATGCCATTGAGGCATTGGTGATGTGCATTATTGGGAAAGCAACACCGGTTGAAACGTATGATGAAAAAATTAATTCACCCTCTAAAAGTTTCAGCCTGCCTGCAGTAATTGTTTTAAAGACAATTGTAAAGTTTAGGCTAAATACAATTTCTTGCAATCGTTTGAATGTTATTTGGCGAGACAATAACCAATGTCAATATTGTACAAAAACGTTTCCTGATAGCGAACTGACCATGGATCATGTAATACCAAAGTCTCGCGGCGGATTAAATACTTGGGAAAACTTAGCAACAGCTTGCAAAAAGTGTAATCAAAAGAAAGGCTCTAGAACTTCAAAAGAGTCAGGCATGTATCCGCTAAACAAGCCAACAAGACCAAGAGCAAGCATATTAAAAAGCGTAAGCAAAAATCAAATTAGTGATTTATGGAAAGATTATTTATGGGAGCACTCGTGATTGGGTTTTTATCAGAAATTGGGCACAATAATTTTCATTACCCCTCTCATACAAAGGTATGTGTTAATAAGCAAGACATAATGTCTGGGATTTTAGAACTTCAATGGTTGGCCAACAACAATAGGGATCTCAGACCATACAAAATAAAAAGAAGTCTTATTAAGCCATTGACAATAGATGATCAATATGTTAATATAGTTGTCAACAGTGGTAACGAATTTATCGTTGTTTGGTTTAAGAAAGGAGAAATAAATGACATTTGTTAACAGGCTTACTAGCTTAAGGGTACCCGAGGATTCGCTAGCTACGCTAACTTACGAAGAGGGCACTGATGTGTTTCATTTCAACGAAACTGAAGTGGAAACAGCCATTGCAGAGACTTCGGTAATTAGTGAATTAGCTAGTCTTATTTCTGATTCCAAGTTGGACGTTCGAACGCGCTGGAATGGCAATATTTTGGAACACCTTAGAAGTGAAAATTATTTAGAAAATTACGAACGAGGCTCATATGAGTTTGAAGATTTTATAGCTGATACTATTACTGATAATTTTCATGATGTCGATCTAATTGAATGTTCAACTAAGAAATATGACAACAAAAGAGGCTTTACTACTTTGACTGCGGAAGTCCAGGTACCAGTCGCCAATCTTATTGAGCAGGCCCCGTTCCTTGCGGGCTGGACAATTTCAGTTGAAACTGAAAATGGCACAATAACATTTGATGTATAGCGCTATTCTGCTCGCTTTATAAGCGGAAGGGGGCTGCCCGACCCAAACGTAG